>Ga0247611_10003024_pt1 | contig 25751 bp, 19 predicted proteins | sample 177DNAGHGhighgp2_FD_192422 | JGI IMG/M metagenome (GOLD analysis project Ga0247611, IMG submission 192422) | Sheep rumen microbial communities from Palmerston North, Manawatu-Wanganui, New Zealand - 1770 DNA GHGhigh gp2 | ecosystem: Host-associated > Mammals > Digestive system > Stomach > Rumen... | reverse complement strand
GAGTTGTTTTGCTTTGTTTACAAAGTTACAAACAAAAGCTAAATGCCCACTCTTTTTGAAACCAAGAATAGCCAACAAGCCCTATGTTTGACTTTGACGGTGCAAACATAGGGCTTGTTTTCCTTTTTATGCGATGGAAAAAGTAATGCGCCCCACTCCTGCCAAGTGAGACGCACTGTATTGCTTGTGGTAGCGGGACTGAGAATTGAACTCAGGACCTCCGGGTTATGAATCCGACGCTCTAACCGACTGAGCTATCCCGCCATTTTCCCTAAAAGCGACTGCAAAGGTACAACCAAATCCCCAACCCACCAAATTTTTTCTTCAAAAAACGTCAAAAAAATTATTTCATGGCATTCTTCGACCAGCCATCGTAGAGAAAAACGCAGTTTTTTAACGTTTAGACGTCCCATTATCAGGAAATATATCTAAATTTGTGACCGATGAATCACTAACGTTGAATGATGATGAACAAAATGAGACTATTGTTGGTGCTGATGCTGGTGTGGCTCGCTCAAGTTGCCACCGCCCAAGACAATGACGAGAACATGCCAGTGCAGTGGTACCTGGGTCAGGTGGTGGGCGATGTCCTGGTGGGCGAGAACGCCTTTGACTACTACTACACGCCCAGTGCCAGCGACATGAAGCAACAGCGTGCCCGTGGCGAAGTCACCTATTTCCTGAACACGCCCCCGGGGCTCAACAGCAAGAAGTCTTGTGCCCTGATCGACGACATCATGGCCAGCCTGGACGATGCCATCGCCATGAACAACTGGCAGACGACGGCCACCACGTGCTGGAAGGAATTTGCTGTGGACCGGAACAAGGTGCGATTCAGCGTCAAGACCAAGGCCCTGGACGACGGGACCTACTATGTGAGCGTGACCGAGACCGCTAACTATTACAAGCACTCGAGCAAAGCCCAAAAAGAGAAAAGACAGCGCCCGTCTCAACCGTCCACAACCAAGCGAGGGGCACGTAGCGACCGCAAGGCCATCGTTGACCCCGACGACCAACAATCGACAGAAAAAGTCATGCCCGAGGCCGACAAGGCAATAGACCTGCTGGAAGAGGCCGATGGAGATCAAGGCGAGGACGACATGGAAGTGGAGGCCATCAAGCGCCAGCGCGAGGAAGCCAAGCGCCTGGAGAAGGAAAAGGCCCGTGCCGACAAGGAAGCCGCAAAGCTGCGCAAAGCCCAAGAGAAGAAGGCCAAACAGGAGCAAGAAGCCCTCAAGAAAGAGCAGGAGCGACAGCTGAAGGAGCAGGAAAAGCTGCGCAAGCAGGAGGAGCGGCAGCGTCAAGAAGCCGAGCGGCAGCAGCAGGAACTCGCCCGAGAAGAGCAGAAGAAAGAACGCCAACGGCAAGCCGCCTACGCCGCCAGCAAGTACCACTACAGCGACGTGGCCCTGTGGCTGAGCGACAAGTATGACTTCACGCAGACCGCAGGCGGCGAGAAGCACATCACCATGTACTCCCTTGCCATCAAGGATGTGGAGATGGCCAAGCTCACCATCAAGAATGCCCTCAAGGGCAGCAACGCGCGCATGGCAATGCCGTGGCGTGTCAACAGCCACGATGGCAGCATCGAGACGGGCTACAGCGTTGACGGGCATGCGCTGGTGTTTGCCATCGGCACCAACGATGCGGGCAACATCACGCTCACTATCACCGAGATGGATAACGAGGAATTTGAGAACTTCAGGCTCAGCGGGCTCTGAAGAAGAATCTCACGCTAAGGCGCGAGGACGCTAAGTTTTTTTTAAAAATTCAAGTTTCTAAAGTGCTAAGCACTTCAGAACTTGAGGATTACGGGGTTCTGTTTAGGGATTTCGGAAGAAAATTTTCTTGAAGTCAACGGCAAAACACTTGCTGTACTCATCCGTCATCCGTTTTCCTTTATCCGTTTTCCTCAAGTTTTTAAAGTGGTTTGGCCACTTTAGAAACTTGAGTTAAAAAAACAACTGAATGGTCTGAAGGTTCTGATGGCATCCGCGCTCTTCGTTTTATTGAGTCCACTTTAAAAAGTCGGTTTCTGGTGAATATGAACGGCGAATTGAGCGAATTTAGCTAATATTTATTGTATTGTGCTGAAGGATATGCGCATATCACGCAATAAAAACGCAGTATAGTTCGTATGATTAGCCAAATTAGCCGTTAAGATATTTTTGTCGGTACTTTTTAAAGTGGACTGAATAAAAAATTGGCTTAAAATGTTGCAAATCGCAAATTATATCGTATCTTTACCGCCAAATAACCACAAATCCAACGCAATAAAACAATTAACAATGAAAATCGTCTCTACACTCACCGTATTATTGACCCTGCTCGTGGTGATTCTCGCCATCGGGTGCAAGCCCAAGGATCACCACGCCTCACTGATCGAAGATAACTATGTTCTGCCCGAAGTGGCGGATGTGGTGATGTACCAGGTCAACCCCAGGGTCTTTGCCCCCTCCAACTCACTGCAAGCCATCACTGCACGTCTCGACACCATCAAGGACCTGGGCGTGAACGTGCTGTGGATCATGCCCATCTACCCCATTGGCGAGGTAAAGAGCAAGAATTCGCCCTACTCGGTCAAGGACTACAAGGCCGTGGCGCCAGAGTATGGCACGGTCGATGACCTGCGTCACCTGGTTGAGGAATGCCACACTCGCGGCATGGGTGTCATTCTGGACTGGGTCGCCAACCACACCGCATGGGATAACAAGTGGCTCATTGAGCACCCCGACTGGTACACCCATGACTCGGCAGGCAACATCATCTTCCCTCCCGGCACCGACTGGACCGACGTTGCCGACCTGAACTATGACAACCGCCAGATGCGTGACGCCATGATTGACGCGATGCGCTACTGGGTGGACAGTGTGGGCGTGGACGGTTTTCGCTGCGACGTTGCCGACCAGGTGCCTGTTGACTTCTGGACCGAGTGCATCAGGACGCTGCGTTCGGCGGCGGCCCCCCGTGGCTTGATCATGCTGGCCGAGGGCGCAAATCCCGAGAATTTCACTGCCGGTTTTGACATGAACTATGCATGGGAGTTCATGGGAGCCATTGCTAGTGTGATGAGAGACGGCGAACGCGTGGGGAAACTGGTGAGCGTGGACAAGCATGAATATGAAAAGCTGGGACGTGACAAGTTCAAGCTGCGCTTCACCACCAACCACGACGAGGCCACCAAGGCATCCCCCATCACACAGTATGGCGGCGTGCGGGCGTCGATGGCGGCATTTGTCGCCACCACGATGCTGCACGGCGGCATGCTCGTGTATGGCTCCCAGGAAGTGGGCTACCCCGAGACCATCAACTTCTTCAAGTATGTACCCGTGAACTGGCAAGCCAATCCCGAGCTGCGCAACGAGTACAAGAAACTGATTGCCATCTACAACGAGCATCCCGCGTTGCGCTCGAGCGGCAAGGTGTCACCATTTGATGACGAGGAGAACAACGTGCTGTGTGTTGACCGCGTGCTCAACAATGACCATGTGCTCGTGATTGTCAATGTGCGCAATGCCAATAGCACCATTGATGTGCCCGCGATGTGGGCTAACAGGCCTGTCACCAACTTGATGACAGGCGAGGAAAAGACATTGCCCACCAAGCTCACCGTTACGCCCTACCAGTACCTGCTGCTGGGCAAATGAAAACCTCACGCTAGGGCGCGAAGTCGCTAAGTTTTTTGTTTAAAAGATTCTTCCTGAATCCACATATTGAATTGACAACAAAGGACTTAGCGTCTTCGCGACTTAGCGTGAGATTTTTCGGCAGATTAATCGCTGAATAGTTACATTGAGGCTTTGATTTGTTAAATCGTGTTAAAATTAAAATTTTCTTGCCCAAAAATTATGTTTTATAACATGAATTCACGTACCTTTGCACCCGATTTTTCATCATGGTCAAACAAGAGATGCCGTGAGGCATGAATTTATTGATTGAAGGTTAAGATTTAGTTTTAAGGTTTATGTTAATGGTATTAGAGGTTAATTAGATTTTTTCAAAAAATGATCCACGGCGCAAGTCGGGGATTTTTTTTATACCCCTGACTCGCGCCGTTTTTAAGCTGACAGGTCACTTATTCCTGATTTAAGGCCTGGTTGATGACCCGTATAAATTCCCGCTGGGGATAAACGCCAATGACGCTCTTGGGTTCCCCCTTGAGCGGGCAAATGAGCAGAAACGGGACGCTGCGTATCTGGAACACATCACTGATCTCGCTGTTGGCATCAACGTCAATGCGATAGAAGTCAACCGTTCCCTCATAGTGTTGCGCCACCTGACGCAGGATGGGCTCCAGGCGCTTGCACGGCTGGCACCAGTCGGCATAGAAGTCAACCACAACTGGCCGTTCACTCACCATCACCCAGTCGCGGGCGGTGAAGTCGGCAATACGCTCCCTGAATTCCTGCTGGTTGATGGTGCGCACGGTGTAAATCGTGTCCAGGTCGCCGTCATAGTTGAGCCTGCTGTGCTGCTGAGCGGCCGCCCCTGGCGAACACCATGCCAGCAGCACCAATACCAAGTATAAAACTCTTTTCAACATCGTCAACATTGCTGTACTGTTACTGGTGACTGCGCCGCAGCAAGTCATTGACCGTCTTGACCGGGTTGAACGTCTCGATGGGCACCTCGACAAACACGGTGTTCCAGTCGCTCATCGACCCATTCCACAATCCCGGCAATTCCAGGGCCTTGATGTCCACTCCATCCTTGCTCTTGACACTGATGAAGCCCGTCTCGTGATCGACAAACTTGCGCAGGTCAAACTTGATTCCCTTGTAGTCCTTGATGTAGCACACCAGGTCAACAGGATTGAAGTGGGTACCACCCTTCATCATTTCCACGGCAGCGGCATCATCAGGATTGATCTGGGCCGACTCTAGAATCTGTGGTGACGCCGACCCGTCGGCGTTATATGCCAGATAGGGTCCACCACCAGGTTCGCCCTCGTTGGGCACCACGCCACACACGCGGATGGGTCGATTGAACTTGTCATGCAGCCATGTGGTCAGGGCGGCATCATCCATGCCATCGGTTGCGGGGTCGCTGATGCAGAGCGTGTGGCGTGCATAGCGCAACATGGCCTTGAGGTCGGCAGACTTTACCTGGCCTGCATCAAGCATCTCCAGGTATTTCTTCAACTGGTGCTGCACCTGTACCAGGCAACCGCCAATGACCTTCTTGTAACGCGTTGTGGCGCTGCGCAGTCGCAGGGGGACGACGTTGTCCACATTCTTGATGAACACGACATCGGCATCACGCTCATTGAGGTTTTCAAGCAGGGCACCGTGACCGGCGGGGCGGAACAGGAGCGAGCCTGCCGCGTCACGATAGGGGGTATTGTCCATGTTGACGGCAATGGTGTCGGTCGAAGCCTTCTGCTCACTCAACGTGACATCGTATTTCACGCCCCACACCTTTTCCATCAGGGGCACCTTAGCCTTGATGAGTTTCTCAAATCCCTGACGATGCTCGGGCGAGACGGTGAAGTGGATGCTCACGCGACGATTGACGTCGGCGGCATACTGGGCGCCCTCCTCGAGGTGCTCCTCCAGCGGCGTGTGGACGGTACCGGCAGCAGCGCGATGGAACTTGAGCAGAGCCTTGGGCAAGGCGCCATAGTTCATACCATCGGGCAGCAGCAGGGCCTTCAACACGTCGGCATATCGTCCTGCCTCCATCAACTCGGCCACATTGTTCTGATACAAGTGTACACACGTCTTGTTGAGCTGCGGATAGAAGGCAAACTGCGTGATTCCCTCAAAGAACTGTTTCTCAAAGTCGCTGTCGGGTGCTGCCTTGCCCTCGTTGATAAAGGCGAACAGGTTCTTGAACATGCGGCTTGCCGCACCCGATGCGGGCTGGAACTTCTCGATGGTTGCTCCACCGCCCTGGAACTCCTTCCACAACTTGATGCACTGTGACTGCTGCTTGGCATCAAGACGCATAATACCCTCTCCCACGGTGGCCGCAGCATGGAGCCTGAGCCAGGGGAAGCCCGTTTCAAAGCGCTTGAGCTGGGCCTGGATGACAGGCTCTGCAATACCCTTGCTGGCCATGAGTTGTTTGTCGTTGTCGGTAAACATAGCAATATCTTTGGTTTTAAAGTTTCTGGTGCGTTAAAATCCCCCAAAATTACATTTTTCATGGCTTACTTGCAAGCAAATCGACACAAAAAGGCTAAATTTGCCAAAAAAATTATCGTTCACTCATTGATGACACAGGAATACTTTACCAGGGAAGAGAAGGCCAGGATGCTGCATCTTGTCGCTGCCCTGCGCGACAGGCTCGCCAACCAGTTGACCCGGCATGACATCCAGGCGCTGCGTGACCTCATCGAGCGAGGCATCACGGATGCCGGCCTGTTCAAGCGCGACCAGTATGGTCTCAACCCCGTGGTTCGGCACCTGACCACTGCCCTGACGCTGTGTGACAGCATAGCGCCTGACCGCACCATGGTCATTGCCACGATGATCTACAACCTGTGCCGCGGGAGCTACCTCGACGTGCCACGCGTCAAGGCGACCTTTGGCGACGACGTGGCCCACGTCGTTCATGGCTTGCTGCACGTGGCCCCGCTATACAAGAAGCATGCCGCCGTCACCAACGAGAACTTCCACAAGCTGCTGCTCACCCTTGCCGAGGACGTGCGCGTCATCCTCATCATGACGGTTGACCGGCTGGCGCTGATGCGCACCATCAACCACCATCCCAACGAGCAATTTGTCCACGATGTTGCCAGCGAGTCGCGTTACCTGTATGCCCCACTGGCCCACAAGCTGGGACTGTACACCATCAAGACCGAGCTCGAGGACCTATCACTCAAGTACCTCAACCGCAAGATCTTCACCCAAATCGCCAACCGCCTGAACGAGACCAAGCAGGAGCGGGAGCAGTATGTCCAGGACTTCATCAAGCCCATCGACCAACGCCTCAAGCACGAGGGGCTCAAGTTTGAGCTCAAGGGCCGCACCAAATCCATTAACTCGATCTGGCAAAAGATGCAGAAACAAGGTGTGGACCTGAGCGGGATCTATGACCTGTTTGCCATACGCATCATCCTGGACGCCCCACCCAAGGACGAGAAACGCGCGTGCTGGCTCGCCTACTCCATCGTCACCGACATCTACAAGGCCAATCCGTCGCGCTTCAAGGACTGGATCACCATCCCCAAGAGCAACGGCTACGAGTCGCTGCACATCACCGTGCATGGCCCCGGCAACAAGTGGGTCGAGGTGCAGATACGCACCCGCCGCATGGACGAGACCGCCGAGCGGGGTGTTGCCGCCCACTGGCGCTACAAGGGCATCAAGAGCGACGGTGACGTGGACAAGTGGATGAACGAGGTGCGCGAGATGCTCGAGGCCAGTGGCCATGAGGGGCAGATGAGCCTGATGCGCAACATGGACACCAACCTGTACAACGACGAGGTGTTTGTCTTCACGCCCAAGGGGGACCTCATACGCCTGCCCCAGGGAGCCACCCTGCTCGACTTTGCCTTCCACATCCACACGCGGGTGGGCAGCACCTGCATGGGCGGCAGGGTCGATGGCAAGAACCAGAAGATCAACTATCGCCTGCGCAGCGGCGATACCGTCGAGGTCATCACCTCGACAACGCAGACGCCGCGTCAGGACTGGCTCAACATTGCCGTCACCAGCAGGGCACGCAACAAGATCAAGAATGCCATCAACGAGCGGCGTGCCCACCAGGCCCAACTGGCACGCGAGACGTTGCAACGACGGTTCAAGAACCGCAAGATCGAGCCCGATGACGCTACACTGGCCCGCGTGATCAAGAAGATGGGCTACAAGACCACCATCGACTTTTATGCCGCCATCCAGGAAGAGGTCATCGACGTGAACCACGTTGTGGAGCAGTATGAAGCCCTCAGTGCCAAGCCGACCGACACCACGTCGCGTGGCACGGCCCAGGAGTTTGTCCTGCAACAGGCCAGTGAGCACAAGGAGAAGCTGGATGATGACATCCTCACCATCGGCGAGGACGTCAAGGGTGTGAACTACAAGCTAGCGCGGTGCTGCAGTCCCATCTATGGCGACCGCATCGAGGGATTCATTGCCAGTGATGGAGCCATCAAGATTCACCGCACCGACTGCAAGAACCTGCGCCACCTGCGCGAGCGCTATCCATATCGCATCATCCGCACCCGATGGACAGGCAAGGCCGGGAGCCTGTTTGTTGCTACGCTCAAGGTGCTGGGCCGCGACGACATCGGCATCGTGTCCTCCATCACCTCGGTCATCAACAAGACCGACGGCTGCCTGCTGCGCGGCATCTCGGTACAGGCCGAGGGTGGCTTGTTTGAGGGTCTTATCACTGTAAGCATCGGCAATATTGCCATGCTCGACGAGCTGTCCAAGAAAATCCAGGGCGTCAAGGGCGTCAAGCAGGTGGACAGAGTTTAACCGCACGTAGTATTGAGGTAAGTGTTCAGTGAAACGCCTGGTGTAGCACATCTCACGCCAAGCCGTTAAGCCGCTATGCGTGGGGAGGCGTGAAAAAAGCCATGATGGGCAGCAGCGCGGCAATCTATTCTCCGCAATGTTTTCCCTTATATCCAAAAAAAGTAGTACCTTTGCACGCGTCATGAGAGCCGTATCGATAGATAAGGATGCCATTAACCAGATGAATCGCGTCACTTTTCCGGGACGCATCCACGTGGTTGCGGCCATATCACAGGTCAAGAGCGCAGTAGCTGCGCTCAGGACAGCACCGGCTGTGGGATTTGACACCGAGACGCGCCCCTGCTTCAAGCGCGGTGAGCGGCACCATGCAGCATTGATACAGCTATCGACCGAGAGCGACGCATTCCTGTTCCGCATCAACAAGACGGGCATTCCTGATGTGCTCAAACAGTTTCTTGAGGATCCCGGCTTCATCAAGGCAGGGCTATCAACATGTGACGATTTTCACCAGCTGTCGCGCATGACCGACATCCACCCTGCCGGGTTTGTCGAGTTGCAGCAGTTGGTTAAACAGTTTGAAATCACCGACATGAGCCTACAGAAGATCTATGCGATCCTCTTCGGACAAAAGATCAGCAAGAGCCAGCAACTCACCAACTGGGAAGCCCCCCAACTCACCGAGGCCCAGCAGAGCTATGCGGCCATCGATGCTTGGGCCTGTCTGCGCATCTACCAGCATCTCAAGAACGGTCATTTCACGCCTCACGATTCTCCCTTCTACCACGAGGTTGCGGAGTGAGTGCCCCCCTGATACACAAAAAAACCCAGGTTATCACCTGGGTTATCATTCTGTAAAACAAACCATTACTAAGCACTTAAAGTCATTCGCCGCTTCCCAGCTGGCGATAAACCAGTTTTATTCCATAGTTGCAAAATTTGCTTGAGACCACAAAGGTAGAAACATTTCTTGAATTTACAAAACAAAACAGAAAAATTTTCAAAAAAAAATTCATTTATCTTTGCAAACAGCACAAAGCATCACGGGTGACTATTATTTTCAGTAGTTTTATTCTATATTATCACATTTATTGGCAGAAAATTTGCAAATAATAAAAATAATGCGTTATTTTGCGGCAGAATGGTGGACAATCCATTTCACAGCTTTTATTGAGCTGGATACTCAATAGGAGGTGTTATCGAGACCTAATTATTTGTTGTAGAATCTAAACATTGTGGACATTATGGAAGTATTATCAACTCGCGTGAAACGCATATTGCCGGTTGCCTTGCGGCCACGGGCAGTTGTTGTATTGTGGCTCCATCACGGGACATCATGGTTCACAACCCTATCATCCCAGCATCTCAACAGTAAGTGCTAAATTGTTTTTTCATTCAGGCGGTTCCCTGGCGATGCACCGATATACCGGTCCCCAGCAGCCTCCCCTACCGCCGTGGCACACTGCATGATATCCAGTACAGGTATATAGATGACAAACTTCAACCCCACAATTGATACAGCTTATCTCCAGTGTGCCTTTTCTAACGACTTTTCACTTTACTATCCCATCATATATTATAAAAATTATAAAAAGAATAAAAGCTAATAGTGCAAGATGATTTTTTCATAAGTGTAATTGGGTGATTAGAGGGTGCGCTGCACCTGAGCTGCCGCGCACTCTCTTTTGCTCTGGTCACCGATGAAAAGGTCCCCCAAAAGAAGGCAAGAAACATGAATCAAAACATGTTTACATAATTCTCTGGGTATGGGAGGTGCTTTGGATACCTGCTTCACGAGGTGCCTCCCATTTTTCCCCGCCAGGATTGACAGTAGTTTTTTCATCAATTAGAGTGAGTAATAGTTTTTTCATGATTGCGGTTTGAGAAAGTGCGCCCCACCCATTTCCCACAGCGGGCGCACTTTCTTTTATGTGAGAAAAAGTTGCACGCTTGGCCAGGAATTGTTACTTTTGCACATCAGTAGTAACCAGGGCTTTGAGAAGCGTGTTACCAGCTTTCAACAAGTGCTGAACAGCAGCATCAATCAAGGTTTTTTCCCCCGCTCCTTCCCTGAATTGACTGACAAACAGAACCACAATAAATTATTCATCTTAAACACCACAACATTATGAGTTACAGATTCCTCTTCATCATGGCCATCTTGATGGCATCCTTCAGTGCCCAGGCCGCCATCAGCGAGCCCGAGAATCGCTTCTATGACAAGTCCACCGAGCACTTCAGCGCCACCGTCGGCCTGATGTCCATGCGCAGCGGCTACATCCGCTTTGCCGACGCCGAGCTGCCGCCCGACCCCAACACGCCGGTAGTCATGTCCCACGACGTGTCAGTGCAGATGTCCCGTGAGATTGCTGTCGACGACACCTACTCCCTCTCCATTGACGGAGCCGACAGCTCCATGTTCCATGCAACCATCACATCGATGAGCACAATTGAGAACGGTTGCACCGTCACCATCACCTATCGCCCCACCGCCATGGGTTCACACCAGGCCAGGCTCCGGGTCACTTGCAGCAAGGCCGGGTCTCCCGTGACCACCATCAACCTGAGCGGCGAGGCCATTGCCAAGCCCGGTGACATTGACGGAGACGGTACGGTGGGTGTCAGCGACGTGTCAACACTCATCGACATGCTGCTCGATCATGAATAATCCCGCCTGACGACAGGCAGCAAGCAGCCTTGAAACAGGGTGACAGTTCAAGCCCGTCATGCGGGCCACTGTCACCCTGGATTCATAATGCCCCGCGCCTGCATCGCAGCCGGCGTGAGCGGAATGTGACGGACAAGAGCTGCTGTGACACAATAAAGGGGGCAGGAATGACGTTTTTAATGTTAAAGCAATTGCAATTCAATTCATGAAACGGATTCTCTACATCATGGTGGGCCTGATGCTGGCATCGGTGGTGATGTCGCTGGCATCGTGCAAGGGTCCCAAACTGCGCGATGCCGACGAGGCCTATGACCGCGGGGAATACTTTGACGCGGCGACCATCTACCACAAGCTCTACAACCGCTATAACCGCAAGGAAGACCAGTGGCTGCGCGGCGAGCTGGCATTCCAGCTGGGCATGTGCTACTTGAAGCTCAACCAGGGCAACCGCGCCACCACCGCATTCCAGAACGCCATCCGCTACCAGTATGAGGACTCGACATTGCTGCTGCGCCTTGCACAGGCTCAACAGCGCGAGGGACAATTCAAAGCCGCCGCCAATAACTATGAGGCCTATCTGGAGATGCACCCCGATGACTGGGAGGCACTGAATGGCCTGCGAGGCTGTGAGCTGGCCCCCCAGTGGAAGGAGGAGGGCTCACGCTACATCGTCAAGCAAGACAAGGTCCTGAACTCTCGCCGCGCCGACTACGCTCCCATGTTCCTGAACAAGGATCTGGAATATATCTATTACACCTCGACCAGCGAGAAGTCAACCGGCGAGCTGCGCAGCGAGATTACCGGGACCAAGAAAGGGGACATCTACTGTGCCAAGCGCGACGAGAAGGGCAACTACACCCGTCCTGAAATTGTTGAGGGCGGACTGAACACCGAGCATGACGAGGGAGCGACAGCTTTCACGCCCGACGGGTCAACCATGTATCTGGCACGCGCCGTCCGCCAGGACTGGCCCACCACCGTCGAGATATACACCAGCAGCCGCAGTGAGGCCAAGTGGAGTGCGCCGCAAAAGTTTGAGATCACGGCCGACACGCTGAGCAACTATAGCGACCCATTTGTCAGCCCCGACGGCCAGTGGCTGTACTTTGCCAGCGACATTCCCGGCGGCCAGGGGGGCACCGACATCTGGCGCATCAACCTCAAGGACAAGCACGGCACCCTGGAGAACCTGGGTCCGCAAATCAATACCAAGGGCAACGAGCGTTTCCCCAACGTGCGCACCGACAGCCTCTTGTACTTTGCCAGCAACGGCCACCCCGGCATGGGTGGGCTGGACCTGTTTGTAGCGACCCTGCAGCCGCGCGACGAGGAAGACAAGACCTCGCCTGACCAATGGGTCATCGAGAACATGGGGGTTCCGATGAATTCCTCGGCCGACGACTTCGGCATCACCTTTGGCAAGGGCGAGAGCGGCTACTTCTCCAGCAACCGTGGAGAAGCCCGTGGCTATGACCACATCTACAGCTTCATCAAGCCCGACCTGCAGATTTGGATTTCGGGCTATGTGGTGGACAAGGATGACGAGCCCGTGCCCAACGCCGTCATCCGCATCGTGGGTGATGACGGCAGCAACCAGAAGACCGCGTCCAAGCCCGACGGCTCATTCCGCTTTGACCTGCAACGCGGCGTTAAGTATGCGATGCTGGCAAGTGCCGACGGTTACCTTAACGGCCGCCAGGAGTTTGAGAGTGACAGTGCCGAGGAAGATGCAGAGTACAACGTTGACTTTGTGCTGGCTGCCATGTTCAAGGCACAGATTGTCGAGAACATCTTCTATGACTTTGACAAGGCCGTGCTGCGCGATGAGTCCAAGCTGGCCCTTGACAGCCTGGTGATGCTACTCAAGGATCACCCCAACATTGTCATCGAGATGGCGTCACACACCGACCGCGTGGGCAGTGCCAAGTACAACCAGGGGCTGTCGCAACGACGCGCCCAAAGCGTAGTGGACTACCTGATTGCCAATGGCATCCCCAAGGAGCGCCTCAAGCCCGCGGGTTACGGCGAGTCCCGTCCCAAGACCGTGACCAAGCGCATCCACAGCCAGTACCCCCAGTTTGAGGAGGGCGTCACGCTCACCGAGGAGTTCATCAAGTCGCTGAGCAAGGAGGATCAGGAGGCAGCCGACCAGATCAACCGCCGCACCGAGTTCCAAGTGCTCGATACCAGCTTTGAGTATTAGCGCTGGGGATAACTCCAACCTATAACCACAGCAGAGCTCCTGCCCGGGTCACACCGCAAGCAGGAGCTCTTTTCTATGGGTTATCGTGAATGTGTTGTTGGTGTGGGCTATTACTTGATGCCCAGCTTAGCCTTCACCTTGGCGCTGATGTCCTCGGCATTGGTACCGGTATAAAGAATCGAGCCGGCAGCCTGGTCAAAGATGAAGGTGAATCCGCCCTCGGCACCAACGGCCTGGATGGCGTTCTGGATCTTCTGCGTGATGGGGGCCAGCAAGGTCTCCTGTTGACGCTGCAAGTCCTGAGAAGCGGTCTGCTGGAAGTTTTGAATCTTCACGTAGTCTTCCTGCAGTTCCTGCTGGTGGCGATCCTTGATAGCTTGAGGGGTGGATGCATCCTTGTCGGAGGCCTCATAGTCGGCCATCTTCTTCTGGAAGGCGTCCTGCAGGTTCTTGAATTCGGTCTCATACTTATCACTCACCTGCTTGAGGGTATTCTCGGCAGTAGCCTTGTCGGGCATCACGTTGAAAATCTCGCTGGTGTTGATGTAACCGAACTTTTGAGCCTGTGCGCTGAGGCACATGATGGTAGCCGTAACGGCTAAGAGCATAAATCTTTTAAACATGTCTAAAAAATGATTGGTTGTTATAATTCTTCTTTTCTTAATAATTCACTGCTTTTTTTGTAGCCTTACTTGTACCCCATCTTCTCGAGCACCTCATTGCTAACGTCGATGCGCGGCGAGGCAAAGATGATGCTCTGGCTACTGGCGCGGTCAAAGATGACCTGGAAGCCACGCTCCTCACACACTTTCTTGCACGCATTGTAGATGTCGTCCTGGATGGGCTTGATGAGCGACTGGCGCTTCTTGAAGAGCTCGCCCTGCGGTCCAAAGTACTTGTACTGGAGCTGCTGAGCCTCTTTTTCCTTCTCGGTGATCTCGGTCTCCTTCTTCTTCTTCTGGTCATCGGTGAGGAACACCATGTCGGCCTGGTAGTTCTTGTACATGGTGTCGGCCTCCTTCTTGAGTTCGTCCACCTCACGCTGCCAGCGCTGTGAGACCTGGTTCAACTGCTCATTGGCCATCTCATAGGCAGGAATGTTCTTGAGCACATACTCCATGTCCACGAGGGCAAACTTCTGCGCATTGGCGGTCATGAAACCAGCCACGAGCGCAACTGCGATTAAAATGATCTTCTTCATATTGTTTTTCTTTTTTACGTTATTTTTTCGGTGTTTAGACTGCGACAGGGACAATAAGTTTATTTGATCAGGTAAAATCATATTAAAATTCCTGTCCCAGCACAAAGTGGAAGTTGCTGCCACCCTTCTCGCCAAAGACCTTGTCGAAGCCATATCCCCAGTCAATACCCATCATTCCGATCATGGGCAAGAAGATGCGTGCTCCCACGCCTGCCGAACGCTTGATGTCAAACGGGTTGAAGTCCTTGACGCTGGTCCATGCATTACCACCCTCGACAAAGATGAGCGGATAGATTGTGGCACTCTGCGATAGCATGAGCGGGAAATGGAGCTCGATGGCAAATCGGTCATAGGCGTAGCCCTCGGACCCGTAGGGGGTGAACGCTCCGTTCTCATAGCCACGCAGGGCAATGGTCTCGGTGGCATAGGTATAGGATCCAGACATACCGTCACCGCCGACGTAGAAAGTCTCAAACGGCGACTTGATCCACTTGTTCCAGCTTCCCAGCAGACCAAAGTCGGCCCTCGTCATCAGCACCAGTGTCCATCGTCCCATGGCATCGGTGAGGGGCGTGTAGGTGCGTGCCTGGAACTTGAGTTTCCAGTACTCGATCCACTTGTAGAGCTCCTTCTTGTCGGCCTCGGAGCTGCTCTGGCTGAGTGCGCGCCAGTTCTTCTTGCCGAACAGGCTTGCCGGAGGCGTAGCACTGAAGGAGAGGGTGAACGAGCTGCCTCGACGCGTATATAACGGGTTGTCGATACTGTTGCGCGACAGGGTCAAGCCCAGCACAAACGAGTTAGACACACCGTTCTTCATATAATAGAGGTACTCCCACTTCTTGAGGCTATACCACTGGTAGGCCACGGTGGCACTGAGCTGGAAATAGTCATCGGGCCACTTGAGCCTCTTGCCGAAGCCCACTGTCACGCCCAGCATCTGCAGGTACTTGTTGGGGTCCATGGCGTTCTCATAGTAGTTGTAGCCGCCATATCCATTATAGCCATTGTAATAGTTGTTATACATGCCACCGTAATTGTACATCATGTTGTACATGGCATTCTGGTACTGCTGTTGATAGAATGACGAGTTAATACCCGTCTGACGGCTATAGTAGGCCGAGACAGACAGCGCATTAGGACGCTTGCCGCCAAACCACGGATCCAGGAATGAGATGCTATAGGCCTGGTAATACTTGGCGTTGGTCTGAGCACTGATGGACAAGGTCTGTCCCTCGCCCTGCGGTATGAGTCCCTTGAATGAAGAGGGATGCAGCAGGTTCTGCAACGAGAAGTTGGTGAACTTGAGTCCAGCCTTGAGGATGATACCAGCCTGACCCCAACCGGCGCTGAGTTCCACCTGGTCGTTGGCCTTGCTCTCGAGGTTGAGGATAATATCTACCGTTCCATTGTCGGGGTTGGGTTCAGGACGCACATCCATCTTCTCGGGGTCGAAGTGCCCCGTCTGAGCAATCTCGCGTACCGAACGCACCAGGTCGTCCCTGGAGAAGAGGTCACCGGGGCGCACACGCAACTCGCGTCTCACGACCTTTTCATACAAGCGGTCATTACCATTGATGACCACCTTGTTGATGCGAGCCTGCTTACCCTCATACATGCGCATCTCCAGGTCGATGCTGTCACCCTCGATTCGGGTCTCGATGGGGATGAGACGGTAGAAGAGGTAGCCGTTGTTGAGATAGAGGTTAGCCACCGCGTCATCATCTTCCTGGGTGCGCTTGTTGAGCAGCTTTTGGTTATAGACATCCCCCTTGTTGATGCCCAGCACCTCATCCAGGACACGCGCCGGATAGACGGTATTGCCCACCCAGGTGATGTCGGAGATATAGTAACGCTTGCCCTCGTTGATGGTGAGATAGACATCCACACTCTTCTCGTCGTAGGGGACCACGCTGTCCTTGACAATCACTGCGTCGCGGTAGCCCTTCTCGTTATACTTGTCGATGATGAGCTGCTTGTCGGCCTCATAGTCCTCACGGACAAACTTCTTCTGCGAGAAGATTTTCCACAGACTCTTCTTCTCGTTGGTTTTCTTCATGGTGCGCTTGAGCTTGGTGTCGCTCAGGACCTCGTTGCCGTCGATATAGATCTTGTGGACCTTGATTTTCTCGTGCTTGTCCACATTGATGTTGACGATGACCTCGTTCTGCTTGCTCAAGTCGGGCACCTGCACCACCTCGCAGGTGGCTTGTCCAAATCCCTTGCCGGCAAAGTATTTCTCTACCAGAAGCTTGATGCGATCGGCAATATTGGGTGTCATCTGACTGCCAGGCTGGAAACTCAGGCGCTCGATGAGGTCTTTCTTCTCACCTCCCTTGACGCCGTTATAGTTCACCTGGGACACGCGCGGCTGCTGGCGCAGGTTGAAGACCAGCCAAGCCTGGTTCTTGTAGATTTTCTCGACCTGGATCTGCACCTTGGAGAACAGTCCCTGACGCCAGAAGCGCTTGGCTGCGGCCTTGATTTCATCGCCAGGGATATCCACCTGCTGACCCACAGCAAGTCCTGAATAACCGATCACGATGTCAGTGTCATAGTTCTCCACGCCCTCGACCCTGATGCCAGCGATCTCATATCGAGTTGGTGTGCCGGCAAACACGATCTTGGGATTGTAGATGGTATCATTAACCGTGCGCGTCTCCTGAGCCTGTCCCTGGAGGGAGACAGCAGTTGCCGCCAAGAGGGCCACAAGGGCATGCTTGATATTCTGTGTGAGTGAATTACGCTTCATTATCATGTGTTACCTGTTCGCTCGTTTTACCATAACGGCGCTCACGTGCCTGAAAGTCGGCAATAGCGTCGACAAAGTCTTCCTTGGTGAAATCGGGCCAATATTTTGAAGTGAAGTAAAGTTCGCTATAGGCAATCTGCCAGAGCAGATAGTTGCTCACACGCAGGTCCCCGCCAGTGCGGATGAGCAGATCGGGATCAGGCATGTCACTGGTTGCCAGGTGAGCCGACAGCAGGTCATCGTTGATGTCGTCGGGGTTCAATGTCCCGGCAGCGGCCTCACGTGCCATCTTGCGGCATGCTTCCACGATTTCCCATCGCGATGAGTAGCTCAATGCCAGGCACAGGACCAGTCCAGTGCAGTGACCGGTGTCCTGCATGCACTTGCGCAGTCGCGCAGCGGCAAACGACGGCATCCTGTCCATGTTGCCAATGGTGGTCAGGCGCACGTTGTTCTTGATGAGGTCTGGCGTCTGTTTCTCAATGCTTACCACAATCAGGTTCATCAGTGCATCCACCTCGTCCTGGGGACGGTTCCAATTCTCGGTCGAGAAGGTGTACAACGTCAGGAACTTCACGCCCACCTCACTGGCTATCTCAGTAACCTGGCGCACTGTGGACACGCCGTTCTCGTGGCCAAAGCTGCGCTCATGACCATGCAGCTTGGCCCAACGTCCATTGCCATCCATGATGATGGCAACGTGGCGCGGGATGCGCATGGGGTCTAATTGCTGTATCTTATCGCTTAGGGATGACATGTTAATCTCTTATTCTATATAATTACACTTGATGCACCGCTTGCCGAACTCGAATGATGCCGTAAACATGGCAAACGAGTACCAGTCGGTGTTCTTGGCAAACGAGTGCTTGATGCCATACAAGTCACTGAGCCCGTCGATGCGGTCACTGAATTCCTTGCGCATCGTGAATTCAAACCCCAGATTGATTTTTTCCTTGAGTTTATACTTCACGCCGATGCCGATGGGCACAGTGAATGAGGCATGGTTACCATTGCAGATGGCAAACACAAAGCCCACGCCAGCGACCATATAGGGCGAAATCGGCTTATACTTCTTGTAAGCCGGGCCACGACCAAAGTTCAGGAAATTGAACTCGGCGGTCAAGCCCAGATCGATGAGATGAGAAGAGACCTTGTGGTTGGCACCATCGGGGTACTGTGACTCATCATTCACGGTGTTACCAATCAGGTGTCCATAGTTGAGGTTGGTCTTCAACGCCCAGCGGCTGTTGTGATTGTAACGGAAAATGCCACCCATCGTGTAGCTTGGATGCTTGAATAGCATTCCGTTATTGCTCTCACCCAAGTACCCGGTGACGCCCAGAGCGGGTCCCACCTCATACTTGTACTGCTGTGCCGGTGCCGTCAAAGCCACCAGCATGACCAACAACATCATTATGGACAGAGCTCTCTTCATGCCATGCATTAATAGAGTGGAGCGTTGGTGAATCGGTTATACACCCCTCGCCACACCGATGGCAAGAGCTCTCCACGGTCGTTATAGCCGCCAAACAGATAGATGTAAGGGCACTCCCATGAGGTAATGAGCGACTGGATACGGCGTGGCGAATTGGCCGAACTACCAGTGCTATTCAGGGTCAAGATCTCGCTATCAACCATCGCTTGAGCACCCAGGAAACGGGGCATAAACGACGGCTGGCTCATCGTTGAGTCACCAGCAAACCAGGTGATGCCCTGGGTGTTGGACAGATAGATATTTCTATTAAGGGTTCCGTCGGCACGTTTCCCGCCCATCACATACCAGGTTGCCTGCTGGCCATAACGTCGCACGCCAGGCAGGGACTTGAAGGTGTAATAGGGGAACAATGTCGCATCGGCCAGGGCAGGCAGTGCGCTGGAATGCGTGTTATTGATCTTGCCCCAGTTCGCCCCGTCATATCCCCACACGTCGCTGCGCAGGCGCCCCTGGGCGTCATATCCGCCCACGATGATGGCTTGCTGGGCGAGGGTCCAATTGTTATCGGTCACGATCATGCCCGAGGAGTGGGCCACAGGAAAGCTTTCCTCGACGGCTGCGGGCTCAAAGCCTGGGCTGCGGGGGTATTCATCATGCTGATAGGCAGTGCCATCGAGAGCGATACCCAGCACACGGTTGTCGTAGGCTCCAAGCAGACTGTGCCACTTGACGTGGCAATCATCCCACGACAAGCCATCGGCCGAGGTCCACAATTCGCCCGCTGTGTCAAGCATATACAAGGCTGCGGCCGTTGCCGTAAGCGAGGCCACTTGCGGCTCAAATGGCACATTGACCTGCTGGCTGCTCCATGAGCCATTGAGGCTTGTCGCTGTCATCAGCAGGCAGGCGTTGCCATCGAGTGCCAGGGCGCGGTACAGGTCTCCCTGTTGCACGACCTTGAAGGCTCGCATCTGTGACGTGAGGCCAGGCAGGTCGCGACGCCAGGACTGACTCCACTTGAGTGAGTCGGGGTTCTCCTTGTGAACGAGGACCATGACGCGGTAATCCTTGACCTGAGTCTTGTCGGCCGAGGTAACAGTGAGAGTCGTCTTACCGGTGAAATCCAGCGCTGTGGACATCGCGGTGGTGTAGTTGATGGTTGTGTCACTCTGTTTCTTGGCATCAGTGATGCTAAACACAGCCGAGTTGACGGTGTTGTAAAAGCTGACGGTCACCTTCAGGGCCGAGACGTCGGTGCCCACGGGAAGAGAATCGGCATTATAAATCAGCCCGTTGTCATAGTCAACGGTAAAAAACACCGAGTCCAGGCTTGTGAGCACCTCATTACTGGCCTGCAAGCCAAAGGCTTTGACCAGGGTGGTCTGAGTGCTCGTACTGTAGGTTTCAATGGTATCCTTGTCATCGCTCTTGTGACAAGAACTGAGCGTGGTGAGCGATATGAAAGCCGACATCACCGCGAGCACACCGTATAACAGAGTTTTATTGGTCATTCTATTATTAATATCGTTGCTTTTATTACAAACGGCAAAATTATAAAAAAATTCGATTCCCTACCGGATTTTTCTTATTAATAATGTCATTTGTCGCCATTTTAGGGGGGTAAAGGTACTATTTAACAGGCACATCAACTGCACCCGTTAAAGATAATAAACGGTAATCGATACAATTTTACGGCTTTTTAACGAAGTAACCCGCTATGGAATGCCATACAAGCCAGCGAATACGCTCAATGGCGTGAATCGTGAGGCAACTCATGTGGCTTCACGGGGGAGAAGATGGATGATGGTGTTGTCTCCAAGGCTGAAACTTGCAGCAATGGAGCCGCCGATGACCGGGGCCTTCACACCCTGCCCCACCTTGCGGGGGCTGACCTCGATGCGGGCTTCGTCCCATGCGCCCGCGGCGATGAGGTCTTGCAGCACATGGGTGCCGCCCTCGACCATGACACTGGTCACGCCGCGACGGTATAGGTCCTTGAGCCATGATTGCGGACTGGTAGTATCCATTTTGACATACTGCACAGGACCGCACACTTCTTCTTTCACACCGTTATAGACGATGGTGGGCAGACCGTCGGTGAGCAGCTTGAGGTTGTCGGGCATTGACAGGTTACGTGACAGGACCACGCGCAACGGCGAGCGGCCAGGCCACTGGCGGGTGGTGAGCGAGGGATTGTCGATACGTGCCGTGGCAGCACCCACAACGATGGCATCGCACAGTGCCCGCTGGCGGTGCATCAGGCACATGGTGATGGGCGTGGACATGTGCAGCGGGTTCTCGCCGGCATCAGGCGGCAGGCCAATATAGCCGTCGGCAGTCTGCGCCCACTTGAGTTGCACCCAAGGGCGCCGGGTTGTGTGGGCAGTGATGAATCGGCGATTCAAGTCGCGGCATTCTTGCTCTAGCACACCCACAGTGACCTCGATGCCCGCCTCACGCAACATCGCCACTCCACGGCCTGCCACTTGAGGGAATGGATCCAGGCACCCCACTACCACGCGAGGGATGCCGCGCTCGATGAGCATGCGGGCACAAGGTGGCGTCTTGCCGTAGTGCGAACAAGGCTCAAGGGTGACATAGATGGTACTGTCGCTCAACAGGGCGGGATCGGCGACACTGGCGACGGCATTGACCTCGGCATGAGCCTGGCCGCACTTGCGGTGCCACCCCTCGCCAATGATGGTGCCATCTGGGGCGACTATCACCGCACCCACCATGGGGTTGGGCGACGTGTGCCCCGTTCCCAAGCGTGCCAGCTGCAAGGCACGACGCATATATTTCTCGTCCACCATCATCTTTCTCAATCTCAAAAAAGAAAACAATCAATACAATAAAAACAAATCATCAAGATGCGTTCTGAATTGTAGTTGTTGTACTTATTGTTTTCATTATTTCATTGTCTTATTTCATGAGGGCGGCGGCAAAGCGTTTCTTGCCAAAGCTGTCCTCGACAATGCGCACCTCGTCAAATCCGCTATCCTCGAGTAGGCGTTTCATCTCGTCAGCAAAGCGATGGTTAATTTCCAGATAGAGTTTTCCACCACGTTCCAACGACTGCGCCGCATAGGGGGCGATGGCCTTGTAGAACATCAGGGGGTCATTGTCGGGGACAAAGAGTGCTTGCCCGGGCTCATAGTCCTTGACATTGCGCTCCATCGTCTCGCGCTCACTCCAGCAGATGTAGGGCGGGTTACTCACAATGATGTCATACCGTGCAACAGGTTGCGGCGAGAGCATATCGCTCTCAAAGAGGCGCACCTTGACCTTGAGTGCTGCGGCATTGTCACGGGCCACTGCCAACGCGTCACGAGAGACGTCCAGGGCATCGACCTGAGCAAACTTCAACGCCCTGGCCAGCGAGATCGCGATACAGCCGCTGCCAGTGCCCATGTCCAGCACGCGCAGGTCGTCACGAGGATTCTCGTCGATGATGAGGTCAACGAGCTGCTCGGTTTCGGGTCGCGGGATGAGCACGGCGGGGGTCACCTTGAAGCTGTGACCGTGAAACCGTGCATGCCCCACAATGTACTGCAACGGCTCGTGGCGGCGCAGTCGGGCAATGATGTCGGCAATGCGCTGTGGCGCAAAGTCGGGCAATTCCCGATCGGGGCGCAGGGCCACGTCAACCGGATCACAGTTCAACACATCCTCGGCGATGATGCGAATCATCGCCTGCACCTCACGGGGGTCGGCAAGGCCTTCCAGACCGTGCTTGAGTTGTTCTATCGCTTCTTTCAATATCATGGCACAAAGGTACATCATTTTATGTTTTCATTCAAAAATCGCGCATTTGTTTTGGAAATTTCATTTTTTTCACTAACTTTGTGGATTCATCAATTATCCTGGCCATGCACAATCACCAAGGACAACAATCAGGCCTGTGGTCCCGCGTTTTCCACCTGTACTATGATGGATTTCGCAGCATGACTGTGGGCAAGACCCTGTGGCTCATCATTGGCATCAAACTGTTCATCTTTTTTGTCATCATCAAGATGCTCTTTTTCCCTAATTTCTTGAGCACCAAGTGCGACACCGATCAGGAAAAAAGTGAGTATGTGCGCCACCAGCTTGAAGAGAGATAAGACATCATCGTTGAAGGATTTCTATCAATGATTAACTACAAACTATAAACTATAATGATATGGACGAATTAATTAATGTTGTTGACTGGTCGAGGGCTCAATTCGCTCTCACGGCCATCTATCACTGGCTATTCGTGCCATTGACGCTGGGCTTGGGTATCATCATCGCCGTCATGGAGACGATTTACTTCAAGACCAAGAGCGAGAAATGGCTTGCGACCACCAAGTTCTGGATGACCATCTTTGGCGTCAATTTTGCCATCGGCGTCGCAACGGGTATCATCCTGGAGTTTGAGTTTGGCACCAACTGGTCCAACTACAGCTGGTTTGTGGGCGACATCTTTGGTGCCCCGCTTGCGGTGGAGGGCATTCTTGCCTTCTTCATGGAGTCGACGTTCATTGCCGTGATGTTCTTTGGCTGGAACAAGGTGAGTCCCAAGTTCCATCTTGCTGCGACCTGGCTGACGGCTATCGGAGCCAGCCTGTCGGCATTGTGGATTCTTGTGGCCAATGCCTGGATGCAGTACCCCACAGGCTGCGAGTTCAACCCGGCTACCATGCGCAACGAGATGACGAGTTTTGCCGCTGTGGCTCTCTCACCGATGGCGGTGAGCAAGTTTTTCCACACGGTGTTCAGTGCCTGGACGCTTGGTGGCGCGTTTGTGTGCGGCGTGTGCGGCTGGATGATGCTCAAGAAGCGCAACATTGACCACTGCTGGCGCAGCCTCAAGGTGGGAGCCTGGGTGGGCGTCATCGGCATCGTGCTGACGATGGTCACCGGCGACACCAGTGCCGTTACCGTCGCCAAGTACCAGCCCATGAAACTGGCAGCCATGGAGGGCTTGTACAAGGGCAACCATGAGCAGTCGATTGTGGCCTTTGGCATCCTGAATCCGTCGAAGGAGGCCTTTGATGACCAGGACCCCTACCTGTTCGACATCAGCATCCCCTACGGGCTGTCGTTCCTAGCCACCCACGATTACAAGGCATTTGTTCCTGGCATCGAGGACATCATCAACGGTGTGAGCTATGACAACGAGGGCAATGAATTGAACACGGTCCCCTATGCCGAGCGCATGGAGCGCGGCAAACGGCTGCAAGAAATGATGGCTCAGTATAGTGCTGCGATGAACAGTGGCAACACTACGGTGCTCGACAGCCTGAAGTCAAGCATCAATGCTGATTTCAAGAACTTTGGTTACGCCTACCTTGACAAGCCCGAGGAGGCGATTCCCAACGTGCCCTTGACATTCTACACCTTCCACTTCATGGTCACGGTGGGTGGCTACCTCATGTTATTCCTGTTGCTGGCTCTGCTGTTCGTCTATAAGCCTGACATCCTGACCCGTGCCAAGTGGGCCAAGTGGTGGCACATCCTGGCCATCATCACCGTGCCGCTGACCTACCTGTGCAGTGCCAGCGGCTGGATTGTTGCCGAGGTGGGGCGCCAGCCGTGGACCATCCAGGACCTGATGCCCAACAAGGTGGCTATCAGCGACCTGAGTGCCGGCTATGTGCAAGTGACCTTCTGGATCTTTGCCGTGGTGTTCACCGCCCTGCTGATTGCTGACGTGAGCATCATCTGCAAGCAGATTTCCAAGAAGTCGCTCACCGATCTAGACACCGTTAACGATTAATCAATTTCTTAAGGAGGAATCAAGTCATGACAACATACAATCTGTTACAAAATTACTGGTGGCTCATCATGTCGGTGCTGGGTGCACTGCTGGTGTTCCTGCTCATGGTGCAGGGGGGACAGTCGATGCTCATTCACTACAGCAAACCCAGCGAGCGGTCACTGCTCATCAACTCGATGGGCCGCAAGTGGGAATTGACATTCACGACGCTGGTGACCTTTGGCGGGGCTTTCTTCGCGTCGTTCCCGCTGTTCTACAGCACCAGCTTTGGCGGGGCTTACTGGCTGTGGATGCTCATCCTGTTCAGTTTTGTCATCCAGGCCATCAGCTATGAATATCGCTCCAAGCCAGGCAACATCTACGGCTCACGCTTCTACGACACGTTGCTGTTGATCAACGGCATTGTGGGGCCCGTCCTGCTGGGCGTTGCGGTGGCGACGATGTTCTTTGGCGCCGAGTTCACGGTGACCAAGAGCAACATCCTCAACGTTCAGGGCTCCAGCATCTCACAATGGGGTCCGCTGCATGGCATCGAAGCCATCCTGTGCTGGAAGAATCTGCTGTTTGGCGTGATGGTGTTCTTCCTGGCGAGGACCCTGGCTTCACTCTACTTCATCAACAATATCGATGACCAGGAGGTCAATGCCAGCCAGCGTCACTTGCTGCTGGTCAACGCTGGCGCATTTGTACCGCTGTTTGTGGCTGTGGTGGTGGTCATCCTCACCTCGGCTGGCGTGGGATATGATGACGGCGGCAATGCGCAATGGATACCTTTCAAGTACTGGCACAACTACCTGGCCATGTGGTGGGTGCTGGTCATCTTGCTGCTTGGTGTGGTGATGGTGCTGCTGGGCATCGGCAAGACACTCTTGAGGGGCGATTACAAGAGCGGTATCTGGCCAGCTGGCATTGGTGCAGTACTGGTTGTAATGACCCTGTTCTGGGTGGTGGGCTATAACAATACGGCCTACCTGCCCTCGCTGCTCGACGTGCAGAGTTCACTGACGCTGCGCAACAGCTCGTCGAGCGAGTTCACCCTCACGGTGATGAGCGTGGTGAGCATCCTCGTGCCCTTTGTGCTGGCCTATATCGCCTACTGCTGGTACAAGATGGACCACAAGAAACTCACCAGCGACGAGCTCAACCACACCGACCACAAGTATTAACACCCGTCAAAAAAACACCGGACAGGAGGCTGTGCCAATGATGACTCAGTCTCCTGTTTTTTTGGGGGGGGAAGGAAAATAGGCCGCTCGCTTAATGTCCTCGCTGCTGGCGCTTGGTGATAAAGCCCTCAGTGATCTGGCTGTAATCGTCAACGTCCTTGTAGAG
>Ga0247611_10003023_pt1 | contig 25754 bp, 20 predicted proteins | sample 177DNAGHGhighgp2_FD_192422 | JGI IMG/M metagenome (GOLD analysis project Ga0247611, IMG submission 192422) | Sheep rumen microbial communities from Palmerston North, Manawatu-Wanganui, New Zealand - 1770 DNA GHGhigh gp2 | ecosystem: Host-associated > Mammals > Digestive system > Stomach > Rumen... | reverse complement strand
GTGGGTAGAGATGGATTCGAACCACCGAAGCGATGACGCAGCAGATTTACAGTCTGCCCCATTTGGCCACTCTGGAATCTACCCATTGTGTTATGTTCCTTGAGCCTCTTGTCGGATTCGAACCAACGACCCCGAGATTACAAATCACGTGCTCTGGCCAACTGAGCTAAAGAGGCATCTATCGTTGTGCAATGAGATACGGGGCGTTCTCGATTGCGGGTGCAAAATTACGACCATTTTTTGAACTGGCAAACTTTTTGGCACTTTTTTTTCAAAAAAGTTTTCGACGTTTTTTACAACAATCCATCATTTTATTGAATTACAGCCGATTAAAAGGTCAAGCAGAAAAAGCAGATTTTTTCGTTTTTTGCCCTTCGGAGCAAAAAAGGCGCAAAAAACAGCTTCGGAGCGGGGTCAAGACGTGATAGCTGCTGCGGGGCAACGACCAGGGTGATATACATTATTAAATGGGCCGAAAAGCTCCCGCTGAGCCACGATCTCACATCCGAGCCCCACGGCCACCGGAGCCACCAGCGGTGACAGAGGCGTCCCCCACCCTGCAATGATGCATGTGCGGGGGACGCCAAATGCGTTTCAATTATATCAATCGAGGCATGTTACTTGTCGCGCCGACCTTTCTCGAGCTGTTTCTTGAGTGCGTCCACGCAGTTATCTATCGCTTCCTCAAAGGTATCGGCCACCTTGCTGGCAAAGAGCTCGTCGGCGCGTGGCACCTTGAGTCGAACTGATGCCTCCTTGTTCATGGCAGTCTCGGGTTTCACCACCTTGAGGTTGACCTCGGCTGTAGTAATCTCCTCGTTGTGCTTTGATAATTTCTCGACTTTCTTGTTGACGAAGTCGGTAAGTTTCTCGGTTGCATCAAAATGGATGGCATTGATCTTAATTTCCATAATAACCTCCTTTTTTTAGTGCCCTGGGATGGGCAAGTTCATAATTATGTTGTAATTCACTCAATGTCACATGCGTGTAGACTTGAGTGGCGGCCAGGCTCTCGTGGCCCAGCAATTCCTTGACACTGTTGAGTTCGGCCCCGTTGTTGAGCATCACACTGGCAAAGGTGTGGCGCAGCACGTGGGGGCTGAGCTTGCCCGTAGCACCCGCTCCGGCAAGGGCGTCATGAACAACGTGATACACCAGCGACGGGTAGATGGGCTTGCCACGTGGTGTCACCATGAGGTTGCCACATGGCGGCCTGAGCTCGTCGCGCAGCGTGCGGTAATGCTCAAGCGCGGCAGCCAGTTCGTTGCCAAAGGGGACAATGCGATCCTTGTCGCGCTTGCCGTGCACCTTGAGTTCCCGCTTGCCGGTATCCACTGCACTGTCCTGCAAGCCGATGAGTTCGCTCAGTCGAATTCCCGTCTCATAGAGGATCATGACAATGAGACGGTTGCGCACCTGGGTGAAGTCGTCCTCGTCGATGGAGGCATCAAGCACCCGGTCGACAGTGCCCTCACGGACAAATGCGGGTAAGGGCTTGGGCAACTTGGCCAGCTCGATGACGGCTGCGGGGTTGACAGTCACCTGCCCCTGGCGCATCAAGTAGCGGTAGAGTGCCCTTAATGCCTGGAGGCTGACGCGCAGCGTGGCAGGCTTGTCGCCGCAGGAAGCCCGTTGCATGAGCCACGAGCGTATGTCACTTGCAGTGACCGTTGCAAAGTCGATATCGACGCCAGTAGATGCCGCAAAGTCGATCCACTGTCCCAGCACGCGACGATAGAGCGTAACTGTCCTTGAGGAGAGGTTTCGCTCCAGGTCGAGGTATTGCAGGAATCGTTCTACAGTAGCATTCATCGGCATCAATTCTTAAATGTATATTTTGCCATGTGTGGTTGCTGTCACGAGGGCAGCATGCAGGTGACATATTGATTTGGGTGCTAAAGTTACTAACTATTTTTGTCAACTGCAAATTTTGGGCCAAAAAAAAGCAGGAACCGCTAAAAAATACGGTTCCTGCCCATTTTTAAGTATCGTGTCGAGCGTGATTACTCCTCGCGAGTGCGGAGCTGCTGCACATACACAGCCTTCATCATCTTACGGCGGTTGGTGATTGAGGGCTTCTGGAATGCCTGACGGGTACGCAATTCCTTGATGACACCAGTCTTTTCAGTTTTACGCTTGAATTTCTTGAGGGCGCGCTCGATGTTGTCGCCTTCCTTAACGGGAACAATAATCATAATGAATTTACTTTGTTTTTTAATGTTATGGTTGATAAATTTTGAATTTCTTGATTGTTTGGCAGCTCTACATGGATGACACATCGCTGGCGAGCCACGGGCCAAGCGATGCATATTGGTACTTATATGTATTGATTATCAATCTATTAAAGCAGGATTCACAACCTCCTTTCATTTTTTTGCGCCGCAAAGTTACACAATCTTTCAACAACTGGCAAGATTTTTAGGAAATTTCTTTTCATGGCAGCAGGCTGGAAGTTCAAATAAGAAGTGCGAACAGGTGCCCATCCAAAATGCCGTCGCATGGCCTGTAACAGGTCATGCGACGGACACTTACTTTACTTTATTCATGATACTCTTCCCAGTCTTTCTAGATTACAACATATTCTTATTAATCCTCTATCATCATTTAATCTATTTCTTGCGGTTTCTTACCGACCTCACCCCGGTGTTGACCGTCTGGGTGCTGGTCTTGGGCTTGCGCTCTTTTATCTTGGTCTTTTTTTCTTTAGCCTTGGTTTTGACTTTGGCTTTAGACTTCGACTTAGACTTTGATTTCTTGTCGGCATTTTCGGCCTCCTGTATCTTGGTGGCGCGCTTTGTGGTGCGTTCCACAGTGGCCTCGTCCCCCTCGGGAGCGTCAAGCTCGGTATTCTCCTCACCTTCTTCCAGTTCACCTTCAGCCTCGGCACGGGCTTGTTCCTCGGCCTCGGCACGGGCTTGCAGTTCTTCGAGAGGCGGAACCCAGAGTTCCTGATTGAATCGCCGCAGTCGTCTCTCGATGCTATCCTGAGCATGCTTGAAGGCAGTGGTGTCAGGGAACATCTGCTTGAGTCCCAGGTTGCGCAGGTTCTTGGTCTTGTAGATGTCTCCAGTGTACATGTTCAGCTTGAAGAAGTCATCAAGGCTGTAACGTGGCAGGTTGTTATCGTCGTCGGTGAAGACATACTGCTGAGCCATGTAGGGCCTGATGTCATTGAGCTTGACCCAGAACATGGGGCGCTTCTGCGTCTCACCGCTCCAGTCATCCATCTTGTGCAACACGGGACAGATGGCTTCGACACGCGGCTTCATCTGGTTGCTGCGGGTGTCAAACTCCCATTTCTCAATGATGTAGTAACTCTGCACCATGTTGGAAAGCATGTCGGCATCCTCGAGTTCATAGATGGGATTCTTCTCGGTGCTGCCCTTGGCCTCGGTGTAGTAAATTGAATAGTTATCAAAGAACTCCCCTACCTTGATCTTGTGGGCATCATCAAAGATTTCGGCTTCCTGGTCGTAGGCCGAGATCTGGTTTTTGGCCAGCAATTTCATGATGATGAAGTATAGGCTCTGTCCGTCATCGTTGGGCAGTTCGGGATAGAACAGGGCAGCATTCTTGCCCTTGCCGAACGGGAGTTCGCGGTAGATGACCTTCATCCATTGCAGGTCGGCATCACTGGGTTCCTTGACCTCATAGAAAGACTGCTGCCTGGTAGAGATTGCGGGATTTCCATCCTTCTTGTCCCTGTTGCGTGTATCGCTTCCCGTGCGTTTTGTCACCTGGGCGCCGGCACCCAGCGTCGAAGCCAGGAGCAGCAATGCGATGATCAATCTAAGGCTTTTCATATTCACTGTATTGATGTTGAATAATGGTTTCACTGTTAATTGACGATGACCTGAATGGGTGCAATCGTTCGGGTAATGCCATCAGGGCCAGTGGCCTTGACATTGGTGATAAAGAACTGCTTGCCGTGCTGGAGGCGGCGCATGCGCTCCTTCTGCCTGTCGGTGAAGTGGGCACTGGAGCTCACCTCGGGGTGATAGTCGCCCATTGCGTCGACAAAGGTGCATTCAAAGGAGACGACCTTGTAGTCAATGTTGAGCAGGTCATCATCGATTGCCGCATCCACCCCTCCGGCAGCAATGAGGGCCGCCTTGGAGATGCCTGGCTTTCCTCCCCTGTATCGGTTGGACTGTCCGTTGGCATCCTTGAATGTGATGAAAGGCATGGGATCGGGCAGCTTGCGTACCCTGAAGGTGGTACTGCCCACGTTGGTCCGCTGGCCGTCCATCTCGGCCGTGACGGTGATGACGCACTCCGAGCCCACCTTGGTGGGATGTGCCACCCATCCGTCACCACTCTTGGAGAGGGTGCCGTTGGTCATGGTGGCGCTGATGCTACCCTGCGGCACTCCAGGCACGGCGATGCTGATGGGGTTGTTGATACCGGCGTAGAGCACATTCATCATGGTTGCGCTCACTGTTGCCAGCGGGTCGATGACGGTATAGCTTGACTTGAACTCACGTCGAGTCACCGATCCGTCACGTCCCAGCACCTCGATCCAGCCTGTGTAGTCATAGTTTCCAGCTTTTCCGGTACCGACCTCATACATGCCCATATTGTTTCCCAGGCGGCTGCCGTTGACATAGACGACAGGACGCTGCGTGGTGTCGATAGCTGCAAGCACGATTTGAGCCTTGTATCTTGTTCCCCTCATGACGATGCGGGAATCGGGCACGACAAATGCATTGACCAGGTTGACACGCAGGTCTCCCAAATCGATGTTGGTGATCATCTGGTTCAGCACCTCACCCTCGGCATATCGGATGTCGTTCTGTAACTTGGTGAGCAAGGTGATGGCAGCGATACAGGGCATGTTGTCAAACATGTACTCTTCCCAGGTCTTCTTGGTCATCTCCTCACCGCGCTCCTTGGGCGGAGTCGTTGAGAGGACGGTCTCGAGGTTCTTGCGTTTCTCGGGATCATCAAGGAATGAGGTGATGAATTGCCGGTACTGGTCGATGCGCGTCCTCAGGAGGCGCCCCTTGGCGGTGCGTCCTGATCCCTGGGGTGCCAGCATGACAACGCTTGCCGCCTCGGTATTATCACGGTTGCGGATGTTTTTTATATCAGCATCGTCGCCGTCGGCAGTCTTGACAATTTCGATCTTGAGCGAGTCGATATAGCCGAAGAGCTTGTCGGTCTCATTCACGACCTGTGTTCCCTTGTCAAGCCAGACCTTACCCTTCTCGGGGTTCTTCTCATTGAAGGCCTGCAGCTGGTTGTATAGAGCCTGGTTGCGAGCTGTGATGGTTCGGTTGGAGCGAGACAATCCGTCCTCGACCTGACTGAATCCGTTGAGCACGTCGCTGGAGACATTCAGGGCAAGCATGGCCGTCAAGACGATGTACATGAGGTTGATCATCTTCTCACGCGGCGACATGCGGTTGACGCTCTTATTTTTTGAGGTTGCCATCTTCTATCTGTTTCTCTTCTCTATCAGTTAGAATAAGGAATGATGTCAATTAATGTCAATGTCACGAGTGATGAGAGGTATCAAGCGTCCTGTTCATTGCCATCGTGCTCGATGCCAGGCATTCCAGGCATGGGTCGATACATGTTCACGGTCATGGCCTTGACCATCTTCTCGTAGACGTTATTGAGTTGCTTCATGTATCGTGCCATCTTCTCGGTCTCGTCGCAGTAGTGTGCACTCTCGGCGGCACTCTTCTCGTACATGTCGCGGATGTCCTTGAGGCCACGGTTCACGCGGTCGATGTTCTCGAGTTGCGAGGAGATGCTCTTGAGCTGAATCTCATAGATGGTGTTCAAGCCGCTGATGTTGCGGTTCAAGGCCTCCATCTGATCGACATATCCTGTTGAGCTGGTGGAGATGTTCTGGCTATTGTCGGTAATGGCGCGATAGCTGCCGAGCAGGGTCTCGCTCACCTCGTTGAGAGCGGTGGTGGTGGCCTGGAGTTTCTGCATCTGCTCGCTGATGCCTGCCATCTGGCTCAGGTACTGCTGGGTGGCATCGGTGAGCTCGGCCATGCGCGAGAGCTGGTCGCTTGCAGCGGCCATCTTGGCAATGCTCTCGCTCAGCGACAAGGTGTCTTCCTCACTCAGGTTCACGCCCTGCGGGAGTCCGACTGCGCCCTTGGCCTCGGCAACGCTGATGTTGATGTCGCCGCCGTCATATCCCTCTCCACTGCCGCCGCTGCCGCCAATGACGATACCGCCGCCGCCATTGAAGTCGGGACGATCCTCGGGGTTGTTGCTAGCCAGGACTGGGAACACTTCTTCCCAGTGATATTCCTTCTCGGGCTTGTCAAATGCCGTGAGGACGAACATGAGCACCTCGGTACCCATGCCGATACTGAGCAGGTAGTTGCCAGCTGGCATGTGCAGGATCTTGAACAGGGCACCCAGAATCACGATTGCAGCACCGATACTGTAGGCAAAGTTGAAAAACCGCTGTCCGCTGTCACTCTTGAGGAAGCGTCCGGCTCTCTTTTTATATCTCTTGATTTTACCCATTGTTGGTTGAACTATAAAAAATGAGTGTGACGATTAGTTTTTTCTATTCTATTTTTATTATATAATGTGTGGATTAGTCCTTGCAGCAATTCTTGCGCTTTCCCTTGACCAGACCCACCTTGGAGCGCACGCATCGGAATCCGATGTAGCTGCGCTGCTCGTTCTGGTACTCCCACATGCGCAGGTCGGAACGGATGTTGCGCACCACATCTTTCCAGGAACCCCCTCGCACGATCTTGCGCGACATCTTGTAGGGATCCTCCTGAGCCACATAGTATCGGTACTCGGGGTTGATGTCATCGGTCATGCGGTCGATGCTCTCGGTATAGGCCGTCGAGGTCCACTCGCTCACGTTACCGGCCATGTCATAGATGCCGTAGTCGTTGGGCTCGTAGGTACCCACGGGAGCCGAGATGATGTATCCGTCCTTGACATAGTTGCCCTCGTCGGGCTTGAAGTTGGCATAGAAGCATCCCTCATCCACCGTCAGGGGCAGGTCGCCCTCCCATGGATACTTGTTCTGGTTTTGCCCGGCACGAGCTGCAAACTCCCACTCGGCCTCGGTGGGCAGGCGGAAGGGCTCGACATAGATGCCCTGGCTACCCAGAGACTTCTTGAGGAACTCGGTGCGCCAGTGGCAGAAGGCGTTAGCCTGCTCCCAGCTCACCCCCACGACGGGATAGTTGTTGTAATTGCCGTTAGCAAAGTACATGCGCACATAGGGTTCCTGATAGGCGTTCTCAAAGTCGTTGACCCAACATGTGGTGTCGGGGTAGATGTTGACGATGTAGGTGTTCAGGAAGTCGTAGTCACTCTGCAGGGGACGGGTGATGGTCTGACGGATGATGCGCCCGTCATCGTCAATATAGGCCGTGTCCTTGCTGATGGTGGGAGCCGTGAAGTCCACCTCGTGGTCGGTGTTGTAGTCGCGGCGGGTGGCATCAAAGCGATGCTTGCGCTTGGCGGCCTCGGTGAGGTTATAGACCTCGTAGCGGTAGTTCATCTTGGAGGCGTCAAGTTCCTTGACATGAGTGATGGGGTTGATGCGGTAGACCGAGTTGATGGCTTGCTCCTCATCCTCACCCGGGTTCTTCCAAGGGATGGACTTGCTCCAGTCGAGATGCGGCTCGACGGGGTTGCCGTCCTTATCCTCAAGAATCTTGAACTCTTCCAGTCCAGCCTCGTAGAGACGCTCGCGGATGATAGAGTCTCGTACCCAATAGACAAACTGCTTGTACTTGGAATTGCTCACCTCCATCTCGTCCATCCAGAATGCGTCGACCGAGATGCCATGAGCAGTTGAGTCAGTGCCCCAGATGGAGTCGCGCTCACTGGGTCCCTCGCGCATTGAGCCAACATCCACAAGCACCATGCCAAAGGGAGTGGTCTCGTTAAACACGGTAGCACCCACGCCGGTGACCTCACCGCCGCTGGTCCCACCCTTGCGCACCGATCCGCATGAGGCGGTCACCAGAGCGACCAACAATATCAAAATGAGTTTCTTCATATACTTTACATTAAGCGTACGCCTTTTTGTCTGTTCTTGTTTTTTTCGTTCTTGTTGAGTTTCACGTTATAGGTAACAAACACCTCATGGCTGCCGAATGTTGCCTTGCTGATGGCAGACACCGGATAGTCATAACAATAGCCCAGATAAGCATCCTTGAGGTTGACACCGATAAAGGCGCTCACGGCATCCTTGTGGCGGTAACCGACGCCGATGTTGAGCAAACGGTTGTATCGCACCATGGTAGCCACCTGTGCCGCCCATGCCTTGCTGGACATGGCGAACATGCCCGAGGGCTGTATTTCAAATAACGTATTATTAATCGGAATATTGCCACCAGCCGTGAAATAAAAGCTGCGGGTGGCATGGAATTCATAGAAATCGACCGCCTCGCGCGAGGTCCTCAACTCAATGATGGGTGATGTCACATGTGTAACAGCCGCACCGACCCAGAACTTGGGATGCTTGAAATAGATGCCCACGTTGGCATCAAACTTGGTTCCCGAGACGTCCTGCTTGGGGATAGCCTCGTCATTGCCCTGATGCGCATCATCCTCGGGCATGATGACCTCCTTGCCGCGAAAGGTCTGCGAGAAAACACCAGGCTGTATTCCCACGCTGATCACGCTCTTGCCCAGCTTGCGCTTGTAGGCAATCTGTGCGCCAATGCGTGTGCTGGTGTACAAGCCGATGCGCTCAAACTCGGCCTTCACTCCGGCGCCCAATTGTTGACCCAGCAGTTTATAGGGCATATCGGCCGTGACATAGAAGTTCATGGGCGCATGCTTGAAGTCGACCCACTGCATGCGGCTACCCACATTCAGGTGAATGGCGTTATACTCGCCGGCTGCAGCAGGGTTATAGTAGGTTTTTCCCAGCCACGCATGAGAAAGAGCCGCGTCGGATTGCGAGAACGCTGTCAGGGCAACCCCCATGCACAATGTGATGGCCGCGAGAATTCGTCTTATGTCAATCGACCGGTGTATCATTTTCTATCGTCAAGCACATTATTCAAAGTAGAACGTGACCACGACCATGTCGTTCTTGATTTTATTCACACTCTGGGTGAAGCGCATCATCTGGGGATTATCTTCCAGATCGGGGCGATTGCGATCCAGCAAGTTCTTGAGACCGAAGCAAAACTTAACCTCGGGACACAACTTGAAGAAAGGCATGTAGAAGTCACATCCCATGCCCACGGTGAGCATCACATCGCCATCCTTGAGCTTGAGCTGCTCGCTGCGATCCTTGGCCAGGTCATGGACATACATGGCACCGGCCGTGAAGTAAGGTCGCATGTTGCGATAACGCTTTGCACTCATTTTCAGGTCAATGGGAACGACAATATAGGTCGACTTGATGTTCTGGCTCTGCTTGTACCGCGACTGATCGGCCCATTCAGGGTTACCCCTGTGATTGAGGTATCGCACCACCTTGTTGCCAAAGTACAGGCCCGGCGAGAGCCGCAGGTTGAAGTGCTCGGCAATGCGATAGTCGGCCAGCACATTGACACTAAATCCCGGGGACAAAGCCGACACGTCGGCATACCACTCCTCACCAACCGGGGCATCACTGGTGATGAACCCGTTGTTGGTAATGGCTAGATTCTGGAAATTCACGCCCACCGAGAAGCCAAAGTGCAAGGGCTTGGTGTCGGCATAGGGTCGGTTGAGAATCATGTCATTATCCTGAGCGCACACGACAGCACAGCCCAGCAACAACATCGTCAAGCACAAGATATGTCGAAGCTTTTTCAATTCCATTTATACGTAATAACGCAGTTTTGGGTGCCTTATTGCTCAAAAATCAAAAAAGTGTCACTATCGCATGGGCAAGCACCTGGCAAGGGGGCGTGTGAACAGGCGATTGACGGCCCATGCGAGCAGGATGTCGATGGGCAATACCAGGGTAATGGCAAGCAGGCGGTCTCCGCCGATGCCAAATAGGTCGTTGCCCACCTCGTTGGCCACTTCCCAGAGGCCTATATGGGCCACCACAGGAGCAATCATGTAATTATAGAGCAGCAAGGCCAGGCCTTGAAGGATATAGATCTCGAAACTGATATTCCCTATCCATTGCAAGGGCCTTGATGCCAGCAACCTGCCGATGAAGCCCTCTCGCTTGTCATAGAGCATGCTCACCAGCAGTATCACGGCCACGGGAATCCACCACATGATGGTGTCGCCCCAGGGCAGCAGGCAGTCATAGGCCCGATAGGACATGACAGTGGCCGAGAGTAACGCGATGGCCAGCAGCTCGGCATCGGTGCCGTTTTCCCCTCGCCGCAGCCATGGCAACTTGCTGCCGAGCTTCACCACGCTCGCCAGTGTCATGCCCAGCAGGAAATCGACGATGCGCATGGGCGGGAATGTGTAGAGTGCCGTGCGGTAATAATCGTTGTCACCTGACACCGCCAGGACGCCAAACACGATGATGGCAAGCACTGCGACAATGATGAGGCGAGTGCGCAACCGCAACGGCATGTACCACCGCGCCAACACGGGATAACACAAGTAGCAAAACAGCAGCGCACTCAAGAACCACGAGAAATGATTATAAGAATAATAGATGCTGTGAATGAGCGACCAGCTGTGCAGCAGCAGGACATTGAGCGACAGGGCCAGCGGCTTGATGACCAGGGTTCCGGCCAGTGCCATCACCACCAGCCACAGCACCAGTGCCAGCCAGTGCAAGGGATAAAGCTTGAGGGCATGACGACAGGCAAAACGCTTGTAGCTGCCGCTGTCAAGCCGCTTGACGGGATACTTCATCGACAGCAGCAAGCCACTGGCCATGAAGAAAAAGGAGACGCCAGCCCAGGTCATCTCTTCGAGGCCTGCGACTCCCACGTGGAAAAGCACAATCATCAGCGCGAACACGGCACGCCAGCCGTTGATGGTTTTGATCATCGTTTTTTATGATTTATCGTGAGTTGACTCCTTAATCGGGACGTGAGGGGACGGGTGAAGTAACGGTGGACAAGCCATGCCAGGGGCAACAGCACCACCATGGCGAACCAGGGCAACAGGTTGCTCACCTGCCACCCGAAGTGGCCCAATACAGGAGCCAGCAAGTAATTGAAGAGGAGAAATGCCACAAACTGCAACACATAGACCTCAAAACTGATGCTGCCCAACCATTGCAGCGGGCGACATAGCAACACTCGCCCGATGAGACCCTCCTGACCATCGAGCATCGCGAGCACGACCAGAATAGCGCCCTGGGGCAACAACCAGTTGATGACATCCTCCCAAGGCTTGATCCAAGTGGTGTGGCAGTTGACGCCTATCGCAATCGCAAGCAATGACAGGGCACCCAGCTCGAGCATCGTGGCCGCACCGCGCCCCACACGGGGCATCCGCGCCTTCAAGATGCTGTAGATGTGAAACAAAGTCACGCCCACCACCACATCGAGCACATGGGATAGAGGATTGACAAACACCGCCTCGCGGCCTGGAATGTCCAGCGGCAGCAAGATGGCAGCCAGCACGAGGGCCAGCAACGCGACGAGGGCCAGTTGTGCCGGTAGTTTCCATTTCCCCACCCAGTGTGAAACAAGAGGATAGATCGCATAGCAGAAGAGCAGGGCACTCAGGTACCATGCCCCTGGGTTCAAGCCGTAGTGGACGTCATGCACCGGCGACCAGGCCTGCACCAGCAGAGCACTCAAGGCAGCCGCTGTCCAATCCACCGCCGAGGTGTGGAACAGCACCGTGATGGCGATGAGAGCCGCCAGAGCCAACCAGTGCAACGGATATAGCCTCAAGGCATGGTCAAGCACAAACCGGACGCAAGAACGCGCATCCAAGTGCTCAAACCGATGCTTCATCGACAACAGGAAAGCACTGGAGATGAAAAAGAAGGTCACACCCGTGACAGCGATGTTCCACATCCAGTCCACGCCAGCATGGAAGAGCACCACCGTGACAGCCATGAGGCCGCGCCAGGAATTGATAGTCTTGATCATCTATCGATAGCAGTCCTTAGTTTCTAGTCCTCAGTTTCTAGTTCATCGTTGCCGAAAGTGCATCAAAACCAAATCAGCAAAATGTCAAGATTGCGCCATGCGTGTGAAATCAAGCAAAATGATAGATAAAATTATAATAAAAATTGATTTCGCTTAATTTTTATACAACTTTCACCTGATTTCTCACTCGATAGGCCGATAATAACCTCTAGATGCACTTTTTGATACACTTTGATTGCGATGCGAAATTACAAACATTTGTCGAAAGAGAGGCTAAAAAACCAAATATTTTGTACCTTTGCCCCCGCAATTAAAAAATGAGAGCGACAAACGACAAAAAAAATATAGCCACCAGTCGGGGATCCAAATTCCTGAAAGACATCGGCATCTATGCCATCGGTAACATCGGCTCCAAGCTCATCACGTTCATGATGGTGCCGATGTACACCTACTTTGTCCACGACACATCTGATTTTGGCTACTACGATGTGTGCCTTCAGATTTGCCTGTTGCTCATACCCTTCTTCACGCTACAGCTGCGCGACGGAGCCTTCCGCTTCCTGCTTGACTGCGACAATGAGGTACAGCGCAAGCGCATCGTGTCGTTTGTGGCACGCACGCTGGCCAGCAGCCTGACGCTATCGATTGTCATTGCCCTGCTCATTGCCGTGCTCTACCCAGTTCAGTACCTGGGTTACATCGTGGGTCTGCTCATTGCCATGTCGTTGCAGGAAGTGTATTCCCAGGTCTTCAGGGGGCTGGGCAACAATCGCGCCTTTGTGGCAGTGGGAATCCTTTCGGCCCTGGGTATCGGTGTGTTCAGCATCATCTTTGTTGCAGGCTTGGGATGGGGCATACGCGGCATCTTCCTGGCCAACATTCTTGCCCGCATCCTGGCTCTGGTCATCGTTGAGAGTAAGGTGAAACTCATCCGCCGACACACGCGCTGGAACATCAACACCGGTAAGGCTGCCCGATCCATCATCCGCTACACGCTGCCGCTGATGCCGGGCTCGCTATGCTGGTGGCTCACTGGCAGCAGCGACAGGCTGTTTATATCCCACTATCTGGGGTTTGACGTCAACGGAGTGTATGCTGTGGCTGTCCGTTTCACAAGCATCATCTACACGCTAGCCATCATCTTTTACCAGGCCTGGCAAGAGACCGCCATATTGCAATACAACAGTCCTGACCGCAACCGTTTCTTCTCCAGGATGTTGAACAGCTACATCTTTCTGCTGGCCTTCATCTTCATCGGCTACGTGTTTGCCCTCAAGGTCAACTATGGCTGGCTAGTGGCCCTCGAGTATCGTGAAAGCCTCAACTTCATCTACCCGTTGGGTGTGTCGGCAGTAGTGTTTGCTGTAGCGGCATTCTTTGACATGGGTTACCAGTGCGCACTCGACACCAAGCGCACCCTGCCAGCCATCGTGCTCGCCGCCATTGTCAACGTCACGCTCAACTTCCTGCTCATCAATCCACTGGGCGTGCATGGCGTGATCGCGACGCAGCTCATCTCCTATCTCGTGCTTGTCACCTATCGCTGGCGCGACATGAAACGCTACTTCATCCTCAAGATTGAGCCCCGCACGGCCATCCCCGTGGCAGCGATGCTACTGAGTGCCATCCCCTTCTATTACAGTGATTCAGTGGCCGTTGACATCGTGTTTGCCATCGCAGTGATTGCCATGCTGGCCTGGCTGTACCGCACCGAGCTGCTCGACCTGTGGCAGAGCAAAATCACTAAAACATGTTCCCGAATAAAATAATTGATGTGATACATCGTTTCTAATAGAAAACAATGAATCATTAGACTACCGTATGAAATCAAGACTACTTATCATGCTGGTTGCATCGGTCATGTTGTTCTCGTGCAAGAGCACCAAGGACAACGGCCTTGCCTATTTCCATAACCTGAGCGACAACCCAAGCGGTACCCTGCCCACCACACAGGGCACCTATCCCATTATCATCCAGCCCGACGATGAGCTCATCGTGACCATCACATCGGCAGTACCCGAGGCCACCGCGGCCTATAACCTGCCGCTGGAGAACCCCGCCACGCGCAATGCACTGCGCATGGCAACACAGCCTCGCACCCAGACCTACATCGTGGACAAGCAGGGCGACATCATGCTGCCCCTGCTGGGACGCATCCACGTCGAGGGCAAGACGACCGAGCAGATTGCCAGCGAGGTGACTGCCATGGTAGCCAAGGACGTGAAGGACCCCTATGTCAAGGTTGACATCGTGAATTTCACCGTCGATGTCATGGGCGAGGTGAGATTGCCGCAACGCGTGGTTGCCGAGCGCCAGCACTTCACGGTGCTCGATGCGCTGTCGGCCTGCAACGACTTGACAGAATATGGCAAGCGTGACCGCGTGTTTGTCATCCGCAACGAGAACGGCGTGCGCACCTATCACCGGCTGGACTTGACCAACAGCGAAGTGTTCTCCAACCCCTACTTCTACCTGCGTCAGAACGACATTGTGTATGTCGAGCCCAACCAGATACGCATTGACAACTCCAAGTATAACCAAAATAATGCCTTTAAACTGTCGGTCATCTCGACCATTGTGAGCAGCGTGTCGGTGATTGCGTCACTGATTATCGCCCTCACCCGATAACATCAAGAGAACTTACACATGGCACAATTCAATACCCCCCCTACCCCTCAACAAGAGGAGCAAATCATCGATTTCAGCGCATTTGTGCGCAAGTACAAGCGTTACTGGTGGCTATTCGTGCTCTCGCTCATCGCCTGTGTGGCCCTGGGAATGACCTACCTCAAGTATGCCAAGCGCATCTATAGCGTCAAGGCCGTTGTCCTTGTAGCCCAGGATGACAACAGTGCCGGTGCCGGTGCCAATCTGCTCAAGAGCATGAAGCTCATGGGCCAGGGCAGCAAGGTGGATGACGAGATGGTCGTTTTCTCGTCTCAGGAGCTTTGCACCGAGGTAGTCAAGCAGCTAGGGCTCAACCGATCCTATCTTGAGGAGAAAGCATGGTACAAGTCAGACGTTGACCATTATAACACATCGCCCATCGAGGTGAATGCACCCGAGGAGCTCTTTGACACCCTGTCATCGTCATTGAAGTTCAAGATCGACGTGGACAAGCAGGGCCGAGCCACCATCAAGGCCACCAAGGGCAAAAAGCAGCTGGCCATGCTCAAGGGCACCAAGCTACCCGCGACGGTGAAGACACCCTACGGCTTGTTCTCGGTTGCAGCCACCGACAAGTTCAAGGGCGGCAAACCCTATCACATCACCGCCAGCCTGATCAACAACCAGCTCAAGGGTGAAATCCTGAACCGCCGTATCAAGGTCAAGCTTGCCAACAAGAAATCTAACGGCATCGACCTGTCGCTGTCGGAGAACAACATCAACCGCGGCAAGGACATCCTGAACAAGCTCATGGAGCTATACAACGCCCGCGGACAGCGTGAGAAGGACGAGCAAGCCATCAACACCGCCAAGTTCATTGACGAGCGACTGGCACTCATCTATAAGGGTCTTACCAGCAGCGAGGCCGACATCGAGGCCTACAAGCGTGCCCACAAGATCGTGGATCCCGAGCTGCAGATCAAGAGTGCCGTGACCAAGCAGGAGTTCAACGACCGTGCCATCATCAAGCTCGAGACCAACAGGCAGATCCTGGGCATGGTGCGTGACTTTGTCAACAATCCTTCCAACAAGCGTTCTTATATCCCCTTTGCCGTGGATTCCAGCGGTGCGTCGGCCGCCATCAAGGCCTATAACAACCTGCTGTCCCGCCGCCAGGAACTGGAGCAGTCGGCCAAGGGTGACAACCATGCCCTCAAGCAGCTAGATGCACAAATCGACGATATGCACAACAATGTGCTCCAGGGCGTGAATAGTTCCATACGCGGCCTTGACATGCAGCTGAACAAGTTGCGTAGCGAGGTGGGCAAGACCAGTGGCGAGATGAGCCGCGTTCCCACCGAGGAGCGCGAGGCCCGCGAGCTGCTGCGCAACCAGGGCATCCAGAACACCCTGTACACCTTCCTGCTCGAGAAGCGTGAGGAGAACAACCTGGTGCTGGCCGCCACCACGCCCAAGGGCAAGATTGTGGATCATGCCTACGCCCAGCACACGCCCATCAGCCCCAACCGGCTGTTTGTGTATGCGCTGATGCTGATGGCCAGCTTCTTCATCCCGCTGTTGTTGCTGTACTTGAAGGACCTGTTCACCACCAAGTTTGCCAACCAGGAAGAGCTTGAGGAACTCACCCAGGTGCCCTTCATCGGCCACATTCACCACAACCGCCACCACACCCCTCTGGTTGTCAAGGACGGGAAGACCTCGTCGATCGTCGAGTTGTTCCGCTACATCCGCAACAACCTGCAGTTCCTGCTCAACAAGGAGGACGACAAGGTCATCCTGGTCACCAGCAGCGTCAGCGGCGAGGGCAAGTCATTCATCAGCACCAACATCGCCTCGTCGTTTGCCCTGCTGGGCAAGCGCGTTGCTCTGGTGGGAATGGACATCCGCTCGCCCAAGCTGGCCCAGATGCTTGGCTTGAACGAGATGCCGGGCGTGACCAGCTACCTCTCGCGCACCGACGTGTCGATCGAGCAGATTGCACAGCCATGCAAGGATGTGAAGGGTCTGGACGTTCTCGTGGGCGGTGCTATTCCCCCCAACCCGTCGGAGCTGCTGCTGGGCGACCGCGTGAAGGACTTCTTCCGCGACCTGCGCGAGCAGTATGATGTCATCATCGTTGACTCGGCGCCTGTGGGCCAGGTGAGCGACAGCTTTGCCCTGGACAAGTTCAGCAACGCCACGGTGTATGTGACACGTGCCAACTACACGCGCCGCAACCACATCAAGTTCATGAACCGCATTGCAGCCAACAAGCAGTTGAAGAACATGTGCGTTGTTTTGAACGACACCAAGCCCAGCAACGACAATACCTACGGCTACGGCTTGACCAATCAAAAAGATAACGAGTAATCCTCGCCCTGCAAGTGCGTCGGCGACCAAGCAGCCTGTTTCGACATGGATAGAGCGCTCATCATCGTAACACTGGTTTTTGCGCTGTTCTTCTTTATCATGCGAGAAGGTTCACGCATGAGCAAGGAGCGATGGCACGAAATCCTGATTGCGCTCTTCACCTTTTCCTGCTGCTTTGCCCGCTTGTACATCCCCTATGTCAACGCTGGTGGCGAGGACAGCCAGGGAGGTTCATTCGGTCCCACGGGCGGCATCTGGCCTTTCTATGCCATGTCGGCGTGGCTGCTGTGGATAATCGCCGTCGAGAAGAAGTGGCGCATCAGGCGACCCAAGCTGGCGATTATCTTCCTGTGCCTGATCTATGCGGGCTACACGCTGGCCAATCCATACTGCACATCGCGCGTTCACACCCTGATTGAGGTGATATACTGGTTGTCCTTTGCTGTCTTCATCTACATGTTTGCCAACTGCTTCTCGGTCAAGACGGTGGTCAAGGGCTTCTACATGGGATTGGCCGCAACGGTGATGCTGCACTTCCTGCTAGCGGTGTGCTATCCCGTGTTGAATATTGAGTTTGCCGTCAAGCTGTTTGACAGCGATGCCACGACACGTAGCGAGGAGCGTGTGGGTGCCGTGGGCACTATGGGTCATCCCAATGTGCTGGGGACCTATGCTTCCTACTATTTCACATTCTTTATAGCATGCTTCCTCACCAATTACAAGCGCCAGTTGAGCGGAATCCTGGCTGGCCTGGCATTCATCGTGATCATCCTGAGTGCCAGCCGCAGTGCGCTAGCGGCATCGGTCCTGGGCTTGCTTGCGATTGTCGTATTCTATGTGTACCGGCGTTACAAGCTGCTCAGCATTCAGAGCTTTGTCAAGGCCATCGTGCCCATGGCCATCCTGATCGCCCTGCTCGTGAGCGGCCCCCTGAATTTCCTGTTCAGTGACGTTGAGAACCTGGATGAGATGACATTCTCGCGACTCATGCACTATTATTGCGGCTATGAGATTTTCATGGATCATCCACTGGTGGGCGTGAGCATGAACAACCACCTGTTTTACCTCACCGAGAACACGTCGGCAGCCATCTTTGAGGAAGTGTTTGACATGTCTAACGTGTGGCGGCCCGAGGAATATTTCTTCATCACCCCCATCCACAACATCTGGATTATCATGATTGACGAGTTGGGACTGATCGGTTACCTGCCCATCATGGGCTTTGTCATCTACTATATCGCCACATTCAAGCGGCGAACCAATCTGTCCACCAACCGCTACTACAACATCATCAACATCACAGCCCTGGGCATCGTCTTCTGCCAGTTGACCCAAGGCAGCAGCGACTGGGCCCCATTGAGCCCTCACATCCTCAACCTGTCACTCCTGTTTATCGTCCTGTCGCTTAACAATCAATTCCGCACCGAGGTGCATCCCGAGTTTGAATCGGTGGAAGCAGCTAAGCGACGCGCTATAGCCGTGGATGAAGCGTCCAGGGAGGATTCACCCGACGACACGATACAAGCCCCATGAGCTCATCCCAACGCCACATATTGTTCCTTGCTACCGAATATGACGCGCCAGGGATGAGACCCTATGCCGCCACCATCATCAACGCGCTGTGGCAATGCGGCGACCACGTGCTGGTCGTGACCCGATATGGCTCTGACTCCAATGCTTTCCCGGGCATTCCTGCTGATGCCATCACCTGGGTGGACTACCCCACCGGCAAGGTGCAAAAGGCTCTGTTCCGATTCTGGCCCACAAGCGTCCTCGATGCCATCAGGCACCTCACCAGGAATAGTGGCATCGACCTGATCTACTCGCTCACCGGAGAGCTGGTGCTGGCTCATCACATCAAACGCCTGCAACGGGATGTGCCCATGCTCTACACGGTTCATGACGCCATCTATCACGACTACAAGTTCAGCAACCCGCTGCGCTGGTTCAAGGACCGCCTCATCATTGCCTGGCCCCAGCGGCGCCTGTTCAACCTCACGCCGCACAAGGTGACCAACAGCCACGAGCAGCTCAGGTACATCCGTCAGCGATGGCCCCAGCACGAGTCGCACTATGCCCCCTTTCCGTCACTGGTCAATCAAGAAATCGCTGCCGGTAAGGATGCCGTCCCTGAACTCAGAAAAGTAGGCAGCGGCTACATCCTCTTCTTTGGCACACTGCACCTCTACAAGGGAGTGCATCTGCTCTACGATGCTTATCTGTCGCATCCCGAGCTGCGCGAACACCCGCTGGTCATCGCCGGCACCCAGGACATCTATTTTCCACGGCACCAGGCCGAGGGTGGCGTCACCTTCATCAACCGGTTCATCAAGGACAGCGAGGTGCGCGACCTGTTTGCCCGCGCCGCAGTAGTCGTTTATCCCTATACCTCGGCTACCCAGAGCGGAGTGACCAGCATAGCCAGCTATCTTGACAAGCCCATGGTGCTGAGCGACCTGCCTTTCTTCAAGCAGAGTTGTGAAGGGTGTGAAGGCATTGAATTCTTTGCCACGGGTGACCAGGATGCCCTTGCCGATGCCATCATGCGCTCATTGCAGTCACCAGGCTCGACCCGCTCGCTGTATGACAACCATTACACGACGACAGCCCTGAAAACGGCCCTCGACGGTATCATCGATGAAGTCATTGAACAAGGGCGTTAAGCATTTAATAGCGCCCACAAAGTATATCCATCTCAAATAACTTAAAACCAAATAATGATGAAACGTTTTACTCAATACATCATGGTGGCAGTCATGGCCTGCGTGACTTCACTGGCCGCCCAAGCCCGGGTCATCAATGTCAACGCCAGTGAGGCCAGGGGCGAGCTGACCGCATACTTGCGCAACGTTGCTCAAACAGCCAGCTACAAGGATACCGTAGTCCTCAACTTTGACAAGGGCAGTTACATCATCAAGGGCTCAGTCATCTTCCACAGCCACCTGGTCATCAAGGGCAAGGGCCAGCAGCTTACCACTGTCGTTTTCAACAAGGGCAATGACCAGGCCGGCTTCAAGGCCTTTAACGATGATTGCTTTATCGATGTGTTTGGCACCCCCGCCCACCCCTTGTCGGCTGACATCAGCGACATCACATTCCAGCTGCAAGGCCACAAGGGCATCTGGTGGGAGAATGCAAGTAACTACCTGTTCAAGATACGCCATTGCAACGGCGTGAATATCTCACGCGTGACCAGTGTCATCACTAACGCCGTCTCGACCAATTTTGACCTGCATGTGTGCTCCAATGTCACGGTCACCGACTGTGACATCACCAACTACAACAACAGCGATGGCGGTGGCTGCCTGTGGCTGCGCGGTGAGGCACATAACGTGAGCATCAAGCGTAACAAGTTCACCAAATATGGCAAGGACGAGACACTGGCAGTGTTTGACCGCCTGGTGGACCACTCCAAGAAATACATCCGTGGCAAGGCCAGCCGCTCTAACATCTTCATCGAGAACAATGAGATCATCTACGGCGGCTATACGGGCCAGGACAAGAACCCCGATGCCACATGTGGCATGATCTTCTCGCTGTTCACCGACCACAAGAAGAGCAGTGACCGCTGCTTGACGAGCAACTTTCACCTGCGCGGCAACAAGTTCATCATCAATGATGACTGCACCCGCTGCATGTACATCGGTTTTGATCCGGCCGATGAGCACAACGACATCTATATCGAGGACAATGAAATCGTACACAACTCGTCGGGACGAAACGACCCGTTCTACTATTGTGATATCGAGGTACATGACCTGAGTGCATCGACCGACGTCATCCACATCAACGGCAACAGCCTGAAGAATAATCATGCCATCATGAACAAGTATGGCACCACGGGCTATGCTTTCCTGGTGACAAGAGGAGGCCATGTGAGCATGGCAAATAACTCCATTGTCAACAATGTGACCCGCAACACCGCTGCCGGAAAGCCCTACGGCATCGAACTCGTGTGGCACAAGTCGGATGGCAACAACAGCGATGTGACTCTGACAGGTAACGTGTGCAAGGGACTGGACTGCATCGCCCACATCGGAGCATGGCATGTGGCTGAGAAGTTCTCGCTCAACGCCAACAACAACTATTTTTCAGGCAATACGCGTGTGAACTGCGAGAGTATCGACAAGCTGAATCTGGACTTCACGGGCAACACATTCAACAGCACTGCCGAGACTTTCTTCCTTGAAGGCTTTGCCCAGAAAGGGAATGTCGTGTTCAACCGCAATGTCGTCACCGTCAACAACTCACGCGGCCAGTTCTTGACGCGCAGCCACGGGAACAAGGGCGGGCGCATCGACAAGCTCGAGATTCAGAACAATGTCTTCAATGGCATAAAAAGCGAGGCCGACATGCTCAAGAATGTCACCAACGTGGGCAAACGCAAGGTGCGGTCTAACACCATTAAACGCTAGGGTGTCCCCTGCTGGACCAGAGGCTTGAGCTTGACAGCGATGTCACGCGAGAACTCGTCAGCACCCACGGCATTGAGATGCACTGCGTCGATGAAGAAGCCGTCGGCATGCACATATTTCGGGTCGTTGGAGAAATCCAGCAAGGGTATGCCGCGCTGGTGGCACAAGAGTTTGAGGGGCTGCAGCACAGTCGTGTCCATGCCGTTCCAGCAGGGCGATACCACCATAATGAGCCGCGAGGCCGCGGCCTCGTCCATCAACTTACCCAAGTAATACAGTTTGACCGAATCGGTTGCCTGACGATAAACGATAGCCTCACCCGCACTGTCAACCTTCATCCTGTCCAGGGATCCATCGATGGGCTTGTAGCCGTTGTTGCCGTCATCAGGCACAGGATGCAAGCAGTCCGACACAATCTGGATAAACCGTGAGTTGTAGCGGTACATCTGGCTCATCATCTTGACCTTCTCGGTGCGGTCAATCCGTTTAAAGATGGCTGCGATTCCTTCTCGGTCGTAGTAAGGCCTGAGCCACCCCAGGAACTTGCGGTTATCCTCGCCCTGCAGCAAGTCATACTCGGGCATCACGTCGCAGATGACCACTTGCGGGCGGTATCGCTGGGCTATCAGGTGGTAGCGGCCATAATTGAGGATGGCACCGTTGCCGTCCTGCCCGCAGTTATAGCACGTCAAACCCGTCATGTCGCTGATGATGGCAGGATTGTAATGGTGAATGGCCCGTGACGACCCCAAGACAAGGATGTCCTCGTGCGTGCCGTTGCAGATGTACTCGTTGCGTGCCGTCTCGCCCCCACGTGCAAGACGCGTCAATCGCGAGAAAACCGCACCTGTCAGCACGTCAATCAAGACAAGGACGAGGGTGAAACCGAGGATTGAGATGAGATGTCGCTTCATGGCCGTCAGAATTTAGCATAGATGAACTGGTCGGCGCTAAACACGCCACACAGCATGATCAACACACAAGTGGTAATAGCAGCCGCCCACCTCACGACCCTGCGGCGATTGTCCAGCAGGCGGCAACGGCCTGGACAATACTCATCCAGGAAATCCTTGACAAGCAGCATCGCCACACCCATGACCATGAGCAACAGGTCGGTATTGGTGGGCAAGAACACAGTGCAGGGCAAGGACGGATCAAATATCCTGGCGATGACGTGGCAGGCGTCACCCAGCGTGGGCATCCTGAAGAATATCCAGGCAAAGTTCACCACGAGGAAAGTGATCAAGACCTTGAAAGCCCTTCCAAGAATTCCATAACGGCAACCCTGCTGCCCCAGCATCTTCTCGACAATCTGGCAGATGCCATGCATGCAGCCCCACACGATAAACGTCCAGTTGGCCCCATGCCAGATGCCGCTCACCAGGAATGTCACAAAGATGTTCCAATAGTTGCGCACCCGTGAACAGCGGCTACCGCCCAGCGGGATATATATATAATCCTTGAGCCATGTGGACAATGACATGTGCCATCGATGCCAGAAATCGGTCACGCTCACCGCTAAGTAGGGGCGACGGAAGTTCTCGGTCAATTCAAAGCCCAACGTCTTTCCCACCCCGATTGCCATCAGTGAATAACCGGCAAAGTCGGCATAGATCTGGATCGTGTACAGGAAACTGGCCACAAGGCACGACAAGCCTGTGTAGTTCATGTAGTTGGGGAGCACGGTATCGACATAGAGTGCCACACGGTCGGCCACAACCACCTTCATGAACATGCCCCACAAGAGCATGCGCATGCCCTGGGCAGCCTTGTCGCTATCGTAATAGGGACGCAGACGCTTGAGTTGAGGGATGACGAGTGACGCCTTGTTGATGGGACCCGACAAGATGCTAGGAAAAAATGAGATGAACAAGGCATAGGTCAAGAAATCGCGCTCGGCTTCAATGCGCTTGTAATAGACATCCCACAAGTACCCCATAGCCTGAAACGTAAAAAACGAGATGCCCAGCGGTATGGCCCAGTTTAATCCCGGCAGCCCAAACTCTAGCCCCACGGTCGACACGACCATGCCGATGCTCTCGTTGACAAAATTAAAGTACTTGAAGAACGCCAGCGGCGACAGAGCGAGCAGGATGCCGACGGTGAGCACCGCCCGGGGGTGGCTGGAGCGATTGAGCAGCAGTGCGGAGCCATAGGTCACGGCTGTCACCCCCATCAAGACCAATGCCCAAACAGGTTTCCACTGGAGATAGAGCAAATAGCTCACCACCAGCAGGAACAGGTTCCTGACCTTGCCGCAACGCGCCGGAACGGCATAGTACAGCAAGAAGACCAAGGGGAACAATACTATAAAATTCAGCGAGTTAAAAAGCATTGTCAATCGCAGTTTGAGGCATTAGCCTGTGCAAAGGTAATAAAATTGTTTCAGTTATGGGCTCTTGCCGCAGGTAATCGCAATAATCCGTCAACTCCTTCCGTTATATGATGGAGAATTCAATCAACAACTGAGCCTCTTTTTTGAACTATTGTGAAAACAGCCCAACACATACTGTGCCTGACATTAGCCCTCCTGACGAGCCTTGCCACTGTCGCCCAGAGAGGCCTGCGTCCTCGTGGTGACGTGAATTGTGACTGGACAGTGAACATCGGCGACGTGAACGCCATCATCGATGCGATTTTCAACGACACGCCCTATCACTCGTTATACACCTACGCCCTGGACATCAACGGCGACCACGACATCAACATCACCGACCTGAATGCCGTCATCGGTGCCATCATGGGCGATGAGTTGCCACCCATGCCCACCTACTCGGGCACACGGCCGGTGCTGTATATCAACACCGACGGCTACCGCGACATCGTCAGCAAGGAAGATTACCTGAATGCCCAGTGGTGGATCGACGCCATGGGCATCGACGGATATCAGTCTATCGGCTCGGCCGACGCCCCCCTGATGATGCAAATCAAGGGACGCGGCAATGCCACATGGACGATGCACGACAAGAAACCGTTCAGGCTCAAGTTATCCAAGGACGTAGCAATGCTGGGGATGCCGTCCAACAAGCATTGGGTGCTGATTAGCGGCACCGATTACTGGATTGGGCAATTCAATGACGCCCTGCCCCATGAAATCGGGCGCCTGATGGGCATGTCGTGGAATCCCAGACAAGAGCCTGTCGAGGTGGTGCTCAACGGCCAGTACATCGGCATGTATTTCCTCACCGAGAAAATCCGCGTCGATGATAACCGCGTCAACATTACCAAGCAGCGTGACAACGAAACCGATTCGACCAAGGTGACCGGTGGATGGCTAATGGAAATTGACAACTATTATGAACCTAACCAGATTGCATTTACCGAAGGCAACGGTTGGGTATTTTGGGCGACGCCCCAATCTCCTGAGGAACTAAGCGATGTGCAACGGGCTTACATGACCGATTTTCTCATGCAGGCCGACAGTGCCATCTACTGCGAAGACAAGAGCAGCACCGAGTGGGAAAAGTATATCGACATGGACTCGCTGGCCATTTTCTACATCATTCAAGAGATTATGGACAATATTGAAGCCTTCCATGGCAGCTGCTACTTCCACAAGGAGCGCGGCGACAGCACAAAACTGATATTCGGTCCCCTATGGGACTTCGGCGGTTCCTTTTCCCGTTACACGTCCACCTATGAGTTTGACCATTTCATCTATGACGAGCCGCCCAGTTACGTCCACCTGCGCTGGATAGCCGAGATTGCCAAGTTCCCCAGATTCCAGGAGTGCGTGCGCCAGCATTGGCAGCGATTCTACACCGACGTCTATCCCCAAATGGACCAGTTCCTGAAAGAGTTCGGTGACAAAACCGAGGCGGCAGGCAACAGTGATTACAATCGTTGGCCCAAATCAGAATGCGACAATATCAAAAACAGAATCAACTTTACCCGCAATCACTGCTTAAATAAGAAAATCGCCTGGCTCAATAGCCAGTGGGGGAAAGCGGAATAGTTAGGAGTTAGGAGTTAGCAAGTTGGTACTGTTGGTCAACTTGACTTGCGATGGTGTCCCAGTTGTATTGTTCAAGGTCGTAGTGCTGCGGCTGGGCAGGTTGCTCCAGCAGGCGGGTGATGGCGGCGCACAGGGCATCGACGTCCTGGACAGTGAAGTAGTCCTGCTCGGGTAAATCGACCTGGCGGGTGCCGGGAATGTCGCTGCACACGATGGGCAGGCCGTAGGCCATCGCCTCAAGCATCACCATCGGGAAGCCCTCGTTGACCGACGGCAAAACCAGGGCTCGGGCATGACTATAGAGTTGGCGCAGATCCTCGCCTGCGGTAAAGCCTGTAAAAATCACCTTTTTTTCTGTATCCAATCGCTCCAGCAGGTTGCGGTAGGTGCTGTCGTGGTCGCTGGCGCCAGCGATGACCACTTGACCGACCTGCGGCA
>Ga0247611_10003021_pt1 | contig 25773 bp, 15 predicted proteins | sample 177DNAGHGhighgp2_FD_192422 | JGI IMG/M metagenome (GOLD analysis project Ga0247611, IMG submission 192422) | Sheep rumen microbial communities from Palmerston North, Manawatu-Wanganui, New Zealand - 1770 DNA GHGhigh gp2 | ecosystem: Host-associated > Mammals > Digestive system > Stomach > Rumen... | reverse complement strand
ATAACCACTGTAGGTAATGTAGTATCGGGTTCTGCACGAGCAAAAGAAACACTAGAATGGCTTTCAAACGACATCTTCGGCAAAGTCGTACAACTAAAAAAGGGTGTTACGATAGACCGTGACAAGACATCCATTAACCTCAATGAGAACATGGACAGCCTTGTGCCGGCATCCAAGATTTCCGATATGCCTACAGGTTGGATATGCGGTCAGTCAGCACGTGACTTCATCAAGACGAAGACAGGGCATAATGGTTCCATGAATATCCAAGAATCAGCAGAGTTCCAGACATCAAAATTCTATTGCAAGACAGATTTTGACATGAAGAAGATTCAGCAGGAAGAATCTGACTACAAAAAATATCCGCTTCCTAAGTTTTATTCATTTCCGTCTGACGATGCACGCGAACGTATTCTATATCAGAATTTCGTGAGTGTCAACAAAGATGTGAAAGAGATGATTAAAACCATCCTCATGTTTAAGGTGAAAAATTAAGTATAACCATCAAAAGAAAAGACATCATGAAAAAGTATTTGCTTATCCTGTTTATAGGCTTTGTCGCCTTGCCAAGTGTAGCACAGACGGGGGCATCAGCCCTATCAGATGCATCTGATGGCATCTTTTCCTACACCCCTTACGTTCAAGGACTCTGTTTTGCTATTGCTGCTATCATAGCTATTGTAGGAGCACTAAGTACCTACATGGCTATGCAGACAGCACCGCAACAAATAACAAAACGAATTTCAATTACCCTAGGTAGTTGTTTGTGTTTTGTATCTATGGCTTTGGCTTTACCACATTTCTTTGGTTATGAATCTTATTCGACAGGAGAAAACACAAGTTCATCGACAAGTGGAACGTCAAGTTCCTCTGATGGTTTTCTTGCATCTGACAAAGGAGGTATTTCTCAAAGTGGAATTATCACCGAAATTCCATCATTCGCCGATGATCATTGGGTACACTTCCCTAGTGGAACCAAGATGGAAACAGCAAACTATCTTCTCGATATTTATGCCAAGAATGGTAATGGTTCACCAGGTTCATACGGAAATACTTTGGATTATATCCAAAAGCTCTATTGGAACAGAGAAATTGATTACGGTACATTTAATGCACTTATGAGTCTAAGTGGTAATCTTCCACATAATTAAAACAACACCCAAGATGATTAGAATTTATATTATCAGCCTGTTAGCATTTATGCTTTCAAGCATATCTTCAATAGCTAGAACTATTTCTACAGATCGTTATTCCGAGCCGTCCAAGTACTACTCGATTTTCAGCATATCTCCATTCGAGCGTGCTGTTTGCTGTATCAAGTACTATGAAAGAATGCATCGGAAAAAGGACTTTCCCTATGTAGGATATGGCCACAAATTAAGACCTGGAGAACAATATTCATCCAACATGTCCCACAGAGAGGCTGACAAGCTTTTACGCAAAGACCTATCTAAACTGTGTGACTTGTTCAGGTGCTATGGTAAGGACTCCCTGCTACTTGCTGCACTTGCCTATAATGTCGGTCCCTATCGTATCTTAGGTCGTAAGGGGAAATACGCGAAAAGCAAATTACTAAGGAAAATAGAAGCCGGAATACGCGATTTCAAAAATGACTATATTGATTTTTGCCACTGGAAAGGTATGAAAGTGGCATCCATAGAGAGACGCAGATATGCAGAATTTGAATTGCTATATGAACGATAACGTAAAAGATGAATTTATCAGTATAGAAGTGGATGGAATTACCTTCCTTTCGACAGGAAAATATTATGATGGCATCAACAACATCATTTCCCATGATCTGAAACATGCAGAAAAAGACGCCATACATTATGCAGCACGAAAAATGGCAGCACTTGTGCCGCCAGATTCTATCATTGTGCCCATACCCAACCATAATGGAACGGCAAAAGAAACCTTGTTCCTTGCCAAAGCTGTAGCTAAATATAGCCACTCCTCCATCGCCAACATTCTTATTGGGAAAACAAGAGAGTCGAACTATCTGATGAAGAAACTCGGCACGCCATTGACTGAGGAACAAATGGGATTTCAACAAACGAGACCTCTTCCCGATGGCATTACACCAATAATTGTTGATGGTGTTGTAGATACAGGAACTTCAGCAAAAGCGGCTGTCCACGCCTTGGGTGGAGGGATTGTTCTCTCTTTTGCAATGAGTAACACATTACTGGAGCGACAAGAAGTACAATCTGTTGGTTTTCACAGATAACTGTTTCAGCAGAAAGTGTAGTTATACCAGATTTCGTTGAATTTGGTTGCCTGCTCTTTATTTAACAACACACCGGAATGGCCTTCATTCCAATTCACGCCAGGCAGAGCTGAGTTCAACGTTTGTATTGATACCATTTTAGATTTGTTTGGATGGATCATACAATCGGGCAACATTCGGACATACCACGTAGCCCTACCCTTCCCGCTCCAGTCCTTATCTCTATATGGCGAACTAATGATGATACCAGACATGACAATACCCGTATTGCCATTACCGACCTTCAACATAAAAAAACGGTCTCCAATATGGACTTTCTTATAATCAAAGATACTCCAGTCAAAATAGAATCCTTCTGTATAGAAGTCTTCCATTGCATGTTCAAAATCAACAAGTTTATAACTACTGATTTCCGGATTCCATCTCATTATGAAAGTCCGTTGCTGTCGGATCAATGCTCGAGGCACAAAAGGGGCTTCTTTAACAACCATCTTCGGATTCATGAGCGGATCTTTATCTATGCGCTCGCTTAATACGCATCCTACCAGCAAGTTAGAGTACAATGATCCTCTATACTTCTGATTAACCTGGCCTTTAGCATTTATCATACTCTACAATTTTAATACAGGTACAAAAATAGAAGGAGGTTATTCCAAATCATGGGACAACCTCCTAAATTTTGATAATATGATAAAAATTATACTTTATCCTTTACCTCTATGTTATACATTTTCAGTGTATCTATAGCTAGCTGACTGATTTTATCTGCCAACGACTGAGGATAAATTACCTTCAGATTATTGGCCAAACTAAGAATATGACCACAGAAATCGCTTGTAGGTCGAACATAGTATTCAAAATCAGTATAGTTTTCTCCTTGTCCGATAGCCCTTTGACTATGATGCAAAGGAAGATCTCGCAAATAGTAACGCTGCTTGCCATATGCACGGAGGATGATCCGTTCTGCTGAAGTTTCATCACTAGCAAAAACACCAAAACACTCACTAAAAAAGTCTTGTGCATCAAAATCATCCCGAATGTCAAATTTCACATCTGTCAAAGACATTTCCTGTATGCGGTCAAAAGAATAAATCGCAAAGTAGTCACGTTCCTCCTTCTCAGGTGTAGCATCATGATGGAAGTGAGCCAGTATATACCAACGTTGATTAAACAGCTTCAAGCAATATGGCTCGAAGTCTGCCTCTGTGATTTTGTCTGATTCATATCTGCGATATTTAACAGCCAAACGGACCTTCTTCTTCATTGCTTTGATACAAATCTGAAGATAATCGTCACAAGGAATCTGCTGAAGAAGAATGCGGTCGTGAAGACACTTGCTTTCAGATATAATATCATTAACCGACATCGTTGAAACAATCCAGTTCTGAACTGATTCTTCATGCAGGACATTCTCATTACCAATATAATACTTATAGCCACCCTTACGGTCGCATTCGATATAGATACCAAATATATCCTGAATGGCATCCTTATGGCGGTTGAAAGTAGAACGTGCAAGCTCCACGCCCTCACTCATTTCAGTGTCAAACCATTTTTCTTGTATTTCAGCAAAAGTAATTCTATGTGCTCGTTTTATTGTATTCACGAGCCATATATATTCCTTGAATAATGATGGTACAGTCATGTTTCCCCATACTTTAAATAATTGCACAAATCATTTCATTAACCCATCTAACATGTTTTGGATAAACAATTATGAAACTACCAATTATAAAAAATTACAGTGGTAACGTCTGTTGCGGTTTATAATCCAAAACAAGATTAAAGCACTTCTGCAAAGTCAGAATACCGATACCTTCATATTCCGACAATGATGTCATAGAACAAATGTTTACATCACTTATAGCATTATCAATGGTCTGTATCTGATTTTTACGAATGCCTATATTTTTCTTGTCCAGTATGGGCATAGATAGCCATTTCGCTTTAAACTGATTGTATAATTCATCAGGTGCGGTAGGATCGTACTCGTATATGTCTATAGGTATTGAACATTTCTCAAGATACGAATGCATCATATCCATTACCTCAATTTTGTCCAATCCGCCATTGTGTGTACCTAGTAGCGGAAAGGCTATAGATGTTATACCTTTCTTTTCGTAAGTATCAACAAACTTTTGAAGACCGACCTCTATGTATTCCATTTTACTCGGATACTTCCAATGGAACTTGGTCGGAAAATTCAACACCCATTGGGTGCCTTCTTGAGGCTGTTTATATAGCCAAAGTTTTCCTATAGCGATTTGTTTACTCTCACAATATTCCTTATATTTCTCATACATTTCAGGGTATCTGAGCCTAAAGCCAAGAGCGACCCCTTTGCCCATTACTCCGACGCAATTTATTGTATTAACAATAGTTTGCTTATCTGACGAGAAGATATTTCCTTTCTTGAATGTTATATTACTCATATATTACAGATTTCAATTGTTCATAACGGCTCCAATAATCAGCAGACATAGCCAGAAGTCCGTTTTCTTTATCAAATGTCTTTTCATTATTCTCATACACAAACATGTGTTCCAGATATTTTAGGCCACCAGCATCTTTTGTATATGAGGCAATATCACATTGATAAAGTACCATTTTCAGTTGTAGCAAACAAGATGCATCAATCTGGAGTTCTTCTGCATCTTTCTTGATTTCATCTTGAAGCAAACCACAATCATATCTTCCTTGGAAGAAATTACCCAAGTGATCATCCTTCAATAGAACTTCAACAAGCTTCAATTCATAGTCAGTAAATGGAGTCTCAGGCCAGAACTCCCTAATTAAAGAGAGAGTATGTGTATGCTGTGTTGCTCTATCTATAGCCTTTCCTATATCATGCATTGCCAAAACTAAACGCATCAAGTCCATATTCATCACTTTTGTGTTCAGTTCAAATGCATACTTTTCGAATTGCTGACATACTAGTAAAGTATGTTGCTTAACAACGTAATGGCGAACCTTCGTATTATACAATTCTTCAAGTTTGGGCATCGCTATTTCGATTGCTGTAATAAGTTCTTCAGGAGAGAACTCATCGTCATCAAAACTAATGCCAAGATACTTCTCTATATCTTCTGTACGTGTGTATCTTACTTCACGAACTACAGGCTCATGCTTGTACACCAACCATCTTGGAGAGCGAGCTGCAGGGCTCAAATTGACGTAATAAACCTCAAAAGGAGTATCGCCAAGTTCTACAGAAACTGCATCATACAATTGAATAATATTCTTCTTTTCGGCCTTGATGTCTTTTGTGTTATGAACCTTAACCTTTGTGATATTATTACTTTCTATCTGAAAAATATAATCTCCACGATAACGCGTTGTTACGCGTATTTCCTTATCTGATTTCTCAAATCTCAAAGGTGGATTTTTGCCATCATACACATTTTCTGTATCATAGACGGTATATATGTGTTCACAAATAGGATCACCTGCAAAATGGTTCAACAGGATTTCCGTTTGCTCTCGGTCATAACAAATAATCTGGTAATCCGATAAATCAGAGAAGTCGAATTCATTCTTTATAAGAAATTCCTGCTGTTTCTTTTCTTGTACAGTTTTATTATAACCAGAGCTATAAAGATTACATGTATCAATGTTATGAGGGTCTTCTATAACCTGGTAAACCCTTGCCCATCCAGTTTGCATGTTGCCAGTACTATAATAACATAGAGAAGAACGTTTAGACAACACCTCTTGCAAATCGAACTTAAAGAAAACTGGCATCGGACACATTGGAAGACCATAGTCCAACGCTCTATTATAATAATCCATCGTCCGGTCTTTACCTAAACACTCATTGTAAAACTGAGTTTGAGTTCCTGTCCTGTAATAGAAACGGGCAAACGGATGAGCCTTAGCAGAACGATTAACAACAGAGCCGGCAGCATCGTATTTCAGGAGTCCCAACTCTTTTGCTCTATTTCGACTAAGAATCTTTCGAGTTCGTATTACTTCAATTGCATTAAACATGTGGGTGAAATGGTACACATATGGTTTACCATGACAGTTGGATTTCAACTCATTGTAGAATTCCATAAGATTGAGTTCTTTCTTAAATGAACTCTCTACACCAGATGATCTGAATGCAGGATTTTCAGACAATGCCACCCAGTCCCACCTATCTCGGTATTTGTCAACAATCTCCTGAGTAAATTCAATATTGCCAGTTCTAGAGATTCTTGACCAATCAAGTTTCGTTTCAAATTTTTCAAGGATTTCAGCAGTAATAATGAAATCAGTTCTTCTGCAGACAATAATCCAATTCAAGTAGTCCTTGAACTTTTCAAGAACCTCTTCTGTCAACAATAGATTAGGACTATTGGAAACGAAATTCCAATCAAGATATGACTTGTACCTATCAAGAACTTTTGCATCAGATATGTTAATGTGAGAACTGTGAGACAATATCTTCCAGTCCAATTTGTCTTTAAAGACAAATATGACATTTGCAGCCAACTCTTCTCTGCGTGAAATCTGAGACCAATCAATACTCTTATCTTTTAGGATGTTAAGAACTTCCAATGTTGGATAGAAATCATCACGCTGTGAAATTGCATTCCAGTTAAGTTCTTTATCTATTATTAAGCGTAGCAAGTCTGGAGTAAACTCTATGTCCTTACGGCGTATCAGTTCATTCCAGTCCCATTCTTTTGTTACTAATGCAATTAGAGTATCAGTATTGAAAACAATTTCCTTTCGCTTTGACAGGAATGCCCAATTCCAATCCTTGTCCTTGTTATCCTTGATGAACTCAGCAGTAAAGACACAATCATTGCGAGATGATAGTGCTGACCATTCCCAATCAAAATCTTTATGCTCCATCACAAATTCTGCGGTAAGAGCAAACGATTTGTTTTGAGAAATAGCGTTCCAATCCCATGGATAAGATAGATGAGTGGAGATTGTCTCAACATCAAGTCTTACATCTTTTCTCTTAGACAAGAGAGTAAAATTCAGCCACTCATCAAACTTTTCTATATGCTTGATGAGTTCCTTCGGACGTTTAGAGTTATAACTAAAACATTTGCTGTTTTCAGAAAGGTAGTCCCAGTCCCACTCTTCACTTCTAATTCTTAGAATATTGTCACACCAGTTAATTGAAGTAAGAGTAGAAAGATACTTAAAATTCCAGTCATAATCTTCATTCTCAAGAATGGAAACAACCAAGTCCTCCCAATTATTGAAGTCCTTAGTAATATTCCTGTCCCATCTTAAGATTCTATCTAGAGCTTTAGATGAAGATAGAGCGTCCCAATCCACATAAATCCCCTGTTCTTGATAATCATGCAGATATGGTTCTATCTCAAAATCAGAACGGTTATAAACGTCACTATAGTTCCAATCAAATCCGACAGAACTCAAAGTCTGATTGTTCAGTAAAGATATTATATCTTCAGTTGAGTAACGTTTAGTGAACAATGCCCACAACTGCTTATTGTCCTCAATCTGAGACAAAATAATAGCAACCTGAATTTTTATGCTATCTTCGGCAAGATCTTCATCTGTTAGAATAGTTTGAAGAAGAGCTTCCCAATCCCAGGAATCATAATACTCTGGAAGGTTCGATATTAAGAAATCGTGTTCTACACGTGAAGTGATGCATTTCCAGTTCCACCTGTCAACATACAAAGATAAATTATCCTGAATCTTTATAATATCCAGATGCTCTGACAAATAATTCCAATCCAGTTTATCCACCCAGCGATCATCACCTAACTGAGTGATGTGCATGCTATCGCAGAACCGTTTTGACAGAACTTTCCAGTCCCAATTTTCATCATTAAAATTCCTGCGAATTATACCCTCAGAAACCTTTTCAGTTACCAATGACCAAAGTGCATGAGAGGATGCAATACTCTTGAAATTTGAATCTGCATACAGTTGGTCGACAAAATCTTCTCTCAAGTTGGTTAATACCACATCAAGAGAAAGACGTGTCATGTATTTCTTTATGAATTCAATATCGTCCAGCACAATATCTCGGTGAGACAATTGTGCCCAAGACCATTTGAATTCAATATTTGAATCAATGATTCGACTTTCTGTTACTGATGCAGAGATATGGTTTAGTCCCTTTACACTAAATTCCTTATCTTTGTAATGCTCAAAGAACTCTGAGTTCCATATGATATTGGGATTACATTCAAAGCCAACAGCATAATTAGTAGACTTCCATGTGATGAAGCCCATCTTCTCATGCCAATCAATCAATTCTATGGACCATTGATAATCAGCCGCGTTGGCATTGTAGTTAGTAGAAAGACGTTCTTTGCTCTCAATAACAGCAAATGCGAACGCACTGGACTCACAATATGGATGAACCCAACTTTCTTCAGAGAATGCACGTGGCATTACATCCTCAAAGTAAATATAATCGCCTAATGCTGATATGTTGTTCAGTATGAACTCAAGTTCCGCATTCAACGACAAGAACTTCCAGTCCCATTTACGGTTTGGATAAGTACATATTGACTCTGGATGCAGAGATAAGTATTTTTCCGTTTGCGAATACATAACAAACGGAATGGTATCTATATATTGAAGAACAAACTCATCTTCCAATTGAGGCATCAATGTCTCCCAGTCCCAATCAATAGTATCATTATGCAGTTCAGGAATGACAATTATTCTCTTGACAAAATCTATACTGCGGTTTGCGGACAGAGATTCAAAGTCCCAAGGATACTTTATTGCATTCTCAACAATATAGTTATCATCAAACCTTTCAGATAATATTATCCAATCTAATGATTCCTCATATTGTTTTAGGTTTGGCTCCAAAGATTCTGTCGGACAAACAGATGAAATCTTTGACCATTGAGATCCATTCGCAACTTTTGCAATGCTATCAAACAGTTTTTTGTCGTTCCAGTCCAAATACTCACTATCAAGGAAATCATCCAATGACCATATGTCCATATATTGGTACAGTGACTGATAAGTAAGTTTCTGACCACTTTCTCTTACCAGGTATAAGTACTCTCCGATATGAATCTTTTCGCGAACGTACTGAGCATTACATTCGTTGAACAACAGGTCATTCGTTTTCGAAGACACTTCATCCTTATAGAAGACTATAGGGTACTTTTGTCCATCAAACTCATACAATCTGAAATCAACATAAGCTTCACCCATTCTTGCGTCACTTGAAGCTTCAGCTCTAAACACAGATGTTTTCTCATCTGACTGTAACAACAGTCGAGCAACAAGTTCCTCGGGTGAGCCATACAATTCTTCTTCAATTGTACTGACATTGAAATCATCGTATGACAGTGTCTTGCCACCTTGTATTTTTGAAACTACACCAAGAGCGTCACGGAATGGAAAAAACAAAAACTCCTTGTCTGTCTTCTGCGCAAGGTCAAAGCACTCATTTAACAGCTGTGCTCCTGAATAGAACTCATATTTTACCCCCTTTTTAAGAGCGAGCTCACCTAATGGAGTTATGGATACTTTGTGTTCAACATTCCGAATCAATCCATATTTTATAAGTTCAGACAAGATGCCGTCAAAGATAGATGCCTCACCGACATCTTTGTATCTTTTGGGTGTCACATCAAAATCATCTTGAACGTTAAAACCAAGAATTCCAGCTAACTTATTTTCGTAAAGAGAACCACTGTTATATTTAATGGTCATCAGAAGAACCTTATCCAACTTGGTAAGTTCTACTGTCTGATAATAGGTAACATAACATGCCGTTTTGTTCAATCTCCACAAACGGAAATTAGAATCTGTGGAACGTGAAGCATAAATAAGCTTACCTTTATTGATAATTTCTTTATAATCCATATTCCTCAGCAGTTAAAATTTTACCATTTTCATGATTATATACGGTCTTGTACACATTGTCATAAATATCCTTTGTTCTAAAGAGTTGACTGTCTCCAACAATAATCAACAAACGCTTTGCACGAGATAGTGCGACATTCAATCGATTTGGAGACTGAGCGAAACCAAGGTCTTCTTGTTTAGGATAACCAACTTCCGGGTATTTTTTATAGTTCGGTTTCTGCCCTTTCTCTGTTTGGATACAATGGCTTCTTACCATTGATACGATTATGATATTTCGTTCCATTCCTTGAAATCTATCGACGGTACTAACTCTTATAGGCAGCTCATTGGGATTAAATTCTCTAGCCATTTCCTTGAGCAGTCGCAATTGCTTACCATAGAACGAAATCAAGCCAATCTGTTTGTCTTCAATGCTACTCCATCTATTATTATACTCATGGAATGAATCCGAATTATTCAATTCACTGAGCAATTTACGAATAATTTTGACCTCACCATAATTTACTCTTGACGTACCATCAAGCATCTCAGGAGTAGAAGAATCAATCCACAACACATGAACATCTGGATCAATAGGACCAGCTGTGATACCATGGAATCTAGATGCTCCGTTATTGATATAGTCAGGGTCATTGATACCCAAATCTTTTGGATGCACCAAACCGCATTCCAAGCCGCCTTCATCCTTGTAGAATTGTTTTATTACTTCATTGATTGCAGGATGCATTCTGAACTGATAATTGAAAACGCCTTTGAGCTTTTCATCTATCTGATTGTACAATCGCTCAAAATGCGATATTTCCAGAACATTGAAGTTTTTGACAACAAAGCTCTTCAGTTCTTTTATTCGCTGTAATTCAGAATTGTCCTTCGCTCGCTTGATAAGATAATCAAATGAATTAGTGAACGACTCTCTTGAAATCATTGGAGGCAACTGTCTATGGTCGCCAATGATAATATTCTTCTTTCCATATATCAGAGGAAGAGACAACTCTGCTGGTGTCGCTTTACTTGATTCATCTTGAATTACAACATCGAATCTAATTTTAGGATTGTATTCGTTATCTCTTTGTGAGAAAACACTTCTATAAGTTTTATAGAATGCAGTTGGCACAAACTTATTCTTCTTATTCTGAGTAGCTATATTTTCAGTAAAGATTATGTTCTTCTGCCCTATTGAGCTACATGTTGCACCCACCACATTACAGTTTGCAATGTAGTTGTCAAAGAATAGTCTCTTAAGATTGTCTGTAGGATTCTCCAGCAGATTCTTCCATAATTCTTGGGCTTCTTCTGGAATACAGTCCTTATCCATTCTTCTACCAATGTTCTCCATCCAGTTCAGAAGGATTAACTTCTCAGGTGCTTCATAAACTGTATCTTCTACAGTTGTAGCAACATCATCGTCATCATCGTCAATGTCAAATGACTTCTTCTTGGCTGTAATGTCTTCTCCTTTTGCCCAACGGTACATGGCAGAGTATGAAAACTGAAGTCCTTCAGTTTCCAGACGCGACTCATCACCTATGCGGATAGGTTTCACCAGATTGTGATATGGATTCACAACCCTATCAATAGCATTATCAACAGCAAGATTCGTTTCCGAAGTTAGCAAAATCCTTGTATTCTGATTCTCACGTACATGTTGCCAAATAAGTTCGGCAATTGCCGTTGACTTTCCAGAACCAGGAGGACCTTGGATAAGAGACAAATCTGGAGCAAGAATAGCCTTTGCAATAGCCACTTTTTGTGGCTCATTATTGGCTATCCTTTTGTTTAAAAGGTGTTTGTCTATTTCTTGTATTTCTAATTTTATATTCTCTTCATAATCCTTAATACCTGCTGCTTTAGAAGCATCAAAGATGAAAGTACCTAGTGAGGAATTCTCGACGTCACGACCCTCTACAATTCTGTTCAACGAATCCTTCAGACGTGCCAGTTTCTCTAAATCGCCCGAAAGGTCAGGTGTTATTTCCGTAACATCCGTTTCTTCAAACAATTGCTTGGTGACTTCATAAAAATCACCAGAAATATCTAATACCAATTCTGGGTAGTTTGCAGTTCTTATCAGTTTACCGATTTTCAGTTCTCCAACTGTAAAATCAGCCCCCTTGAGTTCACGCGCTGCATCAAGACGATCTTCGTCTCTGCTGGCAATATCATTGAAATATACCAGTTTAACTTTATCAGAAGGCACTTCTGAGATTGTACACAAATATCTTGATTGATCAAATGTCTGTAATTTATGGATTAACTGAGTCTTAAACGTCAACAGGTCTTCTATTTTCTGGAATTCTCTTGAGAAAACAAGTTCTGTTCCCTTCTTCTTCAGTTCAAGATGCAAATCATCAGAAAAATCATGAAGTTGATTCATGACTTCTGTCATATCTGCCTTTTTATATTGGACGTCAAAGTTGCACTTGTGACCGTTTTTGAACAAGCCAAAATCTACAAATGGATAATCTCTGCTTAACTCAGTAAGCAGTTCGGGTAAGCTCTTTTCCTTCCAATTAAAATCTATACCGATTGAAGTACCCTTTGAAGATACAGAATGCTCTATTGAAGGCTTAAACGATACGTGTAAGTCATCATTGAACTTATCAAGTTCTTCTACTGTCGCCCAATCTCTATTCTCACGGTACTTGTAATAGTACTTCTCCGTATAATCATAATTGTCCTTACCGAACAATTTTTTCATCAGGTTATTCCATAGATAAAAATCAAAGTTTAAATCGCTAGTGTCCTTCGTATTAAAGAACTCTGACGATGTCATATAAGTAATATTCGAAGCGTCATCACCTTCGTCTTCCACATTCACAACGTCATCCGTATTCTCTTCTACATCTTCTTGCAACTTAGGACGTTTCACATTCTTATAGAAGGTTATTGTATTGCCATTTAACTTAGGTAATCTGAGTTTGTTTGCTTGCCAATCATAATTGTTAAGGACATCCTCATGAATGATAAAGGAAAATTCCACCTTACACATTTGCAATTCAAACACAGGTTTTATCTGGTCCAAGAATTCTATAGTGAAATAACCACCTTCAACGGACACTTGCTTGTCTATATTTACACCAGAGTTTATTATCCTCTTGTTGTTCTTGAAAGTTTCTATGTTATTCAGTTTGAGACCAGGACATAGTTTTTCCAGATAAACAATTATGCTTGGGTATGTAGGAATGATGGCTGATGCTCTATCAGGCAATGCCAGTTGAAGGCTATTGAATTCTTCATTCTCCTTCAATCTGTTTAACTCTTCAATGGATATTTGCAGTCGATTGTTCTTGTCGAAATCATATTCAACTTCCAGTTTGTCCAGCAACTGTTTTACACCAGTAAACTGAGCACGTCTGTCCACAACGCTACCATCAACTACGGGATAGTAAGTGAACGTGACATACTCTTTGTTGGCTTTCGTGCTGATTCTGGCTTTCACTGATTCATCCAACTTTTGCCAGTTGGAAATAGGAGCAAGGACATAACCATCTTCAAAATGACAATCATCATAATCAATGTCCAAACTATCAGCTATCAGTTGTTGTAATCCCTCTGTATTATCGGTAGTATCAACTCTGACATGAAGTTTCTCATTGATTATAGTAGTGGCTTCAGGCATGATGGCAATAGGAGCAGTTCTTTGTCTAAGAATCTGTTCCTGAACTTCTGTATGCTTCTGCCATATCTCCTTAAGCAAAGTCTTATCAGCGGTTTTCTTTGCCAGATTCTCTTCTACTACGGCTCTTCTGCTAACAACGACATTGCGGTATTCTTTGTTTATCTTTACTACTTTAACGCTGATTGTCTGACCCACGAATGTTTCCAAATTGGCTACTCTTACGATGTCGGTCTGAGAACCAGGCATAAATGCTTCCATTCCGAAGACATCCACAATAGTGCCACCTTTTGTGCGGCACTTAACGTAACCTTTAACCGACTCATTGTTGTCAAGTGCTTCATTTATTCTGTCCCAAGATTTTGCGGCTCTTGCTTTCTTGTGTGACAGAATCAACTGACCAAGACGATCTCTCTTTGATTCTACGTACACTTCTACCACATCACCTACTTTCAGTTCTGGATTATAGCGGAATTCGCTTGATGGTATGATACCATCAGAATGATAGCCTATGTTGACTATAACTTCACGTCTATTTATGGAAATAACAGAGCCTGAAACTATTGTATTTTCAGCAACATCAACAGTTCCTTCACTTGATTCTTCCACAGATTGTGATGAAGCCGCATTTTCAAAAGTTTCCCAATCAAAGTCATCTAATGGATTTACCTTTACCATATTCTTGTTCTATTGTAGAATATAATCTTCTGGTGATACTATCTTATAACCAGCAGAAACAAACTTCTGATGGTCTTGTTCTGTTAGTGGTAAGAATGCCACCTTTTCAACTTCAATTCCTAATTCGGCTTCGGCAAGAACCTTTCCCGATTCATTTCGCAAGAAAAAGCCTCCGTCATGGTCAAATGGGATTGAATACTCAAGCATATAGTTTACAATTGGATGGAGATCGTCACTGAAGTTGTCAAGAACGTTGTCCCCTTGTGGCACTATTTGTTTACAAATATTCAATTTAGTATTGCAAAATTGCCTGTACTGCAACATAAACTCATGTGGTAGATAGACATTCTTCAATGCTACACATCCTATAAACAAATCAGAGACCTGAGTGACATCCATACCAGCATGACCACAACCAATAGCTGTAACCAAAAACTTGAGTTCGGAATGTTCACGAGCAAATTTTTCAAACTCACAGACACAATCTTTGAGTTCTCCAAGTGATACTCCTTTTGTTGGCAAAGCATAAGAATTGCCAGTCAAACCATTGGACACACATACCTGTGCACCAAAAGATTTTGCTGCAAGTCCTGCAACTCCGTATTTTTGACTTCCTTGCCTATCCGTACCAAACACAAATATCTGGGACGGACGCAGATGACGTATCTTTGTGGGAGTTAACCTATCATAACTCCTAACTATGTCGTTGAGTATTTTGATGAACTCTAGAGTATAGTCTCTGTTGTCTGTCATTTTGAAATTTTCTTTTCTGTTTTTGAAGGGATATTTAGTACCGTATTTTCTAGACCTTTATTTAGTCATAACTTATGATCGAGGTCAGTCTTAAGTTATGACTGACGTTTGTCACAAGAGAAGACCTTTTCAAAGTATGCCCATGCTTTGCGGTAGTCTGCTATGCGGTCACAGCGAGTATATGGGGCATTGAATACTTGTTGCTGTCCACCATAGAGCTCTGATTTAGCAGGGTCGATGGTGTGAGTGTAGGTTTCGGATGCACCAAGGAAGGTGTTCTCATCCTTCTGTTCACCACGAATTTCGTTCCACTTTGGTCTGTCGAGACCAACACCAGTGAGTCCCTTAGAGCAAGTAAATACAATTTTGCCATCCTGGTCGTACCAAGTGTCGTCTTCGTTCTGCTGGAGAACAGGGAACTGAATGATGTAAATCATCTCAAGGTCTTCGAGGGTGAGGCCAAGCGCCATAGCAGATATCACGTCAATCTCCACCAAAGCCTGTCTGCGCTCAAAATAATTGCGGAGTGGCGTTTCCCACGTCCATTCTTCCGTCAGCGTATTGAATGGTTTCAAGCGTCCGTCTGTGATGCTCCACGTTTCTTCTTTATATTCTTGGTTCCACATCTCTTTCCACAAGTCAGCGTATGCTGTTGTGAGACAGTTAAGAAGAAGGCAACGAGAGCGCATAGCATTATTATACTTAGGGTCAATCCCAAGTGGGAAGCCTTGCATACGAATAGACGTAAGATTCTGTGAAGCCATAATTATTCAACACACAAAAATAATAAAATTGGCCGAATTCCATGTCAAAATACATAAAAAACTATCAAAAGTCATCGTTTTTATTGCGTTTTTTGCAACTATTCGTGATTTCTCATATTTTTTTGGAGTATTAAGAGCCAAGCAATACTCATGATCGCGAAACAAACAATCTTAGATAATAATAAAAATATTTTCAAACTTGTACCATGATTTGAGACTACACGTTATTATTTTTGCACGTAAAATTGAATAATAATGCCTATGACATACAAAGAACAACTAAGTGAGCACGTTGAAGGAATCTTCAAGAAATATGCTATGCCGGGTCTTCACATCTGCGACATTGCCACAGGTGGTGGAAAGTCATACACTATAGGCAAATTGACCTGTGAATACTATCCCAACGAGTTTGACCGCATTATAATCTTATGCGTTCAAAACAAGTTGGTAGATAGCATGAATAGAGAAATTGACCGTTTTATCAATGGGGGAAATAGCCAGATTTCTCCTATTGACAAAATGGTAATTGAAAATAACCCTGAAGTCATAATCAAGGCAGTTAATAATGGCTCATTTCAACGCTTATTAGATAGAATATGTTACCATATTGGAGAACAGGAACATAAAGGTTATAAAGTAAAGAATTTACAATATTTCTTTAATGCTGTAAGGAACATATTTAATGGTCTTTCAAGTCTGGTAAAAACGCTTGATGACAATGGTAATAATGAATTTCTTCAGGGGAAAATTGATGAAAGTGAAGCAGTTCTCAGAAAAAATGTCCGCAGATTCTTTGACATTTTCAGAAAGCATCTCGAGGACACCAAACAACTGAAAAAGGCTACACTTGAAGCTATGCTCTCCCGCTTCCCAGAGTTGGAAGAAGCATATCCGCAAGTGAGTTACAGACGTAAGAAGGTTCTATTAATGACAGTTCACAAAGCCATTTATGGGATTGACCCGATACTGTATGAAAAGATTCGTTTGCAGGACATGGCAGATAAAAACAAGAGGACACTCATATTGTTTGACGAATCAGATCAAGCTGCAACGGCAATTCGTTCAGCAATCATTGAGCAATCCATAAAGGGTTTGAAGTCTTCGAAGGGATATAATGGTTATCTTCACTATAAGTCTTTGATGGTGAGTCCAGAATCTATATCTGATAGGTATTATGGATGTACATTGGAAGATGGAATTAAAAAAGCTCAAACCATAACAAATAACAACTGGAAACAGTCGTTTGGTGATGTCATTCCATATAAAAACATCTTCCTTGATGACACAGAAGACCTGGAGTCATACAGGCGTGGTGTATTTTTCTCAGGTCCTGCATTACGTTTGAATGTCGCTCCAAAAGGCAATGCCACAAACTCAAATGTCTGCTACAGAAAAGGCGATAAGCACCTAAGTTTAATTCATGCCAAAGAAAATGATTTGTTATTGTCAGAGTATGCCATCGTTGTTCCTCTTGACAAATTTCTTTCTCTTATAATCAATAACACTACCGCTATCAAATCTCAATTGCGTAAAGTTATTGCTGAATCATTAGAGAAAAGTCGAGAGAAATTCAAACAAGAGAGTAAAGACGTAGGAAATAATGCAACCGAGACGCAGCAGTTCCTTGGCTATCCAACACTTGAACGAGAGATTCATACCTTGTTCTCTCGATTTGAGATAAACGCTGAATATCAGTTTGAACAACAAATGTTAGACTTCATGACAAACAGAAAAAATCTGTTTGTTGGTGATGACAACAAGAAAAAACTTCCAGATTTCTCTGTTTATTCGCAAGGTGTTCAGCTTTATCAAGAGGAGATTGACGAACTTGACAACCAGCATAGGGTTAGGCTTACATGTAGAGAAATAGCCACAACTCCAGAGAAAATACTGATAGACCTTGTCAATTCAAAAAATACATCTGTTGTGCTCTGCTCTGCCACAGCTTCTTCATGGTCTGTGGTCAGCAATTGTGATATTAAATACCTGAAGCAGACACTTGGTGATAAGATACACATGCTATCCAAAGAAGACCGAGAGACATTTGATGATCTCGTTGACAAAACATACCCGATAGGACACAACATTGAAATTGTGCCGATAGAGAAGCATGAGTATCTGGATAAACGAGAAAGCAGTATAACGCTTCCAGACAAATATAGGCAAATGTTCTCAACAGATGCCATAGAAGAAGGCTTGGTTGATAAATGGTTCAAAATAAAGAACAGAGAGCTGAAAAAGACAGCCAAGGATATTGAAGATCAAATGTTTCAACTCTACCGACTGTTTCAGTTTATTGAAGCCTATCATTGGTTCATCAGCCATGAAGATATTCACAGTATGATTTATTTTCAAAACAGGACTGGTGACAAGGATAAAGAACAAATTCAACTCCTAAGCTGCTTGATTGATGGCTCATATAAAGAACAGGAAAGCGAGTTTGAAGATGAGATTCCAAACAATTGGGTAAACAAGCATATATGTATATCCAAGGACTTAGAAGATGTTGAAACAAGAATCTTGCCCGAACTAAGTCGGGATAAGGATGCGAAATTGATGCTTATTAGCGCATATGGTAGTTTCAAAGCAGGTACAAACTTGCAGTATGAGATTCCTGATGGGCTTGATTATATTGCTGGCGATAACTGGACAAATGAGGGTGACAGGCTGAAGAAAGATTGGGATGCCATCTATGTTCAGGCACCCACTGCCTATCTGATGATGAGCGAAGATGGTAGTGAATCAACGTATGAGAAGAGTCTATACAATGCGATGCTCGTTCTGATGATGCTCTATGAGCGTGGATGTCTTTCTAAGAATGATGTAGCACAATGGCTATATAACGCTATATCGAACAATTTTATGTTTGGAGAAAAGCGCAACAATGGAATTATCAAAGACAAATCTGCATGGGTGCAAACTACGGTGGAACAAGCTGTAGGTCGCTTATGTAGAACCAGGAATAAGCCTCATACAACATATATCCTATATGACAAATCGATGGAATCTTTCTTTGACGCTTCCAACATGGAAAAGTCTCTCACGAAAGAATTCCGAGTACTGGCCAACTACGTCATTGAGCACCGTTCTCCAACAACTATAGAATGTAGTCCTGATGAGATCATCCGGAGTAATGATGCTAACAAAGCCCAGTCTCTTCTTAACCGTATGCGGCAGATTGCTCTTAGATATACTCCGCATAACAGTGACGAGGAGGAATATGATGATGACATAGATGAGAAGGATGATGTTCCATATAAAGTGCTTATCAGCCAACAGATGAACCAAAGTTATAAGCAGACCATCATTAAAAAGCCTGTAATTGACAGTTTAGAAGAGCTCGATGACGTTGACAAAAAGCTAACGTTCATCTCAAAATGTTATGGTCAGTGGAATCAAGACGATAAGGGCTGTTATTCGTTCTCATGCGAACAGGAACGTAATAATAGGATATGCGCAACAGGTAGCAGCAAATCATTCTCTATATCGCCTTCGACTGTAAGGCTAGATGTTCTAATGAAAAATCCTGTTATAAAGAGCCATTTTGAAAAGAATGGCTTTGCTACAACATGGAGGGCTGGAGGTTTGATACTACATCCTCAGATATTGGCAACTGATTATGCTGGTGAAATAGGAGAAGAAGCATTCAAAGCTATTCTGCTTCACTATACAGATTGTTCCGAGCAAAACATTAAACATCTTGAAGGTAAGGATTACGAGTTAGCAGATTTTGTCATCACAAATCCTGATGGCAGTTATAAAGTTGCCTTTGATGTGAAGAACATGCGTCCTGATGCAGATCATAATGATAGAAATGGTGACATGCCTACTGCCTTAAAACGCAAAATTAAGCGTGATCGTCTCGGTTGTGAACTAATCACAGTCAATATGCTGAAACTCCCAACATCTGGTATGGACGAAATTCGTGAGATAGGTGGCATCATAGATGAAAAAGGTAATATTATCTACAGTGCCATAGAACAATTACGAAACCTTGTAAACAATACAAAAAAATGATAGACGAGCAGTACATTAAGAGTCTGCCTCTTACTACTAATAAGATAGAGGTCATTTTCGATAAAGATGCTTTTTTCTCGAAGTATGCAATAGTGTCATACTATGGCACTAACAAAGAGTCAAAGAATCTTGCTTATGAACAGTTTGCAGACAAACTGTGTCTATCGGTTACAGGAATAAGGTCAAGATGGGGCAACCTAAGATTTCCTGAAATGCGTTTCTTTATTCTTGCGAAAAAGGGTGATGAAGCAGAAGTTCTAAATAGTCTTCGAGACTATGAATTTGTCAGCTCACAATACGACACTTTAGAGGAATACGATGAAAAGCTAAAAATGAGAATCATCGCTTCACTTGCTATCAATTCCTTGGGGAAAAAGAAATCCAATAAAATGATGTATAATGATGGCTCATTGTTGGTCTGTGATGACAAGAACTTCAATGCTCCTAGATCAAGGAAGGAACTCGTTTGTCTGAAAATTGAGATAAATGAGTATATGAATCTAACAGCCAAAACTACGTCATTTTCCAATCCTTCCTCTTACAAGGAACTTAACAATCGCAAGAATTGTGTTTTTCATGTAGGCAAGGATGTGGGGGGCTTTTTGTGGGAAGGACAGTCAGTTAAACCGATTGTCATCAGAGAGGTTAAAAATGACGGTTATAATCTCCAAGAAATATATGTTCAAAAGAAGAAATACAGTGACAACAAAAATAATGTTCCTTATTGGCCATATAATCAGGAGAACTATACACATGGTAAACTCTTTGTTATATGGCAGATAGTACAGTTGGTAAATGATTCTTTTAATGGAGTAGTATATATTAAATTCTGTGATTTCAATGTTTTGCATTACGATGAATGCAGGTCTGGAAAGGAAATGATGCTTTTTATACAGAATTACCTAGATGGTAGAACTATCTTCATAAAAGACCCCTTCAAAACCAATTATTCAAAATCTATAGCTAAGCAGTTCAAGAATGAAGCAAAACTAATTATCGGAGATAATTTGTTGTTCTCGGAAAAACCTTCTGGTAATGATATGGTTGTGAAATTGTGCGAGCCACGAAAAAAAGAACAATCTCAAACATATTATACCCTGTCGTTAGAAAGATTGTCTCATAGTGGTAATGCACTTCAGCATATCATAATTAGTGGCAATGAAAAAGATGATGCTATTGACAAAGCAAGGGCAAGACGTATTTTGATAGAACTACTTGTGAAAGATTCGCTCGCCAAGAGAAATCTTCCTCTACAATTGACGGAACTCATTCAAAAATGGGTTTTCTATCGATATAAGATAAACAATGGAACAGTTCATGGAGCATCTTTTTCTGTAAATGCGAAGGGTGATATTGCCATCCAAGAGTATGGTATGGGCCAAAACAGATTTGGAGAAGACTTTGAATCGTTTGTACAGAACAATCTGAATTACGATGATTGTGACAAAATTCGAGGAGCCAAAGATTACATGGCCATGAAGAAAAATGGCAATGTATATCTAATTATTGATACAGACGAGATTCCTATCCTTGATGTTTCTCAAATCAATGACGCATACGATGATGTTGTTAATAAAGGCGAAACTATAGCATTGTTCAAAAGAAAGTCCAATAATGAGGCTCACAAATATCTTAGAGGATATATTGGTTTTCATCTTTGGAAGTCTGATGGCATAGATGGAGAAATCAATGGATCATATTCTTATATCTCTGGTACAAACAGTGAAAACATGCAGATAACTCAGGGAACCAAGATGGATAAAATGCCAAGGGCAAGACGTATTTTTATATTGCATCGTGAGAATCCTTCTACTGTAGAAGCAGAAATCATGGAAATAGTCAAAATGCTGAAGTTCGGCTTTGGCAGATGGAACGAGTTAATGACATATCCATTCCCATTCAAGTTCCTACAGGAGTTCCTCGATGATGTAGCAGAAACAGTATTTTCACTACATTGGAAAGATATAACATACAAAAAAGACTTATAAACTAAGTATTTATCCCCTTTTACAATATTTATTGAAGAGCTTGATTTTGACTGATTACTGGAAGTATTTATCTATAAAGGCCACTTGTTCTTTATTAAGTTCTGAATACTGAGTATAGCGGCTTATTCCTATCTCCTCCAATTCGTCATAGCCAAGCTCTTTACCCTTATACATTTCTGCAACGGGGGTAAATTCAAAACAATCATTATCTGGGGAAAATGGAGCTATCCAGCATTCTTCGTCTGGTCGAGACACGCTTGTATTGGTCACTTCTAATTTGTATCTTATTTGATAATGTCCTTTACCAGACATGAAAAGATAAACAATATCACCTACATTTAGCTTCTTTGTAGACTTTCGCCAATAGAGTTTACCAAATAAAGCAATACTCTTTGGGTGGTCGAGAAAATTTTCATTTCCTTTCAGTAAGACGTACTTAACACTATTCATATTTAATACTTTACTTAACCATGCATTATATTTATTCTTTTCCCTTAACGAATGAGATTAACCTTTCTTATCTATGCTCATGTCTCTGGCAATAACCTTAGTTGCTCTTCTTCCTTAAATCCCAATCAAAAGAAAAAACTTTGCCTTCTACAGGAATGTTGACTGTCACTCTGCTGCCTTTTTTGCGCTTTATATTCATATAGCCTATGATACCCTCATCAGGATGAATTGTATTGATTTTCAGATAGCCCTTTGAGATGGTTTTCTTATCATCTGCCATCATCTTGCTGAGTGTCATCATTTGTGTCGTTGCTGCCATATTAGCAGCAGATGCTGCTGCATAGTTATATGTTGTATGAGCTTGTGTATATGCCATTCCATTAGGCATATATGAAGTAGTATAAGTAGTCTGGTAACCAGCCATACCTGCATTCAACCCAGCAGAAAAGCCGAGCAACGCCATTGACCAGGCTTGTGCATTCTTCACTTTCTTCATATACTCTTCGTAGGTATATACCTGCATATCTAAAGAGTCACCCTGCTTGGTATAAAGTGAAGACGCTACATTCTCTGGATTGAATGTAATGGAACAATTTCCGAGATTTTTGATAAATATTGCTATTTGATAGTATTTTCCGTAATCATCCTTTTCTTCATAATTCGTCATACCAACAACAATATCATCAATCTGTCGATAAGCCCACAATCGTCCATCATTATATTCAGACAATAATGTAGAATCAGATTCTTCCATGATGAGAGTCTGGGACTTGACTGAAGTCGCTATGACTAAAAGTGTTGCAAGAATAATAATGCGCATATAACAAAAAAAATGAAGTGTTATTCAATTATTTCCACTCCCATCATTCCCCATCAAGTATTGTTCTGATGATTTGGAACTCATTGAGAGATAAGGTACAATTTCAGCCTACAAATTTACGATTTTTTCTGCTAATTGCAATTGATTATTACGGTTTTAACAACGCTTTAATACATTTTTTATGCAAAATCGTGATTGTGTTACGTATGTATTGCAAACATTCAGCAACCTACATAGCCATCACTTGTACGATATACTCCAAAAGGATAGCAGGGTTAATTGCCATCAGTGGCTCTGACACCGATCCTGATTTGATGGCGTGGCGCTGAGTTGGTTCTGTTTGCTCTTTCAGGCAAGACTCTCATTTTGTCTGAACAGGCATACTGCATGGCGTGGGGCGAAGCACTAAAAACTTTGAAACATACATTGTGTTATATCTAAGTTCAACTATTTGGTCACCAAAACAATCAAAAACTCACTTCGACAACAATAAAATAAGGAAAAATAGTAAAAATGAACAAAAACTCTTGCTCTTTTAAATAGTATTTTACACTTTTGCGTTAAAGTATAAAATGACATTTTAATATTATGATAGACAAAACTCTACTCAAGCAAATTCTCCTTGATAATCGTAAGGAGATTGAAAGCTACAAAATTGTTCATAGAGATATTGTTACAGAAGGCTTTAATTGCTACGTTTTCGTAGGGGTACGCAGAGCAGGAAAATCTTTTGTGCTATACGAAAAAATGCAGCAATTACTTCGTGAGGGACATAGTTGGGACGAAATGCTCTATCTAAGCTTTGAGGATGAGCGATTGGTTGGCTTTACCCATGAAGATTTTAATGCCATTTTAGAATGTCACATAGAGATGACTGGCAAGGATAATCCAATGCTATTCCTGGACGAAATTCACAACATTAGTGGGTGGGAGAAGTTTGCACGTCGTATGGCTGATAACAAAAAAACGATTTGGATTACGGGTTCAAATGCCAAGATGCTATCTAAAGAGATAATGACTACTCTTGGCAGACGTTATATACCAATAGAAGTATATCCTTTCAGTTTCAAGGAATTCCTTCGCTCACGCAACATTCCTTATGATGTGGAAACACTGATGAGCACAACAGGAAAATCCCTATTTCTTCGTGAATATGCAGAATACATGAATTGGGGCGGATTACCTGAGAGCGTACATCTTCCAGTAAAAAGAAGCTGCCTAAGTTCTGTGTATCAGAAAATTTATTTGGGTGACATTTGTGCAAGAAATAAAATAAGTAACCCTAACCTTCTACGCTTGATGATAAAAAAGATGGCTGAGAGCGTAAAACAGCCACTATCCTACTCCAGAGTGACCAAAATTCTATCAAGCGTTGGAGGTAAGATTACCATTCCTACAACTAGCAGCTATATTGAATACTGCGAGGATGCATGGCTTTTGCTCAGATTACACAATATCAGTGCAGCCTTTGCTGAACGTGAAACAAATAGCAAATACTACTTCATTGACAACGGCTTATTGAGTCTTCTCTTAGTGGACCCAACAACGACTTTGCTGGAGAACCTTGTTGCTCTTTCTCTTTTCCGTAAATATGGAAATGACAATGATAATGAGCGTGTATTCTTCTATAAACAGAATGTGGAAGTTGACTTCTATATCCCTGACGATGAACTTGCCATACAGGTTTCTTATTCTATTGAAGGATCAGATACAACTCAGAAACGAGAGGTGGAAGCCTTGCAAAAGTTACCTAAAGTATTGTCATGTAAGCGAAGAGTAATCATTACCTACGATGAAGAAAAGGCCATTGAAGACGAATATGGGGTAATTGAAGTTATTCCATGCTGGAAGTGGTTGATTCAATAATAACTAGCAACAGTGTCATACCTTACAAAAGTGGAATCACGTTCAGCAAGGACGAACCCTACCCCTGTGTTTGGAACCCAGGTGGACAAAGATGAACTATAAAATGGGTGGAGCGATGATTACAATCAGCAATTTTGATTATGATGGTTCGCAAGAAGAATTTGCAACAAATTTGAAACAGCAGATAGAACTCCATCAAAAATAAAATTAATGATTATCAGCCTATTACACGCACGAATTAAATATTCTGCGTCGGAAAGTAGATTCTGCGTGGGAAAGTAGTGGGTTTATATAGGCTCATCAAAGGCAAACATCATGTCAAGTATTTCCATCTTACGAACTTCTTTTCCCCAGTTCTTCCCCTTGAATTCATCGCTTTCGTTTATCTCGCAGAGACCAATAAAACGGAACAGACGGTTGAATACTCTATATTCATACCCATGACCAGCATTTAGCATTGGGAAAGCTTTACTATACTCAACAGAATAGAACCCTGTGTCGCGCCATTCCGCGCCATAGTGATGTAGGAGCCATAAGGAATACAATCGTCCCAAATTACCCGCTTCGTTGTCTTCATACAGATCAAGCCAGCCTGTGTTGTAATCCCTGAATAGGAACAGAATTATTGTTCTCATCAATTCATTATGGTCAACAAGTAATTGTTTACCCTTGGCTGTTAGCGACAACTTCCCAATACGAGTCTTGATGAGTCCGCACTCCTTCAACACGACCCTGAGTACCTGCACTTCTTCTGTCTTCGGTTCGCTCTTCTGTTTATA
>Ga0247611_10003020_pt1 | contig 25776 bp, 20 predicted proteins | sample 177DNAGHGhighgp2_FD_192422 | JGI IMG/M metagenome (GOLD analysis project Ga0247611, IMG submission 192422) | Sheep rumen microbial communities from Palmerston North, Manawatu-Wanganui, New Zealand - 1770 DNA GHGhigh gp2 | ecosystem: Host-associated > Mammals > Digestive system > Stomach > Rumen... | reverse complement strand
CGCCGTACTTGGCTGTTTTTGCACCGCACCTGCAATTAGAAACAAGTGGAGCAATCTTTTCAGCGAAATTATTGCTACCTTCGTACTCGTTTTCCTTATCTTCTGTGTCGGAACCTATAAGATTCCTACACCCGGAGGAGTGAGTGCATGGCCGGTTACGATGATTATCGTCTCGATAGGTATGTCGCTGGGAGCTACTACCGGATACGCGATGAACGCAGCCCGCGACCTTGCCCCACGCCTTGCCCATGCCCTCCTTCCCGTAAAGGGTAAGAAAGGCAGCGATTGGGAATACGCCTGGATACCGGTTGTGGGGCCCCTCGCGGGCGCAGCACTTGCCGCGTTAGTATTTATTTTAGTTTTCTAGTAGATGAAATTATTTGCTGAGACCCGTAATGTAGCTGTCATGTGCATCGCTGCTGCGATGTGGTACATGGTGTGTCTGATGTTCATACCCGAACCGTGGTGCGCTATATTCAAAGTCATACCCCTTGCAATTCTCGTAGCGGCCCTCGCTACTAAATTGAAGGAGACGACGGATCCGTTTGACCGTAAGACTTTAATACTCCCTATTATCGCCCTCTGTCTGTCAATGGTCGGAGATGTATTCGGAGATACTAAACTCGGAGCCTTCCACGACGTATCCTTCCTCCTTCAGATATTCTTCTTCATGGCGGCGCACTTCGTCTATATCGGCTCTTTCGTACGATTCGGAACTGCGCCTAGACCTGAAGGATTATCTAAACTGGACCTTGCCGGGCGTATTGCTATAGCTACAATACTGGTTATTGCCCTCGTAGCGCTCTGCGACAACATGTTGCCGGCGCTCGAGAGTAAATTCCGCATAGCAGTGTGTGCTTATATGGTTATTACCATCATGATGGCCTTTACCTCACTGATGCAGACCCGCAGACACGTCTGGTACGTCATCCTGGGTGCTACACTCTTTGTCATCTCAGATGCGATTATAGCATGGACATCATTTATCCCCAACAACATTCCGCTGTCTGTCGAGGATACGATGGTATTTCTGACTTATTATGGAGCTCAGATTCTCCTTAACATAGGACTGATAAAGAAACACTAAGCTTTCTTCTTGCTACGCGAGAATGGATTAGGCACCCTGAGTATAGGATTCGGGGTGTCTTTTTTTACCAGCCTGTTGATACGGATCTGACGGACCTTGTCCTGAAGAAGGAGTACGAGCTTGAACTGTCCGTCGCGTCCGCCGGCTTTGAGGCTGAGGCGCTTGAACATCTCGTACGAATTGGGGTACAGGACATTTGTATGGGGCATCTTGAGGCGCATGGAATCGCGCTTTGTCTTGTACTCCACATTCATCTCCTTGAGGTTCTTGTCTACCTGGATGGTGAAATCGGAAGCCTGGTCCTTCGAGGTCTCTTCGTCTGCGAACTCATAGTAGAAATCGTAGTTGGAGTTCTCCGGCGAAGCGAAGCCGATGAAGAAGTTGACCTTCATTCCGGTCTGCTCTTCGGCCTGATGGACCGCGTCTATAAACTGCTTTTCGTAGAGTTTCTCGCCGGTAATGCTTACGATTCCGTTTACTTTCTGGACGAGGTGGATCTTCGGAGTAGTCTTGAAGAAGCCTCCTACCTCTATCATATCGTGCATATTGTAGCGATAGAGGCCTGAGAAGGTGGTTACATAGATACAATACCTTACACCCTTCTTGAGTTCGTGGAGACGGTAGAAACGCGGGTTCTCGCTTTCCATATCGCTTTCCTCGACGAACTCGTAGTAGTTCATGTTCGGGAAAAGGATAGTATCTACGGTATCGTCCAGAACGAGGCCGAAGCGACACTCGGAGGCGGCGAAGCCTATCTCCTGATAATAGGTATGCTGGGGAATCATCGCCGCTACCTTGTCTGCTGCGATCTTGGTGTTTCCACACTTCCAGGTATTGAGGAACTGGAGGTTTGGCCAGAAGTCTTTGAACTGCGGTTCAGGATGCTCCGCCTTTACCTTGCGGAGGAATTCAGCCCTCTTGGGATCCGGCTTGAGATTGGCAGTTATTTCCTTACGTACTTCCTCTGGAATATCGTATTTTTCGGAAAGAGTTCCGTTTTCTACGTCTTCTATAATCTCGTCGAAGTGATCCACCGCAGACTTGGCGAACTCGAGCATGGTCGAGGGATTGGCCGTGACGATAAAGGTGATGTCCTGCCCTACTCCGAGGCGCATCATAGTGTAGTAACGTGCGGTATAGTCCGGAATATCGTTGACGCAGGCGGGGATAGTGTATTTCTTCCTGATGAAGCCAGGAATCTTCTTCTGGGTAAGACCGCTGACTGAGCCGGTAACGGTTCCGTCCGGGGCATAGCCTTCGATAACCTTACTTACGGACTGGAAGAGTTTTCCGTCCTGCCAGTGGGGTCTGTGGGTCACTACAGTCCATATCCACATCTTCGACATGCGGCTGTAGACAGTACGCATATAGCGGGCCGAAATAGGGATGAACTTCGGCTTGCTGGTAGTTCCGGAGGTAGTCGCATACATGATGGGCTTGCCGGGGATAAGAACGTCCGGTTCGCCCTGTTTGTGGCGTTCTACATAGGGGCGGAAAGCCTCATAGTCGGAAGCCTCTACTGCGTGTTCGAACAGGCGGAAGAGCTGGTCTGCGTTTCGGGCCCAGAGTATCTTTGAGAAGTGATGTTCGCGTCCGTAGACAGTGTTGGCATTGACCTTAAGTATCTTTCTCAGAGTCTTCTCGCTCGACTGTTTCGGGTGTTTACTCGCGTATATTAGACTCAGCCGCACCGGCAGCGCGATGAGCCTCATAGCGAGATTTGTGATTGCGTTTATAATATTCATTAGATAGGTTTCAGTACATTAAAAGGCATCAATAAACGTGCCCGTTAAGGAATTCGCGGACTTTTTCCGTATACTCCGCGGGGTGGTCCCTGAAGGATTCGCCGTGGCGCGAGCCGGGAGCGAGCCAGAGCTCTTTGTAGCCCTGAGTTTTAGCTTCGTAATTGCGATATACCATCTCGGTGGGGACGAAGTCGTCGTTGTCGCCGTGGATGAAGAGTATAGGAAGAGTAGATTTCTGGAGTTGTTTTACGGATGAAGCCTCCCTGAAGCCCCAGCCCCAGCGGATCTTTACCATTACGTCTGCTGTCGCAAGAATGATATCGGGAAGATGCATGCTCTTTTTTACGTGGGCAAACTCCTCCCAGACATCAGTATAACCGCAGTCCTCGACGATACCCTTCACATATGAAGGAAGCTCGTCTCCGGAAGCCATCATTACGGTAGCTCCACCCATCGAGATGCCGTGGTAGACCTGCAGCGTGTCGCCGAATATTTCGTGGCCCAGAGCGCTCCACTTCTCGAAATTCAGGCGGTCAAACCATCCCATCTGGGCATGGTTGCCCTCGCTGCGATAATGGCCGAAATGCGTCGGTATGACTACGTTGAACCCGAGCGAGTCGCGGAACATGCGGGCGATATGGGTCATGCTAAGGGGCGAAGAGGTATAGCCATGGGCAAGGATTGCCGTCCGCTTGCCGGGAGTCTCCGCCGGGCAGAAGTAGCCCTGAAGCTTGTATTTGCCGCTATAATCGATGATGGTAGTGTCTTTCATCAGGCCTCTGGCCTGCAGGCCGCGGAACCAATCCCCGGTGTGGAAGTAATCGTACATATAGGCGACTTCCCTGGCGATCTCCTTGTCGCGGATTCCGCTCTTCGGTCTGAGGGCGTATCTTACCATATATGCTCCTACGAACAGATCGACAAAAACAAGCAGCCCGCAAAGGCATGCGACAACAATAACTATAACCTTCTTCGTCTTTTTCATGCGACAAATATAACAAATTATGCGAGAGTGGCGACTATTCTTTCGAGAGCCTCCTGGAGCAGCGAACGCTGGGTAGCGAGATTGATTCTTATGTAACCCTCCGAACCATACATCTTTCCGGAGTTGATCCAGACCTGGGCGTCCCTGAGGAGTCTGACCTCCAGTTCGTCGGCCGAAACGCCCAGCGGAGTAATATCTATCCACGCCAGATATGTCCCCTCGAGAAGACATACTTTAAGCTGAGGTAATCTGGAGCGGAACACCTCCGAAAGCAACTGATAGTTGCTCTGAACATACTCGTTCATCTCCGCGAGCCAGCGAGCTCCTTCCGGCGAGTAGCAAGCCTCCAGGGCTACGGGGCCGAACACGTTTAGGTCGCATATCTCGTTGACATTGATGGCCTTATCGATAAGCTTCGCCCAGTCTTCCCTCTCGCATACGAGGAACGAGGTATGAAGGCCGGCAACGTTGAAAGACTTGGAATGTGAACACAAAGTCACGGAGTTTCTGCAGAATTCAGCGCCCAGCGAGGCGAACGGAGTATAAGCATGGCCCTCCGAAACTATCTCGCAGTGGATTTCGTCCGAGACTACCGTAGTCCCATGGCGAAGCGCGATCTCCCCTACCTTTCGAAGCTCTTCGGGCGTCCATACCCTGCCAGCGGGGTTGTGGGGGTTGCAGAGCAGCAGGATCTTGTTCGTGGGGTCGGAGCAAGCGCGCTCGAGGCCCTCGTAATCGTATCCGTAGGTAAAGCGCCCGTCCGGCAGCTCGCGCCTCAGCAGCGGGACGTCTACCAGGCGGCATTCGTCGTTCCTTACAGACGAGAAGAAGCAGTTGTAGACGGGCGACTGGACGATGACGCCTTCGCCGGGCCCCGCCATGGCCTTGATTACAGCCGACAGAGCGGGCACGACGCCAGGGGTATATTGGATCCACTCGCGCCTCAGCTGGAGATTGTGGCGAGTCGCGAACCAGCGGATTATCGCCTGATAAAACGGGTCCATGACCATCGTATAGCCGAATACGCCCTGATCCAGGCGCTTTCGAAGCGCATCCACGATAAATTGTGGAGCCTCGAAGTCCATATCTGCAACCCAGAGAGGTATTACCCTCTTTCGCTGCTCTTCACTAAGTTTTACTCCCATCGGGAGCGGATAGTCCCACTTGATACAGCCGCTTGAGCGCCTGCAAGTCTGTTTGTCAAAGTTATAAGTCATTGTCTATTATGCAGTTTCCCGGTTCTTTGATATTCTTGTCCAGAATTATTTCTCCTACGCTGCCTACCCGGATATGGCCTGAGCGTGGGTTCTTTATCGAAGTAACATTGCCCCTAATCGTAGCCTGTACGTCTGAGTACTCGAATGCGAGGTCGGCGTCGGGCTCGAAGGTGCAATCTTCGAGCACCAAGCCGCTTGCATAGCAGAGGGGCTGAGTACCGGCTATGTGGCAGCGGACAAGACGCAGATTCTTCGAGTACCATCCCAGGTATTCTCCGCTGATGCGAGAGTCGTAGACTGTTACGTTCTCAGTCTCCCAGAATGCGTCCTTAGTTTCCAGTACGCTGTCTCGTATCTCAATATTCTTTGACCACTGGAACGAGTAGTTTCCCTGCAGCTTAAGTCTCTCAACGCGAACTCCGTCGCAGTGCATAAAGATATAGTCTCCGTGGACTGCCTCTACATCCTCTACAACTACATTCCTGCAGCTCCACAGCGTCTCCAGAGCATCAGTAAAGCGCAGACGGCGCAAAGTCACCCCATCCATCTCACGGAAGGCCTTAGGCGCATCCACAAGCGTATCTTCCACCACCATATCCTTCGAATACCACATCGAAGCGCGTGCTCCCGGAGTCAGCTCGCAGTTCCTTACTACCGAGCCGTCGCAGCACCAGAGTACGTATTTGCCCTCGAAGCGGCAGCCTTCAGCCTCTATATTTGCTGTCTCTTTCAGCGCAGACTCTCCAACATGTATGACTACTCCCTCCAGCCTCAGGTCTTTCTCACAATAAAGCGGTCTCTCGCCGCCGAATTCCATATTTTTAATCAGTTTCATATTTCTTGTTCAGTAAGTTTAGTCTTAAGCCATTTGGTTCCACTGATACGCAGTACCATCAACAGTCCCCTGACGTTGAGTTCCACCAGCATAGCAATCCAGTATCCCATGAGCCCGTATTTCGGAGTCAGCAGCAGCGCAAGGCCTATTCTGACTATCCACACACTCACAAAGTTCAGAACGGTAGGGATCTTCGTGTCGCCGGCGCCCACGCAGGCGGCGTAGGCCACTATCGAAGCGGCGTAGCCCGCTTCGGCAAAGGCCTCCAGCCGCAGACACCGGACGCCGAGCGCTACTACATCCGGATCTACGCTCAGCAGCGCCATAATCTGCGGTGCAAAGAAGTACATTAGCACCGCGAGCGAAGACATCATCCCAACTCCAAGCCCCAGCGTAATTCGCGAAAAGCTCCTTGCAAGGTCTTTTCTTCCCGCTCCCAGGCTCTGCCCCACGAGCGTCGTCGCCGCATCGCCCATACCGTAGCCCGGCATGTAACAGAAACTCTCCGCTATAATAGCAAACGAGTTCGCGGCAATCGCAACCGCCCCCAGCGGGGCCACGATGAGCGTGCTTGCTACATACGCACCCCTCATGACGAGATTCTGGACCCACATCGGACCCGTAACATCGAAGGCCTTGGCCAGACACTCCCGCGTAGGAATGAACGATCCTTTCTCGCCCACGATCCGCAGGTTCTTGTTCCTGAACAGCAATACCCACATCATGAGGACCCCTGCTATCACCTCGGCTATTCCTGTTCCCAGCGCCGCTCCCTTTACTCCCATCCCCGCTCCTGGCATGGTGAACTCAATCCCCAGGACGCTAACCTCGCGCGTCGGGAATATGAGCAGGAAGTTGAATATGACGTCCAAGACGCACATTACGATATATAGCACGCTCGGAACCAGCATCTCGCCGCTACATTCGAGCATGGTACTCCCGTAGAGTCCTATCTGCATGAACGGCAGGAACGCGGCATAGATGAGGAAGTAGGCCGATGCATCCGGCCGTATCGAGGCCTCGCCTCCGAGCCAGCGCGGCAGCGGTTCGGCGATCGCGACCCCGGCCAGCGCGAGAATAAGCGAGAACGCGAGGACTACGAGCATGCCCTGACGCAGGATGCTCCTCGCTCCGAAGAAGTCACCGGCCCCGACGCGGTGGGCCAGCTGGACCGAGAATCCCTGCCCCAGCGCGATACAGAACCCGTTGAATATCCACGTCGTAGTCGAGACCAGCCCGATCGAGGCCGATGCCCCGGCCCCGAGGCCGCCGACCATGGACGCGTCTATGAACTCAAGCAGGACGGAGGCCAGCTGGGCCATTATCGCCGGCCAGCAAAGCAGCATGGTCAGCTGAACCCGCTGTACGCGCGAGATATGTCTCCCCTCGCGTATCAGCCCCAGCAATAAGTCCTTGTTTCCTGCCATTATCTCAAATCCAACACTAGCCCTAACTCTCTAACTCTCTAACTCTCTACCACTCATCATCCGATCGACAGCGCCAGTGTCCACACTCCGAACCTGACCGCGATTCCTAAGAATATCATCAGACAAGTCAGCACCGTGGGCGATTTATACAGTCCCAAGGCCACCAGCAGCGGTTTCCCAACCACCGGCACCCATCCTATCAGCCCTGCAAACGGGCCATATTTCTTAACCGTACTCTGCTGCTGCTCTACCTTTTCCGGAGACACCTGGAAGTATTTCTCCAGCCACTTCGTCTTCCCCGCCCTTCCAAGCAGGAACGTAGTTATAGTTCCAAGGGTATTTCCCACCACGGCCACCACCAGACACGCGAGCCATTCCTCTTTCATGGCAGCCATTATCGCTACGTACAGTACGTCCGAGCTGAACGGCACTATAGTTCCCGCGAGAAACGTCCCGAGAAACAGTCCAAGCAATCCTAAATCCGTCAGATCCATACTTTACTTCTTCTTTTTACTGCGAATAAGGATTACGATCCACGCGATGATGATTATCCAGAGGATGTCAGTTGTGAGAAGACTCAGACCTAGATAATTCAGGAGCAGCAAGCCGGCGAGTACGCCCAGGGCAGGCAGCAACAGTTTAAGCATTCCCGCTCCCAGGAAGCCCCATACGGTCCCGTAGCGAAGCGAGGAATAATCCTTCCTGAGCAATTTCATCCTGACGAACCAGAGCGCGAAAAGGAAGATGACGCACTGCGTTATAGGAAGAGCATTGTACATGCTCCAGTCAGGGTCGTTGGTCTTAACAGCAAACGGCAGAACAGGATTGATCTTGCTGTAGAACTCGAACAGGAACGGTGTTACGAACAGAACGAGTGTCCAGAACATCAGGTTAATTCCGTCTATAGTAGAACCGGAATACTTGACCATCTTGTCTGTATACTCCTTGATCGGGGAGTTGCCGGCGTAGAACCGGTCGTAGGCAATTGCTCCGCAGTAGGTATTGCCGTTGAAGGAGTACTCAATATACTTCACGTCGACGACCAGGACTTTCGCTTCCTGGAAGAGTATGGTTTTATCTCTGTTACACTTGGATTTTGCCGAGTCGATCAGGCTGTCAAGATGAGAGGATATTTCCCTGTCTTCCGGGAGGAGATTGCGGCCCAGATTTTCGCCGGTCAACGCAAAGGCGACCGTTCCGGTGTGGGATTGCCTTCCGACAAGTTCCGGTATCCGGCCGAGTCTCGAGTCGTAAACGCAGTCAAATGCGCCGTGGAAGATGAGGCTCTGGTCAATATTATAGTAATAGAGATTGTCTTTCTTTCCGCCGCATCCACTGCAAGTGATTATTCCATCGCCATTGCAGTTCTTACAGGTGGTTTTTCCTTTTCCTCCGCATTCCGGGCAGCTCCAGCTTCCTCTTCCGTTACATTTGCCGCACCTGATGTAGCCATGGTCGCAGCGGTTCGGGCACTCTCTGTCCCTCCTTACGTGGCGATTGAGTTCCGGGACCCAGACAGACTCCGAGATCTTTCCCTTTCCGTTACACCTGGGGCACTTCGTCTTCCCCACTCCGCGACACTCGCTGCAGGTGACAGTACCTTCATCGCATTTCGAGCACGTTTTCTCGCCAAGCCCATGGCAGTCATAACAGATCATCGTTCCCTTTCTGCCGCATTTGCTGCAGGGCTCCACATGCTGCGAGCCGGAGACAATGAACTCCTTCTGCTGGTTGGTGAATGAGTCGGTATTCAGAAGATCGAACGACCATGGATCTACGGCCGCAAGGGTCATAACTGTCCTTGCGCTCACTGACCTGCCGTCGTACGGCTTCTTTTGCTCCGAGACCGTGCGCTGGTCGAATTCTGTCTTAACCTGGGGTATATAGATGTTGCAGCGGTCGTAGACCTTAATCTTTATCTTGTCGCCGAGATCCTGGAACGGATGGTTCGATATTGAGTTGGAGTACTCGTTAATCAGCTCTCTTACCTGCCTCTCTGCGTTGGAATCCAGTTCCAATGAGACCTTTCTTCTGTAATCTGCCATAACTCCTCCTATTTCTTATTAGCTGAGATTACGAAGGTCCTGACAACCTTGACTATGAGTATAATGAGGAATATGAGCAGCGCTATCAGGAAGTATCCGGTCAGGCCAAAGCTATACCCGGGGGTCACAACCTCATTGAAACTCTTGTCTTTCTCTGCGATTAGCCTCTTAAAGTCCGCGACAAAGGTCTTTACAGATATCTGATGGAAGGGATTCAGAACCGCCTTCGGTTCGCCGCCCCGCGTGCGCAACTGGGCTATTTGTTCAGGGTCAGTGATCTTTTCGGAGGCCTTGTCTGAGTTCTTTTCGTAGATCGTACACCCCGGCAACGCGACGAACGCAACCATCAGCAGGATTAGGTATAGTATTCTTTTCATTCTAACGGATATTGCTCAATAAAGTTAGGAAAAATACCTACAACGGCCACCATGCAGGACGCGTATACGAATACTCCTCCCGCTCCTTCGCCCAGGATTCAGACACGAATACGCTGTCTGCGCGATCCACATACAAAATGCCCTCCAGATGATCTACCTCATGCTGGAAGATTCTTGCGGTATATCCGCCTATCTTCTCAGTCACGACCTCCTTAGAACCGGGTCTCAAATACGATACCGATACGCTGTCGAAGCGAGGAACTATCCCTCGATACGGAGGTACCGACAGGCAACCTTCAGGCAGCCGGATCAGATCTCCGGTAAACGTGTTAATATGAATATTGATATAACACTCATACGGTTCTCCTTCCTTATCCAGTCTCTGGACTACTATGATTCTCTTTCCAACCCCCACCTGCGGCGCCGCAATCCCGACTCCTCCCTGCGAAGGATCCTGGACCGTATACATCATCTTCGCGATCAGGTCTTTAAGAGTCTGAGACCTCAGCTCCCACCTGACGAGATCCGTACTGGGCGTACGCAACACAGCCGAGTCCCGACCTATCTCAGTTACATACATCAGCGAGTCTGAACGGGAAATAATGAGCTTCTCCGCAGCGCTAAACCCTCTAGATTTACACCCCACGACCAACGATGCGAGAATAATGAAAAACAATAAACGCTTCATATCTCAAATATAGCACATTTTCCGCAGAATTCCGTATTATTGCACTACGATGACTATCCGTAAAGCCCAGCTCCCAGACCTTAAACAAATAATGGCCGTCCTCGACGCAGCCAGGCAGATCATGCGCTCCGACGGCAATACAGGTCAGTGGATCAACGGCTATCCCAGCGAAGAAATAATCAGAAACGATATCGAAAACGGCTACGGCTACGTCGTGATAGACAAAGAATCAAAAGCAAGCAATAGCGACGATATCATCGCCTACTTCGCCTTCATCCCTTCCCCCGAACCCACCTACAACACCATCTACGAAGGCAACTGGTTAGACGACACCCTTCCCTACCACGTCGTCCACCGCATCGGCAGTACCCCAACCTCCCACGGCATCTTCAAGACTATCATGGACTGGTGCTTCGCAAACGACCAGCACCACAACATCAAGATCGACACCCACCGCAACAACCGTATCATGCAACACTGCATCCTCTCCTACGGCTTCACCTACTGCGGCATCATCTACCTCACCTCCGGCGACGAGCGCCTAGCGTACCAACTAATCAAGCCTTAAGATAAGCGGGCGGCTCGGACCAGGCCTCACCCCAGCACCCGCTGGGGTGTTGTATTTTTAGAATGAGGTATAACACTTACATGCATAAAAAAGCCAGCATATTGACTGAGACCCCCAGGTTGATACTCCAAGCCGGACAAGGATACTTGAAATTCGAACGGGCTACATAAAGCTTCGTTCGCAGGGCGAACTCGGTTAGCCCGGTCCCCATATATGACTGGTTTTCAATCAATCTAAAAAACTTATAGTCTGCCACTACTCCAGCCTGAATGCGAAATCCTTTAATTTCATCATGATCCTTTTCAGGATCTATTTCGTTTGATGGATAATCTATAAAACTTACACCGATTCCTGCAAAAGGCATAATCCTCCAATACTGGGAATCATATGCGGAATATCCGAGAGATAATTCCATATTACCGCCTGTCATCCTCTCTCCTGCATTCCATTTATATCCGTCTAGTTGGATATCCTTTTTGTATTTGCCACCAAATCCCAAGTATAATGGCCAAAAGATAGTGAATCGGTTAATCATGAAATCAAAACCGAATGCCAATCCAGCGGTTGGAGTAGCATACATAGCCAAGGGTCCCATAAACAATTCACTTCCAGCTCCATAATGCATTCCTATGCCAAATCCTTTAGGATTGATTATCAGATCTTCATTAATGGTATTAGGAGTATTATCGAGTTCAAATTTGACTCTATTTGCGTAGTAATTGATAAGTGAGGTATCGCGTCCGGACTGAGTCTCTTCCTGAAGGGTCACATTAAACCTCCCTGATACAGAGATGTAAAAATTGAGAAGGTTTGACAGTGAATTTGATCCAGATGATGCTTCCGCTTCAGCCCTCCGCCTACAGACTTCTGCGTAATCGTATGCCGTCTGAAGATACTTAAGCGTATATGTGTTTGCATAATCTGGGTGAATCCAAGAACCATATGGGTTCATATATGTTCTGGTACCTCTCGCTCTGAAACGGGTGTTACCATTTCTGAAGGTAGTATCTTTCGATTCATAGCCGTATTCGAGATCACTTATCCTTGGCCATTCGTCACTTCTCCTAAAGAAATCAGTAAGTGCAAGGGTATCGGTGTCCCAGTATTTCAGGGACATTTTCATAGTACGAGCGGGGAACAACGAACCTTCGCTCGTCTGCGCAGAAGCGATAGCAGATATCGTCACAAAGAGGATAATAAGGAAATGACGTTTCATACCAATGCCTTTTTCACAAAGATAATTATTTTTATTGGCAACATATCGCCATTTGCTATCGATTCCAATGCTTTATAATTTATCTTATTTTCCATATCTTTTTATCGCTATGTAGCGGACAGCAGTTGCCCCTGGCGGAACTCCAGTCGCTCGTCATGCCCGACCTGATCGGGCATCTACCTCGCTCCTTCCGTTACCCCCGTGCGTGGTTAGTAGTCGGCATCAGCCGACCGGCCGGGCCGTGACTTTGCGTCAGCAAAGTTGGAAAGGCGGAAAGGCCGCAGGGGGTTCGGGGGAAGGACGCTTCCCCCGTATAAAAAGGACAGGTCCGCCAGGGGCTAACTGCTGCTCCGCTCATTTAGCGTGGTATCTAAAGTGTTTACATTCAGCTAATTACAAAAATCAACCCCCGCATTTTTGCGAAGGTTGATTTGATTATAGTCTTGAAACTTAGCGAGTTACATTCCACGCTACCACAGCGATGCGCTTTGTGCTTCTGCAGTCGTTTGTAGCGATGTCGGCACATTCGCAAAGAAATCGAATCCAGCTCTCGCTTCAATAGCATCAATTGTCGTTATTCCCGATGAGTAAGTTCCACTTGTGTGTGCCTCATTAGTGAATACATATGCACACCCAGAAGCATTTGTCATGGTTCCTTGTGCATTAAATGTACACTTCATCAGACATTTGTAGAAGTGGCTGGGTATCGGGACATTTAAACTTCCTGAAGGTAAAGTTGTAACATTTCCTTCATATAATACTCCTGTGATTACGTATAGCGTATCTCTGCCACTTGGAGCATGAGATGCCACATCTTCTTCCAGTGAACTCCAAATACCGCTATTGAAATTATTCTGCCACTGCGGGGCTTGATTGCTATAATAAAAAGTCTGCTTGTTCTGCTTAACAGAAGTTTGACGGTAATTTGATGCTACAAGGTGACCACGGCTGTAGCCAACGCTATTCGCATTATCAAGGCCAGTCTGCTGTGTTAGACTTATGGCGGGATCAGTAGTCCAACTATCGTTGCGTCCGACGTTCTCATCAGGCCACATAGAGGAATGCATTGCATGTGCAGTCCATACTGGAGCGTACTTGCTTTGGTCATAAAGAACGGTATAAGTACGCTGTTCAGTGCTTGACGTGGGATGAGTAAACGTGTGCGTCGCTATCTGACGATTATTATTGTTAGTTTCATACCTGTACCATACATCATCACGGTCAGAATAGTTCCCACTAGTGCTTGATCCGGATAGAATTTCCTCTACAGCCGGCATCTCATAACATCCAAGATACTTCGGCAGGCTAGAAGGTGTAGGAGGTTCGGTCCCTCCACCGCCGCCACCGCCTGAGCCGGAACCATAAGTAACTTTAATCTTCTTTATCCTTCTGTGACCTGATGATCCGCCTACAGTAAAGGTCACGCTCAAGGCAGATCCTGTCCAAGTATCTGTGTCAAATGAGCCGACATTTGTCGTAATGGTATTGGAACCATCACCAGAGCCGAAAGTGAGTTCTATCTTGGTAATCACATTGGAGGAAGCAACGGTAAATTGATCTCCGCCGTAGGAACGGATAGCAGTTCCTGTATCATAATACTTACCATTGTTTGCTGATCCAGCGTCAGAGAAAGTAACTGTAAAGTGTCCACCATCAAACGGATCATTGTATGCCACGCCATTGGAAAGGCCTAGCGCTGAGAAATCAATCGTCTCAGGATCAATGCCAGAGCCTCCTGCAATGGTATATGCAGCAGTTGAGATAGAGCTGGTCTTCCAATCGTCTTTAACCGCAATTGCTTTAACAATCTTGTCCACATTAATAGTGACAGAGGCAGATGCGGCACCTTCTGTTCCGTGCGAAGAAGATGTTGTAGGGTCTGTGCCATCTGTAGTATAGTAGATAGTTGATCCTGTAGTCGAGGATGAGATCGTTACGCTTGCGTTTGCCTCCACTTCTCCTTCTGCGGGAGAGAAGGAAGGAGCCGCACAAGTATTACGACTGTCAGTCACTGTAAGGGTGTACGAGACATTTGCGGGAGCATAAGTAGCATCTCCGGCGAACCTTGCCGAAATTACCGTTTCTCCCCCGCTGACAAGAGTAATTGCTCCTGTCGAAGCATTGATAGTTGCTACATCAGTGTTAGACGAAGTGTATTCAACTGACCGCGAATGAGGGTTCGTCAGTGTCGCAGTCGGCATGGTATCGTTTCCCGTCAGTATTGTCGCCGTGTCAGAAGTCTTGCTCCAAGCCAGTCCAGCCGCTTCACGAGATTCTTCAAGTCGGTAGAGAGCAATTGCGTGACCTGTAGAGGTAGAGTTAGTATAACACCTGAAAGGACCGTTCGCATCCGTAACACCAGCGGTATTACACCGTAAAACACGTGTCGAAGCATTGACATTGGTAATTACGGCGTTACCTGTAGACAGTGATATCGTCCACTTTGTTTTATTGTCGGTAGAAGACGCAAATGAGGCGCACTCATTGTCACTGCCAGTGTAGCCAACATACAGGGCTGTGCCTGCAAAATACAGAGTATAATTACTGGTATCACCAACCTTTGCTATAGTTACTGCGTATTGGTCTACAGCATCTGTACGCAAAATCTTCTCCGTTGCAATACTGACCGTTGCGGCTTTGATACCCTTAGCAGCATTCCAGACACCAGTCGCCGCTTTGCCCGCTGTTTCATCAACAATAAGATAAGTGCCACTCCAATCAGCAGGAGCAGATGTGACCTTCTCGTAATATGTCTTACTCTCAGGGATAACACCTTCAGATATGGTCCACGCATCTTCTGCAACATAGTTTGTGGCGGCCTCATTAACCTTCACATAGACATAATATGTTTGACCATTAACGAGGCCTGACTGGGTTGCCGTATATGTCGATCCTTCCAACTCCGGACTGAGAGCGATTCCAGTCGCAGTCGGGTCGGCGAGTCCGGAAGAGGTGCAAATATATGCGAGATAACTAGTAGCGTGACTGTCCTTAGTCCAGGAAGCGGTGACAGTCGCATTGCCAGGGAGAGCGTTGACTGTGGCGGGTTTATGGACAAGCGCACTCTTTTGAGTAAGGCTAAGGACTTTATCCTTTGCGCCGGACGCTTTCAATGTAAGGGTCGCAGTATTGTCCTCAGCATTGGGGTTTGACTTGCTCGCTGCCGTCACAGTTACTCTGTCCGCAGATATGGCGACGCTCGACACCCATGATGTGTTCGCACCACTAAGTATATATGCTACGCCTAGATTATCAACGGGGTCGTTCAATACATATGAAGTAGATGAAGTTAAGTTGCCTACAGCTACTGTTATGGCATCTGCGCCTGTTGTAATAGTCGGGACAGTAAATGCGGTACCAGGAATAATGAGCGAGATATCATCAACCCTGACATTGCTACTTTGAGGATTAGTAAAAACTAGATCAATCGTAGAAGCGTTCTTACTGTTATTGACAGTAGCAGTATACTTGTTGTTAGAGTATGACGCGCCAGTAATAGTTACGCCATCAGTGGTTGATGAGACGGTGATTCTTCCTGCATTCTCTCTAAATGTCAGAGACATGGTAGAGGCGCCATTAGTCGGAATTCCAGCCGCTTTGAAGGTACCGTCGCTCTTCGAGACCAGTAGTTCCGGAGCAGTACCTTCAGCAAGGGCCTCGTTATATATCTTTGTAGCAGAGCCACCATCTGTACATGAGTAAGTGATATCAGCTCCTCCGAAACCGGTTCCTTCTTCTCCAGAGGGGACCTCATTCGCATTGTATAGTTCAAACGTTTCCTCCCACAGGAGCACATCCTTGGCGCAGTTCAGAGCCGGTCCAAGAATTAGGTGGTTCGCAGCAACGACAAGGTTTACGCCATCCTTAGTAGTTTGAGTAAAGATTACGTTTTTGCCACTGTCCAAAAGGTTGATAGTGAATCCATCTATCGTTCCCGTCGGCAAAGGAATATAGAACACCTTTCTATCCGAATAATCTCCGGAGAAATCAATGAGCAGCTCTTTTTCTGCAGCATTATCAGTGGCTTTAGTCTCGATTACTACGTTAGCAGCAGTTGCATCATCAATATCAAATTCACCTGTAATCTTCTTCGTTTTTGCAACAAACTGGAGGTAATCAGCTTCTGCAGGAATATTGTAAAGAACAAGTTTTAACACTCCACCTACAGCCTTGAAAGATGCTGAACTTCCGGAAATCTTACCTAACATAGGCATGTTGGAAGTATTCGGATTCCAAACGACCTCAGCGTCAAGATTAAATGCCAACATATCCCCCACAGCGACATGATTATCACTTGCAGGATACAGGGCATAGGCACCTACATTATCAGCATCGGGTATTGTTCCACTAAAGTCGGCCTCAGTATCAGTGTCCGCTGTAGTGAACTCGCGAATCACATCTGCTGCCGTTACGACAGTGATTTTATCACCGTTCTGCCACTTGAAAGCACCGGCATTATCAGCCAACACTTTGGTCTGCTTAACACTGGCGTGAATGCTCACCTGCTTTTCGCTCGTCTCGACCTGAGCGGGTATCTCGGGGCGAATATCAACATTCTGTTCTTTCCCGCAGCTCACTGCCACTATGGCGGTTAACGCTGCTATTGCATACCATAATTTCTTCATAATAGCAGTCGTTTTTACCACCAGATTATCGTGGTAAGGTCATCAAGAAAAGCGTTTGGATCTTCAAAGGAGGCGTTTTCCTCCGTGTCACTCGCGCAAACAAAGCCCTCGACGCGTAGTTCGAGGACATCTACAGACGGCTTTTCGTAAGAAAACTTTAGGTTCATTATTTCAGATTCTATTAGTGACGTAAAGATATGCAATTATTATAGGATTACGAGGGCGCAAAGGGATAAATTATCCACAATGCTATGAGAGTTATGACATGGATAAAACCGAATAATCTAATGTCCTCTACGTCTTGAATTACATATACGAAATCTCCCTCTTAATACTTAAGAGTCCTGCAGGAGTAGTCCTGCAGGACTCAAGAAGATGGAAAATAATCTATCTACAATTGTTGTTTAATTAATCTTAATAGTCTTTATTGTTATGTTCTTTCCCGCACCACTTTGAGACCAAACAAGCTCAATAGTACCTGTTGCAACTGAAGGCAAGGTATAAACAACATTGTCCGCAAGAGATTTGGAACTTTCTACCTGGACTCCACCAACATAAACAGATAGAGAGCCTGTTCCATTCGTTGAGGATGAAACTGTGATAGTCTCAATTCCTTCCGTATATGCACTTGTACTCATCGTAACAGCAGTGACATCTCGTTTAGTACCACTCTTATCACCAGCTCCTAGTTGCTGTCCACCACAATAAATAACACTGCCATTACCAGATGTTGTGATACTCCATGCGTGACCATCAAGGGTAATACTCTTATTATTTGGATGACTATAATTACCAGTAGAAGTGCTACCGCCAATTAAGACGTTAAATGATTGAGAATTACTTGTAGAAGCGCTGATACTATACGTCTTCTGGGCACCCTTCGCGACTCCACCTGTCTGAGTAGGAGTAAAGGTAGCCTCAGTAGCATTACCCTTAACTTCGCTTCCACTGTTATAGACAGCGTAAGCATAATAGGTGTATTCAGAATTCTTAATGAGTCCAGTCAGGTCATATGAGAAAGTAGTAGTAGAAGTAGGAGCCGAAGCACAGGTGACCTTAGTATATGAGCCGGCAGAAGTCAACTTATAGTAGAAGCCTGCCTCGGTGACACTTGAATTCACAGCGCCGTTTTCAAGGGTCAGAGAGCCATTGAGAGTTGCTGTAGTACCTGTAGCTGAAGTAACAGCTGTAGCTGCAGCAGTAGCTACCGTTATTCCGGGAACCGGAGTTCCTGCGACAAGCACGATATCATCGATTCTAATATTGCTTCCAGAAGAATTGGCAAAAGAAATACTCAATGTCTTGGTGCCGCCAGGTACCGTGATGCCATATACAGGAGCTGTAGTGGTGCCGATATTTGAACCAAGTTCAGCAGAAGCGGGAGAAGTAGAAACTGTAATATTGCCATTGGATTTGAAAGACAAAGTCATTCCTGTAGCATTGCCAGTTGGGATTCCAGATGCAGTAAAGGAACCGCCGTTCTTATTTACAATAAGTTCAGGAGAACTGCCTCCGGCCGATGTGCCGGTAGAAACTACTGTTTTAGTACTTCCATCTACGCAAGTGTAGGTCACCGTCTCATATCCATACACAGTAGAACTTCCATTGCTGGTTTCAGGCGCATCATCTGCAGAGAAACCACTGAAATACTCTGCCCAAAGGACATCGCCATTGTTTGCATCACCTACAGCACCGGCCTGGGTGATGGTCAGTTCGACAGGGGTCGCGCCAGTCGCAGAAACTGTCAAAGTAATGCTCTTGTCGCTTGCCGTCGTGTTCGCGTTTAATGACACTGTTAGCGTTCCATCAGCAATATCTGTATTAGAAACAGCGCCCCCGGCATCACTTGTTACTGAAACCACTGGATCATCAGACAAGTAGATATCGGTATAGGAGAATACCACAGATGTGGTTGAAGCAGAAACTTTTTTACTGGTTACAGGGAACGTAAGCGTAGGAGTGCCATATGCAGGGGTAAAGGTAAAATATCCGGGATAATTCGTGATGGGAGCAGCATAAAATTTAAACCTAGGCTGCGATCCGCTGTTGTAATTGTAACCAATATGTTTGGCCGAGGCAAAAGTAGCGCCGTTATAAATTGAATAGGTCCCATCATAATCACCGCTGTTCGCGCCCATATAATACCATACCGCAGAAGTCGATGAATTATTAAGATCTCCGCTCATGTACTTTTCACTATCCGGAGAATAAAAAGCATACTTGTTATTTACTTCGTCAAAATCGACTCTCCAAATTAATTCGGGGTTGCTGCTGGCATTATATTTTCCATTGCCGTCAGGCGTACAAGGATTGTCAACAGCGTCAAGGAATCCGCTTCCAGCGCAGGTATTTGCAATTGCCTTATCGTAACTTGAAGCCGTGTTAACGACATGAAGCAAATAGTATCCTTCCGGAATCAGCGGCTCATAATCGAGTGTTACTTTTCCGGAACTGAGGCCTGTAACGCCGAAACTTGCTAGGTGACCGCTGCGGAATGCGAGGGTTTTGCTAGCAGCAGCTAAATCGACAGTCCTCGTGTAAGAGTAGTTCTGCATTCCGGAATCGATAGTATAAGCGATAACAGTGAAATTATCCGAAAGAGTAACCTCGGCGGCGCGGAACCAGACATCCACATTGCCGCTTGCCGGGACGACGATACTTTCCCCCGCGTTAAGGTTCAATGTCTGCTTACCGGACGAGATTCCACTCTTGAGTTCGTCATTAACAAGATCATACTTCACAATGCCAGCGAGATACTTACTTGCCTCTGTCGTAGAGAAAGTTACGCTCTTAAGCGTTTCACCGCTTGTCAGCCCCTTTAAGGTCATCTTGACAACCGTACCAACTCGCGCAAAACCCATCTCAAGTGCAGCGTCTGAAAAGACAGCGCGTTCAACAGGCTCAGAGATCATCACATCTGAGGCCTTGTCGAACATATTGGCAGTAAAAGTCTGAGTCTGAGGAATAACCAGATTAAGATCATCCGCAGAACGCGTGGCGGCTCCGTCCGGGTAAACGGCCCAATACTTATAGTCTGCAGCGCCATCGGTCTCTGCGAGTGTCACTGCAAACGAAGCGGTACGGTCACTATTGGAAAGAGAAATATCTGTTTTTTTAGATGTCACCTTAGTTCTAAGACCGTCTACGCTATTCTTTTGGAATAGTCCTATCTGGTCATCGGAATTCCATTTTGAGACATAGCCACCAGCGCCATCTGTCTCTATGTAGGCTTTTGTCTCGGTTTCATCCTCGTATGGATTTGAGGCAATTATTTGGACTTCATGATATTTTACACCCTCTTCTTTATTAACTCTTTCCCATTTGAGGTCGAATTCTTCCGTACAAGAAGCAAGTGCAAATGCGGCGGATAAAAGAACCGCCAGATTGAAAATGCGATTTGTCTTCATAGCCATACTCATTAAAAATCTCCTTGATCATCAATGGAACTAGAAGGGAAAGCAGGACTTTGCCCACTATTACCATAGATGAGTGAGCCGTCAAGAATAACACTCTCGACACGTAATTCAAGAATGTCTAAGATTGGCGAGGTATAAACCTCTTTGTTCTTGTCTTTAATCATGATTATAGATGTTATTGATTTGTTTTCAGTGTCTTAATGCATTACTAACGTTTACTTCGGGTAAAAGCCAAAGCAGCACAAATCTACTTTTTTTATCCCTGCTTTCAAAGGAGAAAGCGGGATATTTTACAATTTAATTATCAACAGGTTATCAACAAAAGAACTATCGTCACTGCATCTGGCGAATCCTGACATCTATTCCGGGAAGGGCATTAGGTATGTCGTTGATATCGGTGTTGGAATAGTGGTACGGAATGAGGACTTTCGGAGAGAAAACCTTAGCCGCTGCGATGCACTGCTCAGGAGTCATTGTATAGGGCTGATTGACAGGGAGGAACGCGATGTCGATGTCCTTGAGGTTAGCCATCTCGGGGACGTCTTCGGTGTCGCCGGCGATGTAAATCCTAAGGCCGTCGAGAGTGAGGACATAGCCGTTGCCATTGCCCTTCGGGTGGAATTTCTCACGGCCGGGCGTCGTGTTGTACGCGGGGACCGCATCGAGCGTGATGCCGTTGAGGGTAATCGTTTCGCCATTGGCGATGATCTCGCCGCGGCCGATACGCTCGCTGGAAGTGCGGTTGAGAATGAGCCTGGTCGATTCCTTCGTAAGGGTCGCGAGAGTCTCAGCGTCGAGGTGATCCGCATGTTCGTGGGTCACGAGAATGATATCCGCCTTCGGGAATTCGGTTGCATAGTCGGTCGGCTTGCCGTAGCCGGCCACCGGGTCGACCTGGATTGAAAGGCCGTTGTACCTGATCTCCAATGAGCCGTGCTTGATAAGGGTGATGTCAACCCTTTGTCCGCTCTGCGTAAAGAAACGCTCAACTTCGTACTTAGTCGTGGGCTTCCCCGCTTCCTTCCACTTCAGGATTCCGCCCTTCATATCGTAGACATTGAATCCAGCCTTCTTCAGCGCCTGCGCCGCCTCAGCGCTGCGCCTGCCGCTACGACAGTAGATAAGGACCGGCTTAGCCTTATCCAAGGCATTTTCAGCATTTTGAATGAAGCCACTCCCCTTCCAATCGATATTGGCAGCCAGAGCCAGATGCCCGTCAGCGAACTCTTCGGGAGTTCTTACGTCGACGAGTTGGACTTCGTCATTCTCTTCCAGCATCCTGGAAAAAGAATCAACATCAAGGAGTTGCTGTCCCTTACACGAAAACAGCGCAAGAATCGAAGAAAGCATAAGAATGGAACGTTTCATAACTACAGATTTGTTCTGTAAATGTAGTAATAAATTTGACGCGGAGCAGCAGTTGCCTCTGGCGGACCTGTCCACCCACGGACGGGGGCAGGGGGAGGGGCCCGTCGGAAGCGAGTTATGCGAGAAAGGTGAGGGAAAGTATACTTTCACTCAGCTTGTGAGCATGACGAAGATAACGATGGGAGGGGCCGGAAGAAGGGAGCCTGATGCCCGACACTTGTCGGGTATGCGACCGACTGGAGTTCCGCCAGGGGCAACTGCTGTCCGCGAGAGTGTATAAGTGTTATGTCTTCCAGTCTTCCTTTATCTCTACTAGGCTCTCTCATACACTAACACTTTATCATTATCAACACTCTTTCTGGCATAGGGCCTCAGCGAGCCTTCTGCGACAAGATCGATGGGGCGACCGGCCGCGACTTCCAGTTTATCACGGAGCGCAGAAAAGGCAAAGAGTCCCATTGATTCTGATTTGTCCAGCTCTACCAAAATATCAATATCGCTATCAGGGCGCTCTTCCATACGGGCGAAAGATCCGAAGATCCACGCTTTCAAGACTGGCGCATTAGCCAGGGTTGAACATATATTATGGACCGTATTAATTCGCGACTGATTGAGCCCTTCAAGCATCAGAGTAGTTTCATCCTTTTTCCCTTTTCGCGAAGCATATCTCAAAAGACGGGAGTGATTGATCTCATACTGTTCAAATGCCTTTTGGAATGCCTTGACCTTAAAATCTGCACCCATTTCAATATACTCTTTATCTGATATAGTATCTACCAACAACTTCTCTATTGTTGGAGACGGGACATCTTGTTGTACTGACAATGGCGCCTCAGAGATCATTGGCTTCACGAGAATATAGCCGTGGAGCAACCCAATCATCGAATATGCTCTTTTTATGTCGACAACATCCTCGTATGATTTGCTAAGCACTCTCACAACGTCAGCTACGTCTCCTTTGGGGACTTCTACAATGAGGTTGCGAGGATACGACAGAATGCAGTGATCCATACCCTCAAAAACATTGATAAGAAGATTATTTACCTCCCTCATAAGGGGTGTTATCTCAGCGTGATACTCCATAACTATTCCTATTTTTACCAAAAATACATCTTTTGGCAATAATTTGCAAATATTGCCAATATTTAACGGAGTAGTGGCCAGTTTGCAACACTCCCCTATTCTTATTAACTTCGCGATGTTATGAAACGCAGTATCATCTTTGCCGCAATGGCGGTAGTAATATCATCAGTAGTCTCCTGTAAGAACGGCCTGGATGACGGTCCCAACGAGTACAAACCCATCGAGCTGACGACGAAGGGAGCGGAGTTCGTCCAGAAGGGCGAGGACTTTACCTTCGAGTTCATAGACAGGATCAACACGGAGGCTGAAAAAGATTACATAATCTCTCCTCTCAGTATGCAGTTCCTTCTCGGAATGATACTGGACGGGGCCCAGGGCGAAACGGCCGACCAGATTGCCGAGGTTCTCGGATATGGAGCCGGAGAAAATGCTCTGGTCAATGAGTACTGCCTCTCGATGCTTAACCAGTTGCCTAAACTCGACAAGAAAACCAAGATAGCGATCGCCAACGCTATCTATGTAGACAAGGGCTACGACCTGAAAGACAGCTACAAGAGCGAAGTCGGAAAGTACTACAAGGCAGAAATCGCAAATCTCGACTTCTCGAAAGGCAGCGAAGCCCTCAAAGAAATCAACGGCTGGTGTAGCAAGAACACGAACGGAATGATTCCCAAGATCCTTGACGAGGTATCTCCTGAAATGCTCGCATACCTTCTCAACGCTCTTTATTTCAAGGGCCAGTGGAAAGACAAGTTCAGCAAGAGCAGAAGCGCCGAGGAGACCTTCACCAACGAGGCCGGCACCAAGTCCCAGGTCACTATGATGAAGACCAAGAAGGAGTTCCCATACACCGAGAACGAGATCTTCCAGGCTGTCAGGCTGCCTTACGGCAATGGAGCCTACGCGATGACCGTACTGCTGCCTAAGAAAGGCCACACAGTCGCAGACATCAGCGCAACACTCCGCAAGTCAGACTGGGACAGCTTCCGATATGAGTTTGACAATTGCGAAGTAGACCTCTGGCTTCCCCGCTTCGAGACCAAGTACAACATCAAGCTCAACGACCTACTCAGCGAGATGGGGATGCCCGACTCGTTCGATCCCGCAAAGGCAGATTTCAAAGCTATGTCAGGCGATGCTCTCTGCCTGAGCTTCGTTCAGCAACACGCCGCAATCAAGGTCGACGAAGAAGGGACTGAAGCTGCTGCTGTCTCCTCTGCCGGAATGCTCAAGGAATCTGCGATGCCGATGGACAATGCCGTCTTCCACGCAGATCATCCCTTCCTTTATCTGATTACCGAATCCAGCACCGGAGTAGTTCTCTTCGCCGGCCGCTATAGCAATGCAAAGTAACTTATGAAACACATTCTTATGGCATTAACTATAGGAGCAGTCCTGGCTTGCAGCTGCGGACAGCAACACAATTCGAAACCTGTTCCCGGAAAGGACGGCGACAAATACGTACCTTACAGCAAGCGCACTGGCGCTAAAGCAACGGTATACTTCACTCGCGATCTCTCTCCCGAAGGCCTGATGAAAGCCTACGAGAAGGTCAATGCAGGAATTACCGGAAAAGTCGGAGTAAAGCTCCACACAGGCGAGCAGAACGGCCCGAACATCATCCCAAGCGCCTGGGTAAAGGAATTCCTTGCAAAGGAACTCCCTGACGCCAATATAATCGAAACCAACACCTACTACGAAGGCGACCGCTATACTACTGAGCTCCATCGCAAGACCCTCGAGGTCAACGGCTGGACCTTCTGCCCCGTAGATATTATGGATGAGGACGGAGGAGCCTTGATTCCCGTCGTTGGTGGAAAATGGTTCAAGGAAATGTCCGTAGGAAAGAACCTGCTGAACTACGACTCGATGGTCGCGCTGACGCATTTCAAAGGCCACACTCAGGGCGGATTCGGCGGCTCCAACAAGAACATAGGAATAGGCTGCGCAGACGGCCGTATCGGAAAGATGTGGATCCACACTACTCCCGGTTCGGAAGACCAGTGGGATATCGCTGAGGAAGAGTTCATGGAGCGAATGACCGAATCTACAAAGGCTACCATCGACCACTTCGGTAAACACGTCACCTACGTCAACGTAATGCGTAATATGTCAGTCTCCTGCGACTGCGAAGGCGTGCTTGCAGAACCAGTAGTCACCCCGAATGTAGGTATCCTCTCATCGACCGACATTCTCGCCGTGGACCAGGCCTGTATCGATATAGTCTACGCGATGACCGAGGAAGAGCACCACGACCTTATCGAGCGCATCGAGACCCGCCATGGCCTCAGGCAGCTCAGCTACATGAAAGAGCTCGGAATGGGCCACGACCGCTATCGCCTTATCGATCTCGACAACGGCGGGAAGGAAATTTCGGCCGCTGAGGCTGCCAAGGGCCTCAAGCCCTTCGTACTCCCCGCCGAATAGTGGAACGGACGCTCGCATTATCCCTCACGCTCGCCATTTTGGCGTCAGCCTGCGCGCCCGCGGCGAAAAGCGGGCGTGTCCCCCGCCGTGAGCTCGAAGCCTCGAACGCCGAACTCATGCAGCGCGTCGCGGCCCTTGAGGACTCGCTCGCCCGAAGGGATACCGTCTATCTTACGCAGCACGACACGGTTTTTCTGAGGCACAGGCCGGCGTGGATCGAGGAATTCCGCGGCCCGCGCTCGGCGGGCGAGATAGACAAGCGTGTGACGCGCTACGAGCTTGAAAAACGCCTTGCGGAGTTCGATCCGCTCGCGTATGACCCGTCCTTTGCGGGCCGCCAGACCGACGAAGTCTACATGCAGAGGCTCGAGGCCATGGGATCGCCCCTGAACCTGCCTTACAACGAGGTAGTTCGCCGGTTCATCGTCCGCTATTCGGAGCAGAATCGCAAGGAAATGAGCCGCATCCTCGGGCTCTGCTACTACTATATGCCCATGATCGAGCAGACCTTCGACCGCTACGATATCCCACTCGAACTCAGCGCGCTGGCGATAATCGAATCGAACCTGAACCCGCGCGCGACCTCGAAGGTGGGGGCGAAGGGAATGTGGCAGTTCATGTACACGGCCGGGCGCGACCTCGGGCTCGAGATCGACTCGTTCGTAGA
>Ga0247611_10003019_pt1 | contig 25778 bp, 22 predicted proteins | sample 177DNAGHGhighgp2_FD_192422 | JGI IMG/M metagenome (GOLD analysis project Ga0247611, IMG submission 192422) | Sheep rumen microbial communities from Palmerston North, Manawatu-Wanganui, New Zealand - 1770 DNA GHGhigh gp2 | ecosystem: Host-associated > Mammals > Digestive system > Stomach > Rumen... | reverse complement strand
TTCGGGTTCTTGTAATACCACTTGTAGGTGTAGCTGCCGCTGCCGCCTTCTGCCTCTACCGTGAACTCTGCGGTCTCGCCGTTCTTCTTGGTCACATCCTGGGGCTCCGTCTTGATGGCAAGAGCAGTGCCAACCGTCAGCTGCGCAACTTCGGAGGTAACGGTGCTGGTTCCATCGGACACTTCACAGTACACGAAGAAGCCTTTGCTGTGGCTGCTCTTATCGGCCTTTATGCTGTACGTGTTAGTGGTATTGCTGGATACCTTGAAGCTGTCACCCGTTGTATTCGGGTTCTTGTAATACCACTTGTAGGTGTAGCTGCCGCTGCCACCCTCTGCCTCTACCGTGAACTCTGCGGTCTCGCCGTTCTTCTTGGTCACATCCTGGGGCTCTGTCTTGATGGCAAGAGCAGTGCCAACCGTCAGCTGCGCAACTTCGGAGGTAACGGTGTTGGTTCCGTCGGATACTTCGCAGTACACGAAGAAGCCTTTGCTGTGGCTGCTCTTATCGGCCTTTATGCTGTACGTGTTGGTGGTATTGCTGGAGGCCTTGAAGCTGTCACCCGTTGTGTTCGGGTTCTTGTAATACCACTTGTAGGTGTAGCTGCCGCTTCCACCCTCTGCCTCTACCGTGAACTCCGCAGTCTCGCCGTTCTTCTTGGTCACATCCTGGGGCTCCGTCTTGATGGCAAGAGCAGTGCCAACCGTCAGCTGCGCAACTTCGGAGGTAATGGTGTTGGTTCCGTCGGACACTTCACAGTACACGAAGAAGCCTTTGCTGTGGCTGCTCTTATCGGCCTTTATGCTGTACGTGTTAGTGTTATTGCTGGATACCTTGAAGCTGTCACCCGTTGTATTCGGGTTCTTGTAATACCACTTGTAGGTGTAGCTGCCGCTGCCGCCTTCTGCCTCTACCGTGAACTCTGCGGTCTCGCCGTTCTTCTTGGTCACATCCTGGGGCTCCGTCTTGATGGCAAGAGCAGTGCCAACCGTCAGCTGCGCAACTTCGGAGGTAACGGTGCTGGTTCCATCGGACACTTCACAGTACACGAAGAAGCCTTTGCTGTGGCTGTTCTTATCGGCCTTTATGCTGTACGTGTTGGTGGTTTTGCTGGATGCCTTGAAGCTGTCACCCGTCGTGTTCGGGTTCTTGTAGTACCACTTGTAGGTGTAGCTGCCGCTGCCGCCCTCTGCCTCCACCGTGAACACTGCGGTCTCACCGTTCTTCTTGGTTACATCCTGGGGCTGCGTTTTGATGGCAAGAGCACCTGCTTCAAAAACATCGTTGTCCTCAAGGAGAAGCTGAACTTCCTCTACGGGAGCAGGAGTCTCTTCTTCATCGAGGCCCTCCTCGACGAAGGCTGTATCAGGAAGCGTATCATCGTAGAAGGTCTCTTCTTCGACGAAATCGTCTTCCGCGAGGTAATCGTCTTCCGTGAGGTAATCGTCTTCCACGAAGAAATCGTCTTCCACGAAGAAATCGTCTTCCATGAAGTAATCGTCTTCCATGAAGTAATCGTCTTCCGAGAAGTAATCGTCTTCTATTAAGAAGTCTTCAGCAAAGATGCTGGCAGGGAACGCGACAGTAAACGCCATCATTAACGCGAGAATCAGGCAGAGCGTTCTTTTAATATTCACTTTCAAATCCTCCATAATAGTATGATTTTCTTGTTTTCAATCAAACTATTACGGGAATCTGTAGTCAATGGGGTTAAGCTCCGGTCTGTCCTGAGGCCGCATGGAGCGCACGGCATTTTCGGCCTTTCTGCGCAGTCTGCGCAAAAGATTCGGTCCGATGCTGAAGGGGAGCAGCAAAGCGAACTCTTCCGTCAGCAGCTTTGAAATATAGCGGAGCAGCGAAGCTCCTTCCACTGTCGGGATAAAAGCTGCATCATGTTCCTCGGCCCATTTCGCAGCGTAACTGTCCGCCCCGGCGAGGATCGTGATATAATTACAGTTTTCAAATGCGTCGTCCGCTATGTACGCAACGGAGTCGGGAATCCGAATCTCCCGCAGTGCGACAGCCCCCGCGAAGGCCTCATCCTCTATGCGCGTCAGCGAGGCCGGCAAATTAAACGTCGGGCCTCGAATATTCTCCGCACTGCCGGGCAGCAGGAAAGAGGCGGAAAACAGTGCAAACATCATATAGCAAATTGTCAGAACAACCGCCATTTTTTTCATTTTTCTCACCTCCTCTCCGTAAGCTGTCAGTATTTCGGCAAAACGTGAATTCTGCCTTACAAACCTTTCGTTCTATATTTGATCAGACGATTCTGAGAATCAATAAAATACTGTTGCTGAAAACATTGCTATGATTGACGAAAACAACCAGGGGCATCGCCCACAATGATTGCGACTGCTCTATACGCGGATAATGCCATAACGGCCCAACAGATAAACTGCTTTTTGCTTTGTGGCAGGAAACTTGCTCAAAGGAGTAGTCTCACCCACCAGTCGATCCAGGTAAGCCGCTTTTCTGGCCCCGACTCTGAGCTCATCGGGCTTTTCAAGAAAAGCTCGCATACAGTTCGAAAGCCCCTCCTCCATAGAAGTGTAATTGTAGTGACCGACTACGGCCTCTACTTTTTCATTGGAGAAGATACGGTCGATACCTCTGGCATAGCGATATTGCTCATAACGCCTGAGATGCCTTGCGATTTCTTCAGCAGCTCCGACCTCACGGACCCGCATTGGCTCTTTGCAGGCAGCCTCAATGGCTGGGCGGTAGATTTCCAGTACCTTGCCCCAGGTACCGTGTCCTCCGCCGCTGACATTAAAAGTTTCGCCCATTACGTCAGGGTTCAGAACAAGTTTGGAGACGACGCCTGCTACATCGTCGCCATAAGTCATTGTCGTAACAGTATCACGCATCTGAGCAGGGAAAATGACACTGTTATGACATAACGGGCGGTAGATCCACTCTTTCAGTTCAAAAATTGCAAACTGAAGTCTCCGTTTATTGTAAGTGAGACTGGGCCGCACAATCGTCCAGTTTTTGCGTCCGGAAGACTTTAGAATATCCTCCTGCCGCGCTTTTGCCAGTTCGTAAGTATCCCCGCTGAGATAAGTCTCATCCCGGCACACATCCAGAATACGAGGTGCGTTCTCGTCAATAGGACCATCCTTTTCGGCATAAACTCTGGCAGAGCTTGTAAACAGGTAATGGCTGCAATTATCTAACAGGAAATCACAGCGCTCCCGGAATTCTTCAGTCGTATAAGCCATATAATCCACGACCGCATCGAAGTTGTTACAACCTAATATCTCGTTAAGAAAGGATTTATCCTTGGCATCGCCCTGGAGCCAGTGAATCTTCGGGTCGCTTTTGGGCGAACGGGACGTGGCATAAACCTCGTATGCAGGGTTTTCAAGCAGCTTTTGGAGCATTGGACTCCCCATTGCGCCTGTCGCACCGGTAACAAGAATTTTTTTCATGCTCATCTCCCCAGAAAACTCTTGAGCTTTCCTTTGAGCGCAGCCTGTGTGTCCACCTTCATATTGCGGATGCTGTAAAGTGCGTCACTTTCGTCCTTAATATCTGTGAACACCTCAAAGATCATGGGCTGAGACCGGTCTTTTTCATCCAAAAACGCCGGCAGTTCACGTAGGAACTCCTTCTTGCCGGAGGCCGTGAGATAATGGAAACCAAGATCCTCAGCAAAATGTTTTACAAGCTGCCTTGACTTGTACCCCATATGTCCCCCCGCGGCAACAAATTGATTGATCTTTCCGTGATCCTGCTCGCACGCCTTCATGGCTCTGTGTGAGTACATATGGAATTCCGCGCCGCAGCCGTTATTGACCAGCAGAATGCGCAGGTTTTTCCCAATATGGTGATTACCCAGTACATTAAAGCTGTAGAAGAAGGTGAGATCGCCCATTACCGCGAAATGCAGCCTGTCCGGTTCTGCCAGGGACATGCCCAGCAGCGTGGGAATCGCGCCGTCAATACCTCGGCACCCGGTATTTGCCAAGGTATACGTCTCCTTCTCAAAGTCAAAAAAGGTCCAGGCGCGCATGGTGTTGCTGACCCCCAGTTCCAGACAGGCATCAGAGGGAAAGCGTGGGATCACCTGTTGAGCAAGCCAGATATTGGAGAAAGGCAGTTCAGGGAGCATGTTATAAAGTTCCTTTGTCTCCTTCTTAAAGGCATCGAGATATTCATGCTTTTCCTCACTGCCCTTACGTTTTTCAGCGTAAGCTCTAAAGAAGGACTCCTCTCGCATTTCGAAGACTTTTGTGAGCTTTCCGTAGGTATCTCGCAGTTCACCGTCAGGACTGACCCGCCAAACTTCCTTCACGCCGTGCATTGGGGGTTCCGTGTAGTAATCACCGTGCTCCTCGCCTATGTGAATAAGAAGGTCAATGTTGAAAAGCTCAGACTTATGCTGCTGCTGACAGCTCACGATGGTGGGCAGCACCCGGTAATTACCCCAATAGTGGCTGCTGTGGTCCACCAGTACAACAGCGTTATATGCCGCGCAGAACCGGTCACAGGCTTCGGTGAGAGAAGCACTCCACTTTGGATGGTTGCCTACGATCACGGCTACACGGGCATTTTTTCTGATTTCAGGAAGGCTGTCATCCGGGAAAAAGCGCTTCATGATGCGAACATGGCTGAGATCGTTCACCGGAAAGCTGTTCATGTAGGCACTGGCCAGATCAATGTGCACCGGTCCGCCTCCGTGGCGGAAGAGTTCCAGCACGGCCTTGTTGATTTTCAGAGTGGCTTCGTACTCATCGGACTCCGTGCGGACGATGGGCACCTCCACATGCAGGCGCACAGCGTCGGCGGGAGGATTTGAACGGTCTATGACCTGGGGGACAAGATTTGTACGGCGTACAAAGTCCTGGGATGCAGTCACAGCCAGGATCGGGAGTTTCCTGTGATAAGCCTCTGTGAGCCCGGGAAGATAGTTTCTGGAGGCCGTTGCTCCGGTACAGGTGATGACCACTGCTTCCCCGCTCTCTGAGGCAAGACCGCAGGCAATATATGCCGCGCCCCGCTCATCTACAGCAGAGTAGAGTTCAAACTCTCCGTCGTTCATCAGACTGCCGACGAAACTGATGTTGGTGGCTCCCGGACTTACTACAACTTTGCGAATACCGTTGGCCTTCAGGACAGCCATGAGAATCTGCACATTTTTTTCTTCCGAATATTTACCCATTGTGAGAATTCCTTTCCGTATCAGGCACGCTTATTTTTCCGCAGCAGCGGTTTGAGGAGAGAGAATGCAAGTCCCCTGGCGTACAGATATTCCTTCCGTTTCCGATAGCAAAGCCAGAACAGCAGGTTCGGGAACGCAAGGCAGATGAGCATTTTTCCCACGAAGGGCAAAAGCCCCTTTTCAGGCAACAGCGAGCAAACGCCGAAGCTCAGCACCCCGATTACAGCCGTGATGAAAACGTAATAGAGAATCAGCAGCAGATACTCCCTTGCCGAGCGTTTGAAATAATGCTTAAATAGAACTATTGCTCCCCAAGGGATGTTGATAAACACGGAGCAGGCCAGCGTAGAGAGCAGCACCCCGTCCATTCCGATCACGCGGACGAGGATTATATTTAGTGTGAGGTTCACCACCGTGGCAATAAGCGGGCGGAAGCGATCCTCCCACCAAAGCCCGGAAGCCTCCCGGTAAGTGACCGTAATGGTAGTGATGCGCGGGAGCAGGAAGTAAAGCACCATGAGTGTCATCGTGAGAAAAGGAAATTCCAACTTCTCACCAACCCAAAGACGTATAAACGGCTGATAGAGGCAGAAAAGGCACACTGAGCACCAACTCACGATCCATCCGTTAACAAAGACGATGTTCTTAAAATCCTTATAATTGTCATCGGGTCCGTTTGTAACCATCTTATTGCCGATGCCAGCGGTAATGGAGGCGGTGAAGATGGTCAGAAAACCAACGAGAATTTTCTGCACATAGTAATAGTTATTATATATAGCCAGCGGTGTAAGTCCCAGAAATGCGGAGATAACGAGCGTATCTACCGAGGAAAACACAACGCCGTAGATTTTGAAGGAGAGGAGACCCACGATACGCTTTTTGATCCCGGTTTGCATTTCGCTGGATATGCTTCCCCGGCACTGGATTTCCGGGAAATACTTATCTGCCAGCCAGGCGTTCAGCAGGTTTGTGGCAATAGTGGTAAGTGGGATGAAAACGACATAGACATAATAATTTCTGGTTAACAGAAGTGCTGCGATTTTCAGCAGATTGCTGACAAAGTTCACCGCCGCCGCCCGCTTGCTGATAAGATCACGCCGCTGGAAAGCCGAGAAGATGGCTGTCTTATATGCGAAGAGGAAGTAGCTGATGACGGTGTTGAAAAGATAAACGAGATACAGGACGTATAAATTAACGTCGGCAGGGTAGCTGCCGTGAATCAAGCGCGGGAGGAAGGGCAACAGACACAGCCCAACAGTTAGAATAACGCTGCCAACTACCCGGTAAATCCTTTTATAAACATTTAAGAGCGCACAGAGAGTCTCGTTGTCATTTTCAGCGATGGGGCGGTACATACTAAACACGATGGCCGTGCCGATGCCCAGTTCTGAAATGCTCAGTACAGAAAGGATGGAAGTAAAAAGACTGCTAAGCCCCAGATACTCCGCGCCGAGAACTTTTATCATCACCGTGCGGGTAATAAAGGGCAGAAGCAATTCTACGATCTTCTCTGCTATGCCCCAAATCACATTGCGCGCGGCATTTTTTTTACGCTCGATCTTCATGCATTTTTCAAACTTTCATTCAGGTATTGGAGTGAAACTTCGCGTTCGCGCGCAAGGTATGCTTTTGCCCCCTCATCCAAGATAGTGGAAAGCCTATCACCCTCACCGTAAACAAGATTCATCAATCCCAGTGGCTCCAGCAGATCCCGCAAGCGGCCGAACATATCCTTAAATCCCTTTTGCTCTCGGTGAAACACCCGGAGATTACGCTCATAGGTAATGGAAAAAACAGAAGCGTGAAAAGAATCTGTGCAGATCGTGTCTGCATGGTGTACCAACCACACAAACTCGTCCGGTCCGATTGCGTAATGCTTTGGGTCGTTTTTATCGTTGATGTTGAGGATCTGAAGGCCTCGCTCCTCGACAATTCTCTTGATCTCAGCCTGGTATTCCGGTGTTACTTCTCCCAGGAAGAACTGCAGCAGGTACTGATCCGGTATCTTAAAGTGTGGCTTTTTTTCAATCTCTGACCACTCGTCAGCCGTGAGCAGCAGTGTCGGATCAAGAACCTTCTGCGCCTCACGACCGGTCAGCTCGTGAATGAGTTCGCAGCCCTCCTTTTCTCGGCAGGAAAGAGCGTGCATTCCCATTAGGCCACGCCGGTGCTGTTCAATATCCTCCGGCGGAAAAGTTGTAAACCCGAAACTCGGCGCATAGCTGACTCGCTTCGCCTCATCAATAAACTCCAAATAGTAGTAGGAGAGCTCGTCTGGAATAGATTTGCTGTGCCAGTTATGCCAAACCTGATCGCTTCCAGCAATAGCAAAATCATAGCTGCTCCAGTCCGTTCTACGTACCTCATCAACAGGCAGTTTCAGGTTTTGCGGCATATACTTCTTGTTAAAAGCAATGACTTTCTCGGCTCGTTTCCAAATGCTTAAGCTGATTCGATATTTATTGATACCTAATCGCATTAGCGCTGCTCTGAGCATGTTTTTTAGTTTAATATTGAGCGGTATTTTTTTTGGCACCATCAGATTGTTTACTGAGGTGTCGGTTAATTCAATTGTATGCTGTAGAGCGTAGTTTTGAAGGCGGTTGCCGAAATTATGAATGTCTCCTATCGTGACAAGAAGCGTTTTTCTTTTCATCAATTCCCTTTCTTTTTCAAGCAGTTACAATCCTCATCTAAGAGTGTGGGTTTTTCGTCGTTTTCGGAGTACGAACCCACATCCCCCTTTCCTTTTTCGTATTCGTCAGGTTCTTTTCAGGAGCCTGACGTTTTTTATCACAACTTCCTTCGCCTCGTCAGACAAACTTCGGAAGTCAGTAATCAGTTCTCTTTCTTGTCCAGCTAAGGCTTCGGACTCACTCCCTCGGATTAGATAATCTAATGATTCGTCCAATCTGTCTGCTATCATGCTTATATATTCGTAGTACGATTTTCCTTTTCCTCGTTTCCAATTTGAGAACGAGCCATGTGGGACTCCAAGGAAATCCTCCATAGACACTGCAGTCACACGCTTTTCCTTCATCAAATTCAAGATTCTCTCCAATGTTCCGTCCATTTTACATATTTCCTCTTGGCATATGGTATATATACCATTACTATGTAACTGTATTGGTCTCTCAATCAATACACAGAGCCCGTATTACTTTCTATCGTCCACGAACGTTCTTTATGAGCTTGAGCTAAATACGTCTGACGATGTTTGTCTTTCTTACCTTGCGAGTGCCTTTGATGAGAGTTGTTCGCCACTATTGAATCGTGGGCAGAGCACTAATGAATGATCGTTTTCGCCGCAGAAAGGCCGTCAGCATCGTCTTCCAATTCAAAGTTGAAAGGAGTGCTGGTTTCAAGACCGGTTATTTTGTCATGCCTGTAGACATTACCAATCCGGGAGCCGAAGTCATCGTTCGATCTGAAGGGAACCAAGGTGTCGAGGTTCAGGTTCTCAAATCCTATGGTATCGGGATCGACTGTCATTCCCAATTCATTGCTATATGCGTCCATGTCCGAAACAACCAGCGTATCTTCAAGTACATGAGCGAAGCCGATACGGACTGGGACTCCCTCGTCAACGCCAAGGAGTGGGTAGTTGATACAATTCGGAACCATTCAAATCCCGTGCCGGATCTACAGCAGCCGCTTCACTATGTCATTGAGGCAACGTCTACATACCATATGCCAATCCTTCGTGCCTGGGGCGGTATCCCTTCCGTCATCAATCCGATGCTTGCCGGTGCTACTAAGAAGAAAACCGATAACCTGGATGCTGAACGCTTGTCCTTCCACGACCTGACCGGTGTCTGGTCGGAATCGTTTGTCGCCTCTGACAACCTACAGGAACTTCGCGTACTGATTGCGGAGCGAAATCACTATGCCAAGCTCGCCACGCAGTGCAGCAACCGCATCAATAACATCATCGTCCGTTTCGGCATAACAATCGGCCGTGGTACAAGCGTTACGAAGAATTATGAGGTGAGAGCTATCGTTGAAGATCTTGCATCGGAATCTCCTTCACTTCATGAAAATATCTGTCCTGATCCGCTTCCCGCTGACATCAAAACGCTGATTCAGCAGGAGTATATGCTTTACGACATGTATGTCGTTGAAGCCGATTCTTATATGTCTCGTGTACGTCAGAAGGTCTACTCCATGGACTGGGAGACTAAAGACGGCATTATTTCCGGCTCCGACATGGTGCGTATTCTGTGTACGACACCCGGCGTTGGCGAGATTACCTGTTTCACCTGGCTGGCCTTCGTCGGCACTCCGCGCCGTTTTCCGAACGCTAAAGTCCTCGCTGCGTATTGTGGTCTTGATCCAAGTCTCAAGGTCAGCGCCGGTCACGTCACCAGTACCAAGAAACGCGGCGGCTGCAGAACACTTCACGCTATTCTCGTATCCAGTGCTGATCGCATCATCCGAGCACATTCAGAAGCATTCGGTCGCCGGGGCTTTCTTATGGCAAAGTCGAGTGGTAAATGGAAGAAAGCCACAAACGCAGTCGGTCGGAAACTTTGTACTGCTATGTATCACATGATGATGTCCGGTCAGGAATTCAGCTACGAAAACTACACTATCATGAAGAACGCCACCATCTTCGACATTTCTGTGGACGAACTGCCAATGCTCAATTCCGATTTCAAGCGGTACATCAAAATTCTTCACGAGAACAACATCCACACGACCACCGATATGATCGCAGCATATCTCTCGTGTTCACTTGGGGGAGTAAAAGGCCTGGGCCGGAAATGCTTTGTCACTATGCAGGACTTTATATCTCACCAACACAAATACCAGAACGAATACAAGAAGCTGTATCCCACGGCATCGGCCAAATAACAGCAAGGAGGAGACACTATGCCAAGAGGAAGACAACCAAAACAAGCCATTCCAATTCAACCTGTTCCGCCAGCTCCTGAGCCAGTGCGGGAGCAAGAGCCCCTTTCTGGCCTGTACATATTCGGTATGGTTATTGACCGAACTCGGAGAACAATCAATACCAAGGGCAACACGACAGCCGAGATTGTTACGTATACAATTCAGGATACCAATGGTCGTCGCTACTATGTTGATGAATACTCGCCGGAGGAATACTATGATCTCAGTGAATACGCTGAAATCCCGGTCTATGTCAAGACCTTCAAGAAACGAACTGGAGATGTTGGGTATTCCTTCTGCGTCCAAACAGAAGGTGGTCCAACACGAGGTGAACACTTTTGATTTCAAAATGCGCTTTGACGATTCCGTCAGGGCGTTTTCTTTTTCGTCCCCACACTCTTATCTGACAAACCAGCGAGCCTTAGCGAGATTGAGGGAGCTCATACTAATTTGAGTGTTTTATAACTCAGCACACTTAATGTCATCTCCACTTTCTCCGACCAATGATGAATCTCTCCTCGTTCGGCAAATTAGTGCCCACGCCGTTTTTGCCGCGCCAGACTAAGTTTTACATACAGCCTTGGTGCGCACAGGAAAGCGCAATACAGTAGTTTACTTCTCACAGATATTTCTCTCGATCTAACTACATAGATTCCATATTTCCCAGTTTTTCGAAATAACTCTCCTATAACAAATTGATCATCAAAACCCGCTCGGATCGCTTTCATTAGGATTTTCTTACAGCGTATACCAGTAGCAGCATAGAATTCATTTAGAAAACTAGGCGGCTTTTTTTCAAACAGAGAAATCGCTCGTTCCCAGCTTGTAATTTCAGTAAGTTGTTTTTCTGAAAACTGCGAGTGCAAGAGGGAGTTTCCCCTGTATCTGTAATAATACAAGCCTTCATTTATAAATGTGAGGCTTCCAGCTCGTTTAAACATCTGATAGAAGTAAAGAGTGTCTTCTCCAATGTAAAGATCCGAAGTAAACCTGAGTCCTTTTGTCAAAGATGTCTTGTATATTCCTGCCCATACTCCATTATGCGCGTACCGACTTGTCGCTCGGTATTCATGCAGGATAATTTTCACAATTTCAGGATGGTCAGTGCTTATTTTCTCCTCAAATGCAGATTGTGTGTAGTATTCTCCGTTTAGGAATTTACATGTGACTATTCTCGAATCTGTTGATTTTGCAATATGCAACATGAGCTGAATGTATTTTGGATTGACCAGATCATCAGAATCAATAAACATTACATAATCTCCTGTTACACGGTCAAGGCCATAGTTCCTTGCTTTTGAGACTCCACCATTCTCTATATGAAAAACGAAGAACCTGTCATCGGCATCATGGTATTTATCGCATATAGCACCACTACCATCTGTTGACCCATCGTCAATGAGCAACACTTCGATGTTTCGATATGTCTGTTTACGTATACTTTCCAATGTTTGTTCTAGAAATGCTCTAACATTATAAATGGGAACAATTATTGAGACTTTATCCTTCTCAGCTCCAATTTGATCGTTACCTTTCATGTTGTATTCACCTGCATTATATAATCACTTTTCACAAATCAAACACGATATATCGCATATTGTGGCCAGTATTAGCTAAATTTTTATGTTAGATCATTTATTGTTTTCAACTATCGAACTATATATTTTGTTTAGTTTTGAAACATAGGATGAGATATCAAATTTTTCTTTTGCAAATGTCTGCCCTCTCTGTGCAATCTGATTCATCTCTTTTGGATGTTCCAACGCATAGAGGAGCATGTCGGCCAAATTTTTTGGATTTCCCAACTCATATAGAAGGCCCGTTTCATTATTTTTTATTATTTCTTTTGTAGCTCCAGCTGCAGCACCAATAACGAGACATCCAGACAGTTGACCTTCGATAGTTACTCTTCCAAGTCCTTCGGCTTCAGAGCACATCAATACGATATCGCTTTCTCTTCTTAACTGTTGTAAATCGCAAAAAGGCTGGAATATAATATTTTGAATATTCCTGCTTGTAACGTAATTACGTATTTCTGACTCGTATTCCCCTTTACCAGTACACCCGGCAATTATCAACTTAACAGTTCTATTGCATCTCTTTTGTAAAGATTCTAATGCCTTTATTGCTTCAAGCGGTCTCTTCGTTTCGCTAATCCTTCCTGCAAACAAGATCTGTATAGTATTTTTATTAAACAGTTCATCATGCATCTGATAGTATTTATTAATGTCAATACCATCGTGCAGCACTCTAAATCTTGCTTCTGGAACCAATACCTGAAACTTTCTACATACATAATCAGAGATTTCTAATGCTATTGCAGCATTTTTTAATAAGAAAAGCTGTCTTCTCCAATTCATTAACTGGACATGATGGTCTTCCCATATCAGTTCTCTGTTATGACAAATATATGGTATGCCCGCTCGATATGCAGCCTCCATACCAACGCTTGCTAGTAAACAGTTGTTATGTATAATATCAAATTGTTGACGCTTGAAAAAAAACTGTATTCGGAGAGCTGCAACATGATTATACAAGAGTTTTGCTAAATATCTTGAACGTCGTGAAGGCATAACAGAGTTTTTATATGGGATAATATTATAGGGGATATTTCTTTTTTCCAATTCATCTTCAATAGGACCAGGTGATCGCAACAACACGAAAGGCTCAATTTTACTGTTCTGAATATAAGATAGAATATCAAGTAATGATTGGTTGGCACCAGTAAGATTTGATGCGTGAGTGATATAACAAATCTTCACAATTGATCCTCCTTAAAGCACCAGAAACATTGCACAATTTAATAATATACTCATCCATTGTTATGAATATCATTTTTGATCTGCGTTGTGCTGATCTCCGGGGTTCTTGGCAAGTAAACAACCTCTACGCCCTCGTCGCGAAGGAAGTCGAATTTACCTTTCCAATCGTCGCCCATAACAAAGGTGTCAATGTGGTACTCATGCATATCGCTGAGCTTCTGTTCCCAGTTCTCTTCCGGGATCACGAGGTCAACATAGCGGATCGCTTCCAGCAGGGCCTTGCGCTGCTCATAGGAGAAGTAGCACTTTTTTTGCTTCTGGTTCCAGTTGAATTCATCTGTGGACAGAGCAACGATTAAGTAATCTCCTTGCGCTTTTGCACGGCGGAGGAGGTTGATATGTCCATAATGTAGCAGATCAAATGTCCCGTATGTAATAACTCGACGCATAGTGAAGTACCCTTCCTAACATAGTATCTTGAACAAATACTGCTGGTTTGTATAATTATTTATCTGTTCTCCGGAATAACTACAGAAATCTCTATATGTTGATCGATTGGGCAGAGGAAGGAAAAATCTGCAAATCATTGTAAAAACTATTATTTCGTTTTTACAATTACATTTCATAGATTCAATTGGCTCATTAGCGCAATACTACCTACTTTCTATAACCTCACAAATACGCATGGCAACTTCCCGAGACGCCCTTCCGCTTTCAAACGAATGAAGCTTATCAAAGAATTTTTTTGTTTTATTACTGTATTCCTCCGCATTAAACACTTTTATTATTTTCTGTAGTTCTTCATTGCTTTGAGCCAGAGGAAACGGCAACTTATCAAGTTCAAAATAGAATCCGCGATCTTTTTTATAATCCTCAATATCTGTAGCGAATAGGAAAACTGGCTTCCCAATCATTGCAGCTTCAAACATTAAACTTGAATAATCAGTAATAACAATATCCGATGTAATAATTAGATCATTTAGATCGGCGTAATAACTGGCATTAATAATAGAATCTGAATAATCAATCAGTTCAGCTTTTTTTATAATATTCGGATGAAGTCGGACTAGTATAACCCAGTCATCACCATTGCAGGCTCTTAATGTTTCAATCAGCCGCATGAAATCTAAACTATAACTGTCCATGCCGAATCCAGCGCGAAACGTTGGAGCATACAACACAATATGCTGATTCTGTAATATTCCATACATATCACGAACCGTATCCCTAATGTCTTGTTTCTGGCGAAACAAGCTATCCAGTCTTGGAGAACCACACTCCAGAATTTCTCCATCATACCAAAACGCACGTAGAATCGTATTACTAAAAAAAGTGCACCCGGAAACAAATAAATCTATCATTTTCGAGTCGTGTTTAGCTCCAGCAATATAGTCATGTGAAAGGCTACCCTCTGCGTCTTTTTCGATTTTCTTAAGCGCATAACAACCATGCCAAGTTTGAATATAAAACTGTCCTTTTCGCTTTATAATTGCTCGAGATTTTCTGTAATCATCCACCCATACTTTGGCTGTCGCCAGCTCATATAAGTATCTCAAAGAGTTATATTTAACGTGTCGAACTCCATTCGGCAGTGTTTTGATAAACTCGGGATTGACGGCCCACACTATGTCCAGATCAGGCCGATTTACAAGCAAAGCTTCTGTAATTGCCTTGCAGTTTCCCCCATAACCTTTTCCACAAAAGCTCATGAGCAAGACTTTGTTATTTTGAATAGGGAAAACGCGGCAGCCACGCATAAAAAGCCTGCTGCAAGTTCTCATTATCATCCAATAAAAACTCATTATTCGCCATTAACTCCAAAATGTATTTGCCATCTGACACATTATCAATTCTTGAATTATTAGAAATCTATCTTTTGTCTTTTTTGAGTAGACATTCTAATAATCTTTCCCATACTTGACTTTTATAAGCTTTTGTTTCAATTCCGAAATGACAACATTTCTCGCTTCATGGGATACTGCAAACTGACACAAACCGGCGACAGCGAAGTGAAGTAATTTCCCATCATGGAGATACTGCTTAAGATTCGCAGATTTTTTATAATACGACGCTAAATCGTTCCGTTTTTTAGCTCCTCCTGGGCTCTTCATAAATGTATAAAAGCTATCAATTGAAGACTTCTTTCCTTCCCGGTAGTTTTTCCTTACATAATATTGGGAGGTCTTCTGAATTACCTTTTTATTTGCCGAGATACCCTCCCTGTTGATCCGGTATCTCAGTTTCGGTTCCCGTACATTTCCTATTTTTTTACCCGCAAGAGCAATCCGAACCAAAAACTCATAATCTTCACAGGCAGGAAAATCGATATAATCAAATAAATCATATATTTCCCGTTTGGCAAACCAAGTGGGATGAAGAATGGCGCTATTTGTTTTCAGATATTCCTTAATCGCACGGTCTTTTGTTGGCAATGACGTCACATGACCGGATAGTAATTCCCCATTCTCGTCCATATCCCTCACATTACAGCCAACAAGATCATAATCTTGTTCCAGCAGGTAGTTTAGCTGCGTTTCCAAACGGTCCGCTTCACTGATATCATCTGCATCCATGCGAGCTATATAATCACCCCTAGCAAGGCGTTTTGCACGATTCAAAGATTCAGTCAGCCCACAATTTTTCTCGTTTATCGATACTTTTACCCTGTGATCCTGTGCTGACAGGTTTTTCAAATACGTAATCAGCTCGTTATTATCCGGGTCATCAACGATGATAACAAACTCAAGATCCCGGCAACTTTGATTCAAAATAGAATCCGTTGATTGTTTTATATAGCGGAGCGGTTCCCTGTAGGTGCTCATGATGACGCTAATCATTTGTTTTCCAGCTTTCTGATGTTGTTTTATGCTGCAATGTATCCTGATTTGGGGTATCTACCTGGTCCCCAATAATCAGATAATTGGGACAAGGGCGGTTCTCTCCTTGCGTCAGTTTGTTCAGACGTACTCCTTTGTACACAAAAGCCGACGATCCTCCGCCATCCAGATTGTAGAGTATCCTCGGTTCAAAGCCGATCGCCTTAGCAAAACTGTAGATGTTTCTGTATGAAAGCCCCACTTCATTTGTCATCCGTCCGGAGCAAACGCCAAGAAGATAATTGCCATCATAATCCTGGCCGATAAATGTTCGGGGATGATAGCTTTTTGAATCTCTATTATCTGCACAAAAGGTCCCATCTTTCACAATAGCCTGGAACCCCAAAACCGCCCATTGAGGTTTCAATGCTATGAGATCCTCTAATGATCCGTCAACAGGGAAAGAATCTAGCAAGCCGTCATCAGTCATGAAAAGGTAATTTTCAGTGTATATATTACCGTAAGGGTTTTCATTAATTACTTTACCATCCACGATTAAATAACCCTTTGCTTCATTGGTGCTCATATCAAATATGCCGGCATTGATGCAAATCGTCGCGTGCTTTCTCTTTGCTATATCCGTGGCAAGCTCGACTGTGTTATTTATGTCATTCGCCACACACAACTCAGGTCTGTATTCTTTGGGAATAATTGCACAGTAAACTGTCGCTCTACCTCCGCTATGTTTGCAAACAATGCGTCTAACTTGAATGGGAAGAAACAACTCTTCGATCTCTTTACTTAAGCTCTTCGGTTGAAATGTGCCACTCGTCAAGGATAGGTTTTTTCTCGTTTCCTCATCAGAAATGATGGAAAAGGAGGTCTGATTCTCTACAACCTCAGGAAGAATTTTGTATGCTGCAACAACAATTGCTAACAGCAGAAGGATTTGCAACCATTTTCTCTTCAGCATCAGCTTCATTATCTTCCGAACATCATTCGTAAACCATATACTCAGAAATACTTTTGCTATGTGTAGACATTTTGTCAATTGCGGCAATGACGGTAAACAAAGGCAGGAGCTCGTAATACGTCTCACCTTTAACTTCAAGAATTATGCACATGGCAAGACACATCAGCTTGAAGACCATGTCGCGCTTCATACACAAGATTGAAAACAGCCAAAATCCGTACATTATCGCCGTCAATATGACACCCCAGAACAGAATCTGCCGCATAAATCCAGCATCTGTGTGCATGTAATACGATCTGGTCACTGGATCCACATATCGTGCATCGCCGAACCAGAAAGTCTTCGGTTCCGGCATGAAAATCATGTCATTTAACAGATGATCTGCAGAGTAATTATTGAAGGATCCTGTTCTTATCAGGTTTATAAATGGTGTTGAAACCCAATGGTACCATTGATCAACAGTCTCAATATGAACCCTTAAATAGAAAATAAATACTACTGCAACCAGAACAGCAAGCATGGCTTGAATAATAAACTTAATTTCTATTTTTCTGTATAGTGTTAAGCCTACAAGAAGGCATATAGCTGATACCACAGTCCCTACTCGACCATACAACATATTCCCCACAAAGCATATCAGAGCATAAGGCACATACTGTTTTATTGAGATGCTTTTCTTTCCCCCAAATAAATAAGTCAAAAAAACAACTGATAGAGTACAGTCTATTGTATTTCTAAAGCCAGCAAAACCTGCCCAGCCGAACCGTCCGCCATAACCATACGAAAGCAGTATTTGCCGATAGATATTGCTTAGTGAAAGGACATTCATCCACGTGTTTTTAAATGCTGGAAAGAGCATAAATATTAAAGTGGAAAAGATGTACATAACATTCGCATTTACATAGTAAATCATGAAGTTTTCTACTATTTGATCTTGTGGCGATGTTGCGCTAACAAGCATAATAAGTGTAATACAAATGAGTGCCCTTCTATATATTGCCAAAACAACGTCTACATATGCGTAATCAAATGTTCCATAAACAGTTGGCAGAATTACGGAGATTGTTAAAGCTACAACAGTCCAGGCAATTATTGTAAAGATTGACAGTGGGAGTTTTCTGATATATGGCATCAGCTTTCCAACATTTATCAACGTATAAAGTAAAGAGGTTCCATATACAAGTCCATAACAATATAAAGAATAATTACCAAAAATTATTGGATTGATCAAAAAAGCGAATGCTAGCATTATTGCTATATTGAATTTCCTTTTTGCCATTACAGCGCTCCCAGTTGTACTTTTATAAATATTATTGTTAAGCTTAAGGAAGATTTACCGACAACACTTCATATATTCTTCTTGAATTATGGGTATCGTATTTTTCAAAAACCTGACTATGCTCGAGTAAAAACTCTTCCGTAACAGCATATGAATCATCAATATGTTTTGATAAGGAACTCAGTACTTCCTCTGCCGATGTACAATAATCACCGAAAGCTGTATTGTGATAATCAAAGTACCCTTTCTGATACTGCTGTTTTCGAAACTTTTCTTCATCAAACTGAAAAAAAACAACAGGTTTCTTCATATAAACCATATCAAAGAACACGCTAGAATAGTCTGTTATCAGCAATTCAGACGATTTAAGCAATTCTTGCACATCATATTCTTCACAGGATGCTATGGTCACATCGTCAGTGATCCCGTCAAAGTAGTGCAAAAATGGCTGCATATTTCTATGCGGATAAAATATAACTTCCAGACCTTTGTCGTGTATTATTTGGTTCAGTACACTTGATGAAATAAGCTCTTTCCAATATCGCAGATAGTCTGAGTGTGCAAAGTCTGCGTCCGATTCGTCTATCTGCGCGGATTTTTCATAAAACCATGCTCTCCACGAGGGCATTATCAGGATTCTGTTATGAACAGTTTTGAAATCATGAAGATTGTCGAACCTCGGAAGTCCGGTGTACTGGATGACATTCTCTTTATAACCGAATAGTTTCCTGATGAAAGAGGTCTCTTGAGATGTAGATGTGATAAAATAATCAATTTTGGAGTTTTCTGCATACAGCCATTTTGTATCATTGATTATTACTCCGTGCTGTAGAAAAACATTCTTTACCTTGACTATATTATTTAACTCAAGAAAGGCACACAAAGCCGCATTTGGCTTTCCGCCTTTCTGTGAACTTATATTATATTTACAGGAAAGATACACAAGCCAGTGCTTAAAGCTTCCATATTCAATCAGCGGCCCCAGCTCTTCAACTTTGTGATAATCAGGGCTTGTGCTTTTTATCGCATAACAGCACTGTACATCCGTGTTTTCACATAGATATTTGAAGAACCAATAACCATTATCTCTTGCCTCCATCGCATCTTCGCAGACCAACCAATAATTACGGTATTTTTTTCCGATGACTTTACTGAGTACGAATGCTCCCATGAATGGGAATATCGTCAATATATCTTTTATTTTTACATCTGCTATTTTTTTCTTGAAATATTGAAAATCCATATTTAATCCTTACATGAAATAGCATCGTACTCTTTTCGGAAGCCTGTCTTCCTCGTATCTTCTCGTCATCTATGGAGTACATTTTTAAAAATCCAACCACGTATATCGCCCGGAACCATAGCCACTATAAATTGAATAATCAACGTATAATAATAGTCTTTAAGTCCGATAAATCCTGTTTCATATATTTTTTTTCTTCCCTCTTTATATTTCAGGAAATATGTCCATCCTCCACGTCGTTCGTACATATCTTTTCCTGTTCTGACGTAGACAAGCGGCTCTTGGATATTTAGGGCTTCTATCCCTGACTGAATCATTCTAACCCAAAGATACGTATCCTCCATCAGTGGACATGACTGATAATTTCCAGCATTTAGAACGCTCTGCTTTTTAAACAGCACAGTCATATGGTTAAACGCATCACGGCGTTTCTGATACGCTTTTATTTCACGATCAGTTTGCGGTACCCTTCTGTGTGCAACAATTGATTTTGGATCATTTTCAAATTCGTCTATATTGCTTCCGCAAATATCCAGTGTAGGATTCTTGAAGAACTGCTCCAGCTGTTTTTCGAATCGATCCTTGCGTGCTATATCATCCGTATCCATACGTGCAATGAGCTCATTTCTGCATTCTGGCACGCCCGCTTGCAGTGCCAGTCCAAGGCCCTGATTTTTTTCAAGCGGTACACGTTTTATTAACCCTGGATATTTGCGCTGATATTCTTCAATAAGCTCATACATTTCATCTGTTAGCGGTCCATCTTCCACGATAACCCACTCATCAGCCTGAACCGTCTGGTCAAGGAGACTATCAAAACACGCCCTCGCATATTCTGGTTTTTCATTTATGTACAGGGACATCAGCACACTGAGTTGCGCCATCATTTGCTCCTTTGTTCTAATCTCTCCCCAGCACAGCAGTCACCGTGCGAAGCATTGTCAATATCTCCCGCGAAAACCGGAAGCGCTCAATACTCTCCAGATTCCATTTCATTTTTGCGGGAAGCACCTTTTCGACATAGATCTTATCTACATCTTCCGCAGCATTGAGTAGCTTGTCTTCATCCTTATAACGAATACTGGCTTCACTCGTAATCCCGGCGGGCATCAGAAGCGTAGCGTAATACTCTGGCCTGTATTGCTCCACGTACTTGACTGCTTCCGGCCGAGTCCCGACGAAACTCATATTCCCAGTCAGTACATCGAACAGCTGTGGCAGCTCATCCAAACGGTAACCTCGCAGTTTTGCACCGACTTTTGTTATCCGGCTGTCGTTCCCAACAGTCACGGCTGTCCCGATTTTATCGGCATTGCTGACCATTGTCCTGAACTTGTGGATTCTGAAATACTTTCCATATGTAGTCACACGCTCCTGGCGATAGAACACCGGTCCCTCTGAATCCTGCTTGATCAGCACCGCAATCGCCGCCATCGGTATGGCAAGAATCACAGTCAAGGCGGAAGCCGCCGAAAAATCGAATATTCGTTTAATAACGAGCTGACCGCGTTTTCTATTGAGAATCTCCCAATACGGTCTTACCTCATCTACCCGCATAAACTCGGGTAGTTGCTCCCACTTTCGCAGCATATTTATTCCCTAATCTGTGATACAACAGCTTTCAATATATTGCACACATAATCTGCATCCTCGTCGCTCAGCAGGGTGTGCAGCGGCAAAGTAATTAGGTTATGGTAATAATCATAGGCGTTCGGATATGCCGAGCAATCCGCTCCGTAGGCCGTCATCATCGGCAAAGGCTTGTAGTGGACATTAGTTGCTACACCTTGCTCCGCCATTCTTTCAATGATTGCATTGCGTTGCTCAACTGCAACACCCGGAATGCGGATCAGATACAGATGATTGGAGCTGTCCATGCCTTTCACATGATGATTCAGATGCGCAATCCCCAGTTCATCACATACGGCATCATACTTTTTCATGATTTCTGCCCTGCGGGCCAGCAATCCGGGATAGCGATCCAGCTGACGCAAGCCAATGGCCGCCATGATGTCAGTCATGTTGCATTTATACCAAGGGCCAATGATGTCGTATTCCCAGGCGCCGATCTTTGTTTTCGCCAATGCATCCTTGTTCTGCCCGTGAAGGGACAGGAGCTGATACATTTTGTAGACTTGGGCGTCAGTTACGCCGTTGTCATACACCGTCTGCGGTAAATGCCACGTGCTTGCACCGCCTTCGGCGGTGGTGAAGTTCTTCACCGCATGGAAACTGAAGTCCGTAAAATCAGCGATTGCGCCGCAATATGTTTTTTTACCGCGAAAAACGCGGGACGCGCCCAACGCATGTGCGCAGTCCGCCATCACAGCAACACGTCCGATTCCTTTCTGGATTTTTGCAGACAAGTCGCCTAGTGCTGAATCATCAGACTCTGTAGTCGTGAACAGTTCACGTTTACGTTCCACGATGTCAAAAATCCGATCATAATCGCAGACGATGCCGCCGAGATCGACCGTGACAATTGCTTTGGTCTTAGGGCCAATTGCTGCCTCAAGCGCATCATAGTCCATTTCCGGCATATGTGTGAGACTGTCACCGTCTTTCTGAATGTCGATAAACTTCACATTCGCACCGCAGTGTATGGCCGCGCTCGCACTTGCCGTATATGTATAGGCAGGAACCAGCACCTCATCTCCCGGTCCGATACCAAGGATGCGGAAGTTCAGCTCCTCTGCCGCGGTGGCAGAGTTAAGACATACGACACGGTTGTTCCAGCGCTCAGGCTCAAGCTCTGTGTCCACATCGACTTTTCCAGTCTCAATATATGCGGCGAGCCTGCGCTCCAAAAGTTTGGTACGCGGGCCGGTCGTGATCCACCCGCTGCGCAAAGCCTCTGCAACCTCCTGGATCTCGGCCTCGCTGATATCAGGAGGGCTGAAACTGATCACTCTCTTTTCCATGCTGCTTCCCTCGAATCATTTGATCAATTACAGAGCAAGCTTTTTTTCTCAAAAGAAACTTGGCTCCGACCCAAACTGTTCTATATAGTTCCGAACCCACTCTTCATCGACGTCATATACCGGCGGGGTAAAGCCGTATTTATATTTTCTTCCATGGTTTACTCCCTCTTTCATCGGTAACCGATTGACTAAGCCAATTTATATGACTGAGCAAACAATGGGGCTTCGATCTGTTTGCTGCTGGCTCGTTTTACTATTGGTTCATTTATTTGGATACTTATCTTCATACAAGCGCGACATACTTGGCGTCCTTGACGATCGTGACCTCCGGATTGGACGGATGGTAAGTCTGCACCATATCTGCTACGCGGGTGCGAATATCCTTGTCATTGCGGTAAGCCGCCGTCATCAGCGTGCTCATACGCTGCAGAAAGTCATCAGTGTCAAACGGGATGGGGCAGCCGATGTGGATCAGGTTGTTGTCCGTCTTGCGGAGTCCTTCCTCTGCCATCAGCTTTTCCTCATAGAGCTTCTCACCAGGGCGCAGGCCGGAATAGACGATCTTGATATCCACGTCCGGCTTGAAGCCAGATAGCTTTATGAGGTTTCGGGCCAGCGTGTCGATCTTGACCGGGCTGCCCATGTCGAGCACGAAGATCTCGCCGCCCTTTGCATAGGTGCCTGCCAGCATCACAAGACTCACCGCCTCGGGTACGGTCATTAAGTAGCAAATGAAGTCGAGGTGCACCACTGTGACAGGACCCCTCTTCGTTCTGCTGCTTGAAGATCGGGATTACCAAGCCGTTTGAGCCCAAGACGCTACCGGAACGCACCGCCACGAATTAGGTCTTAACACCCCTAAAACATCCCCGGTCTTATCTTGGTCTTCATCTCTGTCTTCCACATGGGTGAAGAGTTGGGGAGAATCTTCATCGATTTGCCTGGCTTGATTTTGGCGTCAAAACTCTGCGTGATCATCTTGCGCAAGCGCTTGCCGGCGTCCATGCCAGAGGTCGGATTGGCTACTTTGTCCGCGGGGATCAGTGCAAAACGCTCGTAGCCGTTGTGTATCGCTGTATACGCTGTCTTACATGTACCTATAGCATTGTTTTCTGATCAATAGGATAACAATAACTGTGTAAAGAAGAACGTAGAGTGAAAAAGCCTCTCGGTAGTACTGCAGAATGTTGGAATATACGCAATCATAGCGCACTCAAAGTGTCAAAAAGCAGGACAGGCATACTGAGATTGCATCGCAAATCATCAGGCAGACCACCATTAGCTGACAATGCTCAACTCCATATTTTTCTTGCATAGTGGCCCCAAACGTAGTCGATTTGCTTTTCTCTAAATTACAGGGATGATTTCAATAATACATAAATATAGCATTTTTCTAGGAACAACTTTGAAGTTTTCCTTCTATTAGGGCCAAGAATGTAATTATTATACACTTTATTTTTCCCCAAAGGAGTAGACTTCTTGTACGCTGTATAATCGCAATCTGTCCGTTATCTATCTGAATGTTATCTATTTAATCTGCAATATTATAGCACATCAAAAAAACGCCTTCAATACTAATATAAGGATTTTTTTATACATTTTTCTCTTTTCTGATTGATAAGCACTTGTAGCAGTCTGCCAGCATGTTTACCGTAATAGCTCTTAAAGCTCTTTAAGCCTCAAATTCATTCCATTATTCCATAATCTTATTTTCATTTTCGCCTTTTCCACGAATAAACGGGCATCGGATCAGTTCCGATGCCCGTTTATTGCTTACCATTTATATGATGTCTTGTACTTCTCATGATGCCATCAAGCTGTCGAGGATCCCGAACTTTTCTATTAGCCGCTGTCCCATGGCTTCTTTATCCTTCTCTGTAACGCAGACAGAATCTATCAGCAGTACATCCCGCTCATCTGACTTGTATTCGCCATTCGCACCATACTAAACCGTGATTAGAGGGATCCCGATTTTTCACATGCCTCTCGTTTCCGCTGATCGCGCTCCAGCTTGTCTTGAAGATAATACCACGCTCCCGGCTCAATGGCGATTTTGTGCTTTGGAAACACGATATCAAGCTCTGCACCAATGAATTATCCGCGATTTTCCAGATCGCGTTCCATTGTCTCATGGATAGCCCGCGCAATGAAGGCTGCCGTGCTTTTGTCACCCATCGCCTTGGCGTGTGCAACGATGGCTTCATGTTCTTCGGGTAGAAAACGAAGTTTTACTTCCTTGAATTTAGCCAGGTATTTTTTAACCGCATTTTTTTGATATTCAGGTGTTTTATTCGGCATACTATGCCCCCTTATGAACGAATTGTAAAGAAAGCGCTATGACCCCATATTTTCATTGACTATGACCCCATAGTGTGATATGCTATAACCACAGCTAAAGAGTAGCAGCACGCGAGAGGTACCAGCTCCCGCGTGCCTGCGCAGGTGAACTGGCACCATGCACAGTAGAAAAACTACGCTACAAGATCAGTATACCTATATTTGCACCGTTTTGCAAGAGCTGTCCGTTCAAATATGGTCTGATCTTTGGTTTTGTTTTTGCGCTATGCGGGTCCAACCTGCATAGCGCTTTTTGCTGATTTTCATTCAGAAAGGAAGCTCAGCATGAAAAACAAAACCAGCAGTTGTCCTCCCCATCATGGCATCATTCCCTATCCGAAGCATTATACAGGTAAGGGAAACACACCCTTGAAAAGAAAGGCTATCATCGTTCGCCTCCCTTATTCGCCTAAGGCAGTGAAAAAGTCAGGCGACATTCTATCTCTTCCGACGGGGGTGACACCGGATGGCGCGGCCTAAAAAAGATCGCCTGATTCCCCCGGCGGAGAATGTCATCACAGTCCTGCGAATGCGCAATGGCTTGACACAGCAGCAGCTTGCAGACGCCTGCGGCCTTACAGTGATAGATGTGGGCAAGATGGAGCGCAAAGATTACAAGCTCCAGCTCTGCAAACTTCAAACGCTGGCAGCCTTTTTCCGTATCTCTCTGGACACCATCGTCCACGATCGGCTGGATCTGGCGCTTGCCAATCTGCGAGCTCCGTGCGAAGTAGACCAGGACACAAAGCTCAAGCTGCGCAGTATGCAGCTGAAGCGTCTGGATACGGGTCTGCACGGTGAAGATCTGGTATTCAAACAGGAACGGCAGAAGCTTGCGGGCACGCCTTATGCAAATGCGGTCGATCTTCATTATGCTTTCGATGCCTCCTTCGGTTTTGACCTCTTGTCGTTTACCCCGGAAGGAGAGCTGCTGTATATTGAAGTCAAAAGTACATCTGACAGCCGAAATGTCCCGTTCTTCATGAGTGCCGCTGAGAAAAGCTTCATGGAGTTTTGCGCTACCACCGGACGGCACTATGAGCTGCACCGTATTTACAACATTGACAATCAGCCCAAGCGTGTCATTTACACGCTGGAAGAATTGCGGCACTTTACCTTTGTGCCAAATGAATATCTTGTGAAAAAGGAGAACAACAAATGAACGGAATCGGTTTTTATAGAAGAAAGAATAAGTTGGCTGTATATGAGCTGCAGAATCTGAGTCATGTCTCTGCTGCCACAATTCATACCCTGGAAACAAAAATCAATCCGCAAAGTCCCCTGTCCATCTATTTCCGCCTGGCGGAGGCACTCAATGTCACATTGGACGAACTTCTGGACGATTATGATCCCGCTCTGCTCAAGGATGGCGACCGGCACGCCTACG
>Ga0247611_10003018_pt1 | contig 25779 bp, 25 predicted proteins | sample 177DNAGHGhighgp2_FD_192422 | JGI IMG/M metagenome (GOLD analysis project Ga0247611, IMG submission 192422) | Sheep rumen microbial communities from Palmerston North, Manawatu-Wanganui, New Zealand - 1770 DNA GHGhigh gp2 | ecosystem: Host-associated > Mammals > Digestive system > Stomach > Rumen... | reverse complement strand
TTGGTATAGAGAACTTTAAGTTTGACAGTTGTGAAGACATGGGATATATGTTTGCTCAGTCTAAAAATTTAGACATATCTGATAAGATAAAGGATTGGAAGATTGATTTAAACCAAACATCTATTTCCGCAATGTTATGGGAATGTCCAACAAAACTGCCAAAATGTTTAAAAGGTATAAAATGAATAATATAAAATTAATAATTAATATAATATGAAAACAATGGAAGAAATTGCTGCACAAGGTAACATCACAGAGGATCTTGATGCGCAATATGATAAGGCAATAGAATTATTAAAGGAAGCAAAAGAAAATCAACAGCCTATTGATGAAGGATTGTTTAAGGCGATCTTTGGTGGATTAGTCGGTGCAACTGCTGGTCCTGCACTCGGTAAAGCACTTTGTAAAGCATTAGGACTTGATGAAAAAGGTTTGCTTGGAAACTTATTAACATCGCGTTTGTTCTTAACTGCACTAGGCGGTTATATGGGATGGAAAAATTAAAAAATTAATATTAATATATGAAATCAATACAAGAATATTTAGCAATAAACGAGGCATGGGGTGACCGTACTAATTATGATCGTGAGATGAAAAACATCATGGATGAGTATAATAAATACTTAGACAAGAAAAAGGCATTTGTTGATAAGAATCCACATAGAATGTATAGTGGTAAAGCACCTTATGAAGTATTTAAGAAATATCCCATTTCAATCCTTGTTGATAAACTTGGATATGAAATTAAGATGAGAAAGTCAAGAGGATTCTCCCGTAAGGATGTTGTTGATAAGGATGATGCTGCACGATTTATTGAAAAGGCAATTAAAGATGAAAAAGTAACTCCAGACCAACTTGCTAAGTGGTGGGGTGAATTTAACACTGAAGTCAATAAGAAACAATATTTTGACCCTGAATGGATTGTTAAGAATATTGACCCTACACGTTTCTTTAGTCCTTATGATCCTGATGATGCAAGCATGGTTGACGGTCTAATTAATGACCCATCAAGAATAGTTCAATACTTAGGATGGGGATCTTGGTTATACAATAAGAAGACAGGACGTTCAATGTTGTCAGGCCTGTCACAAGAAGAAAAACAAAATGTCATTACATTCTATACTGAACCGCAGAACCTTGAGGCACTTCGTAACATATTTAAGAAAGCTCGTAATCGTTTCTTAAAGGCAAGACCAACACTTGATTCTGCAATTAAAAAATGGATTCAAGATCTATTTACTGATGATACTGTTGAATATGATGGTTGTGACCTTAAGAAGGAACTTGAAAATGAGAGTGGAAGTCGTACCATGTATCAAGGATCTAACTATCGTAGTTCAGAGGCTCATGCAATCTGTGGTGTAGTGATGAACGCACTTGAAGAAGTATATCATTTAGGATTCACAAGGAATGGTTCAACAAACAGTAACGCATCTGACGAGGATAAGAAAAAATTCATTGATGACTGCAAGAGAGGTATGCACATATATGTCAAGAAGGGCGGTGAGAGTAAATCAGAAAGTGGTCCTATTTCAAATTCATCATTCTGGACATATTATAAATATGATATTGATGTAGAAATTACTGTTTATAATGGTGGCAAGGGTGATGACAAATATAAATCAATATTTAAAAAGACATATAAGGATGTAACTCTTGCATCTGATTATTATTCAGGCGGATGGAATTAACATAATTTAAAACAAATGAAAACAAATGAAGAACTTAAAACAGTACATACAAGAGAAACTAATTGTCAATAAAAATTTTAAATCAATTGGTGCTGATGACTTTTTTGATTTATTTATAGACAAAATAAATTTTTTAAAAGAATCAGGTGTACTTAAAAAACAAAATTATTTTGATTATAATAAGTATACTGATAAATATGCTAATTACAAAAATAAAGAAAAAAGAAGCAATATATCAGAACTATTCAATGTTAATAATTATGGTAATAACAATACCGAAAACATAATTTTATATCAGGGTTTAATGTCTCCCAGTTATGATAAGAACATTTGGAATGAAATGCGTCAAATATATAACGATATGATGTCTTATATAATTAATAATGAAAAACACATAAATTTTATAATAAAATATAATAATAAGCGTTCAAATTATTATGTAAGGGCATTTAAAACATTTGAATATTCAATAGCGCTGTTTGGTAATTTGAACATACCTGATAAAAAAGATCCATCATTTTGGGAATTGGGAGAAATTGTTTTCATGGATCATAACGAAAATAATTAAATCCAATACCATTCATAAAAAGGGTTAATGGAATAAAACAACATACATATTAAAAAATTAATTTGAATTATTTTTATATATAATAACGAAAATAATATACAATTACATAAAAACATAAAAAATATAACGATGAGTATAAAATTAATGAAAGACCTGCAATTTGCTGAGAAGTTAAACTCAACTCAAGCTATATCTGAGGCAGGTAAGGAAATGCTTAACAACTATCGTGCATATGTTTATTCTAATGCACCCACTTGCGCGGTTGTTAATGCTTTTGTAAATGAGGCGCAACAGTATAGTTTTGATGCAGGTGTATCAACAATTTTAGAAAGTGTAAAGAATTTTATTAATGAGAACAAGGTTTCTTGGAAACTCGCTACTGCATGTGAATCAATCAATAATAACAATTCTACATTCAATTACATTAACAAAATTGGTGTTCAACAAGTAGAGAAATTACTTGAAATGAATGAGAATGATGTTGTAAGTTACATCAAGGCTGGTTCTTTGAAGGGCTTTCAATACATTCCTGAATTCCGTCAGATCTGCAAGGAAGTTTATAAGCAGAATATTACTGAAACTAAGGCTCCTAACTTCACAGTTACTAACCCATTAAGTTTCGTCCTTGTAAATGAGAATGCTCAATACTTCAATGTATATGGCAAGACCTTTAAGATTGAGAACGGTAAGATTGATGAGGCAGTATGTGACGACAAGTTGTTCAATGAAGTAAACGCACTTCTTGAAGGTTTCCGTCGTGATGGTGAAAATCTTGTTGTTGAATTTAAGTCTGCACATGGTGATGTTCTTACATTCAAGGTTAACGAGAATGGTCTTGAACTTACTAACAACCGTGGTACTATCAACGAGAAGTTTGATGACAACGTTAAGTTCATGGAATATGCTAATATGGTTAGCCGCACTATGAACGTAAACGAGAAGATGCAGTTCATGACATTAAGTAACAACATCTCTAAGGTTCTTGAGAACATGGATAACGTTGTTCTTCTTGATTGTGTAAAACTTCTTGAGAGCGCAGATGGTACTGTATGTGCAATCAGCGAGGCAAATGATAATGTTAACTTGACTGTATTCCGTTCTTATAAGTATGGTACTTCTACAAAGAACTTTGACTTTGTTGCAGAGGCACTTAACAATGTTGTTAAGCTCACTGGTATTGACTTGACAAATATGTTTGAGGATCGTATCAATGAGGACTGCAAGAAGAATAATGCAGAAGAGAATGAGATTCGTGAACAACTTGAAGCAAACAAGGAAGCGCAGTTTAATATCCGTCGCAAGAAGATCGCAATGCTTGCAGAACAGGCAAAAAATAATCCTGTGAAACTTGCGCTTTTAAACAAAGTTGCAAAGGATTTAAAAATGCTTGAAAACAAAAGTAAATAGAATTATATTAAAATTTATTTTATATATTGATATTATGAAGGGTTTAACTGAATTTATCAGTGAAGCAAAATTCGATAAGAAGTATAACAAAAATAATGAAATGTTATTGTGGTTCAAGGTTTGGTCAAAACTATCAAGTGATGGTCCAATGACAAAGAAAGAGGTATTGACTGCTCTTGGACTTAAACCTACTTCTTATTCAGGAATGTTTGCTGAGATGACTGCTCGTGGAATAATTGTTCCCGATAAATCAAAACGTGGTGCTCTTGCTGCAGCACCCGAAGATAAATGGGATCTTGATGCAATAGCATGGCACGAAGTACCTGGTGCAGATTTTATAGACAGGCACAGAAACTTTGATGAATACTACGATTATGATGAAAAAACAGATCGTATAAAACTTAAACCAGAATTCAGAAATAAACCTGGTGAAGCATCATCAGAATAAAATAAAAAAAGGAACAATCATTAAGATTGTTCCTTTTTTGTTACGATATCCTTTACATAATTACATATGAACCAGGAATCTGCAATATCATCAATCTTTGGGATCTTTAACAAGTGTGGGAATATACTACTAAACACATTTATCACAGCATCCTTAGAACAGTTTCCAATTCCTGTAGCAAACTTCTTTACTTCTGTAGGAGGTAATATATATAACTTACACATGTGTTTTGTCATTAACTCATTTCGTATCAGATAATTAAGTCCAGCTAGTTCATATATAGATCTTGTTCGTGCTGAAGAACCATAACTCAATCCTTCCATACCAACATATATCTTATCACAATGCTTTGAATACACAGTTATGATGTGACTAATTACATTAACGATGTTCAATAAGTTCCTTGTCTTTATCAGTTCAAGTTTATGTGAATCATCAGCATCCTTTATATCAATCTTTTCATATGTTGAATATATTACACTCTGTAAATCATCATCCTCAGCAATCTTCTGTTCTTTCTTTGTTAACTTATTAGGTTTTATTATATAAAAAACCTCAGTAAATAGTGAGTTATCTTCCCATATATTGATTGTTACACCTGTACTATTTATACTCGGATCTATTCCTACATACAGTTCTTTCATTTAATAATTTGACATATATTTCTATTCAGTAAGAAGGTTTTCTCCTTCAACAGACATTCCATACATGAATGTCCACCATTCAGCTCCATTACGAGATTCTTCAGGACCATCTTGATATACATTCTTGTATACTTCTGTAACCTCATTAATCCACTGGTCATGTTGTTCCTTTGTCCAATGATATTCGTACATCCATCGTTCATTGGTCTTACATATGTTCAATATGTCTTCTGTCTTCATCTTCTTACCAGCAAACTTAAACATATTAACAACCAATGAATAATTCAGACTTGGTGTATCAAAGAGATAGTAAAGATCATTTTCAGTCAGTTCCTTCTCTTTAAGATACTTCATTGAATAAATTTTGTAATCTTTCATAATATTCTATATTTAAAAATCAATTGTAAAATTTCATTCGTTCTTTCATTTCCTCTGAGTATTGTTCTTCTGTTGTCATATATAAATCCTTAAAACAACCATCAAGAATGAATGTAGTACAGAAGTCTGTCTCATTACGATTACCACGACCAATTCCTTGTATGATCATATTTGATGTCTTTGACTTATACCACAATGGAAATAATTTCATCTTCTCTTTAACAAGCATATTCCCTAAACTTGGATATGGTACCTTAATAATAATTATAAACCGACAACCCTCATCAGGTAAATCAATACCTTCACTCAAACTCGGACCAACCAATATACTATCTGTTCTTACTTTATGCTTCTTAATCAACTTTCGTTTTTCATCACTGTCATTGTATAATAACATTCTTTCTTTTAACTCAAACGGTGCTGAATTATATATCATTTTTGCATTTTCATAACTGCCTGTCTGAATTAATCCTTTAACATTACTAAATTTTTGTTCAAGTAGTTTATATGTGACATCAATGATCTTTGGGAACATTGCAGCTTTTGTCTTATATGTCATTCTGAACTTGTTCCATATCAATATTGGTGACCGTGAGAAATCAAATGTCGAAGGAACCCTTACAAAATCAGAAGTTCCGTTGTCGTCAATCCCAGTATATCGTATACCAATATTCTCATCAAAGCTTTCCTTCATCCCAACAGTTGCAGATGTGAACACATGATAAGGCTGATGTGATAATAGGAACTTATAACACATATAATCTTCCTTAATACAGTTCATGACAACTGTAACATGTGAATCCTTGTTTGATATATTAATCTGTTTAATAAGATAATCAGCTCCTGCTTCGTTAATAGCAGTTGAGAAATCTCCAAAGAAACACATATAATTATGACACCATGAACAAAGTTTGAATTTATCTATTTCGTCCTTGCTGATTGGAAGATGAGCTCTTTTCTTTTCTGCTATTTCATCTTCATATTTTTCACATATCATAACAAAGAGACTCAATATATATGTATATTCATTCAACAGTTGTGTATCCTGTTCTCGTGAATTTGTTTCAAAATTTAGCTTTGTCCATATCTCCATTAACTTATCATGTAACTGAACTTTTTGCTTATATACATTATATATCGTTTCCTTTGGGTCTTCTCTGCTGGGTTCATCAAGAATTCCACTAAAAAGATTAAGTTCAGTATTATTCATCTTATCATATATTTCCTCAATCCTCTCAATGTCCTTGATAGTTATACATGCTGAATATTGATTCTGTACAAGGTCAGGAATATTATGGCATTCATCACAAAATATGATATCCCTTATTGACCATGTAGAACGACGTTCACCTGTGTTGACAACGTTCATTAAATACATGAATAACTGATATGTCATGAGTGTTACTTTTGCTTCAACAGCTTGTTTTCTTCTAAATACATACTCACATGTACAAGCACATTTATAACCAGCATTGATTGCTGATTTACGGTGAAATAGTTTTGGCCATTCAATCTTTGCCATTCGGCAGTCTGCATTACGAATATCGTTACCGTTGACATCACACATATAATTTCCTGTCTGACCACGTATAGCACCAAAATTCATCTTTGTGTGTTTGTCAATAAATGTTTCATATTGTTCAAGAAGATAAAGATCTGATACCAATATATATGATTCTTTGTTATAATAATCAGCAAGTACCCCAGCTGATATAATATTTATAAGTGATTTACCTGAGCCTGTGGGTGCTTCTATAATCTGATTATTTTCTTTATCATTAACTATATTATATATGATGTCAATTATTCTTTCCTTTTGATATGTTCTAAATTTAAAATTTTCACTGATTTTTTCTTTAACCCATTCATCAACATTGCATTCTATTTCCGACTTACTTATCATAATATGCTATTTATAATATGCTATTTAATTATATAATATTTTCTATATATTATTTTCTATATATTAATATATAAAAAACCACAGATAATTTTCAATCTGAAGATTTATAATTTATCTGTGGTATATATTAAAAAATGTTAAAAATAATATTATCAGTTATAATCTAGATCCTCTTAGATGTATCTTAGATCCTCTTCTAGTAACATTAAATTATCTTTTTAATAAATTATATAGATACCATTTTTACGATCATTAGAAGAGGATCTAGACACTAATTTTAACATTCATCAAGAATTATTTGAGTATCATTTTTATTAACTGTATTTTCTGGAGATATAACTTGTGAAGTGTTATTGCCTGAAATAATTTTATTACTATTAACAGGCATAATGTTTTCATCATCATAATATTTGTCTGGAAAAATAAAATCAAAATTTGAATATTTGAATTCTATCTTAAATGTTGACATTGTTGTTACAGGCTGTGAATAATCAAATGAAAGCATGTCCATGGAATTAATAATAGGATCATCAATTTCTATACGACAGTTCATTGAGCCATTTTCGTCAAATAATTCAACATTAAATTGTCGTACCATATCTTTATATGGATAATCACGAGAATATAAATACCAAAAATTTTCAAATAATATTAAATAATTAAGAAAACCAATTGTATGACGAAACTCAACATTAAATGTCTTATCAATCAATTCAATAGGTGAAACTTCAGAACGATATGAATAATCTGAATGTGTATGCATAAATCTGTTTTGTTCAATTCTTGAAGGATCTATCAATGGCTCCCCTCTACCCGTCTGACGCTGCTGTAATGCTGCATTGTTAAATCCCAATACATCAACTTTTTGTATTGTTTCATTAATGAAATCAATTGGTCGTGTGAAGAAACTTCTTTTCTTACGTAATAATTTTGAATATTTTTCTTCTACTTCAGGATGTAAGAATTCTCGAGGAAATAAAATTCTTGCACCATTATGTTTTGCGTTAAGAGCTAACATACTTAATTACATAATATATTTATAAACAATTTATACAATTACACAACGAATATACTGTACTTTATTCATAGGAATAATTATTTTCTCATTCGTTTCTTTATCAATCTTATAGATGTGTGAACGAGACTGCATTTCTAATATTTCTTGTTCAGATAATTCATTTTTATTTATCTTCTTACCATTATAATATAAATTATATCCAATCATTTGTTTTAAATTATTTATTTATATACTTATGTAGGATTATTATTTGATGTAGAACTATTATTTGATGCATCATCCGTAGGAGTTTCAGTTGGAGTTGGAGATACATTTTGAACTTCAACAACCATTGGTTGCTGCATTAATGTTGATACTTCAGCAACAGCATCCTTTATAAGTTCATGACGACGTTCTTGTATCTTATCAGCCTCCATAATAGTGGTTTCTGCATGAACAAGCTGAGTAACCAATTCTTCTAAAACAACACTTAATCTATTTGCTATTGCATCAGTTAAATTATCAAGATTACCCATTCGTTTTGCTAATTCATTTAATGATGTTACAAATTTATTAAGATTAGTAATATTTTTTGGCTGTACAGCATTTATTGTTTTAACAAACTTTGCAAGTTCTACATTCTGCAATTTAAACAATGCATACGATCTAATGTTTATACTATTTAATGATATGTTTATACTTATAATGCCATTTACCAATGAATCAAATGTTCCTTTTTGTACTCCAGCAGCCTTAATTGATGTATCAATAAGTTCATTTAATGCATTTGCATATCCACTAATCATTTCTGATATTACAGCAACATTATCAGAATTTGATCCTGATACCTGTGATTCGATAAGTGAAATTGCTCCGAAGAATCCCATCACAGTTTCATTAACAACAGAATAATCAGTTATTTGCATACTATTTGTTAAATCTCCAACATTTATAAGTTTTACTAATACATCATTAATAAAATCAGTATATAATGATAACTTACTTGTTAACTTTTTTATTTCATATTCAATATCTTTATTTTCTGTAAAATTACCTTCTTCAAAACCAGTAGTAAACATTCTATTGTCAAGTTCAGAAAAACTATTTAGGCCGTTGTTTTCTCCTAAGAATATTTTATCAAAGTTATTCATTCCATTAAATAATCCTAAAATAGTTCCAATGTTAACTATGATTTGAGTCAAACGATTTACAAATTTTTCTTCTTTAAATAATGTTTCTAATTCTTTAATATAACTTTTTGCTGCCTTAAATGTTGTATTTATTTCTATAAACGTAGAGACTAATGAAGTAATAGAATCTGTAATAGTTGTTAACCCTTCATTAAAGGTATCGTATTTGTCTCCATATTTAATTATGATATCTGCAAAAGAATTACTTCTATATATTTCATTATTGACTGTAGATGTAGATGAAGTATTTTTAGATAAAATGATTTTAGTCGTTCCATATTTTTCAGAGTCTCCACCAAAAATTACCGTTAATAAATCTCCAAAGCTGCTTGCTAAAGATGTTAACGATTCTTTCATACCTGTCATATTTGTAATAATAGTTGGTAATGCTTTAACATTTTCATCTTCAACCATTTCTTTTATAGATGAAGTTAATTCAACAATTGACTCTGTTGATTCTCCAATATAATCTGTAAGTTTTGAAACTTTGTCTTTTTCATCATCCTTAGACATAAACGTAAGAGCAGGATTTGTTGCAATTGACATCATTGCTGAGGCAATAAGTGTAATTACTTTAACAATATTTGTTTTAGCTTTATTAATGTCTGCTTGTTTTAATGGTTCAGAATATTCCATTTGACCATTTTGATTTACTCCTTTTGGAAAACGCATCGTTGCATATCCATATATGCAACTATATAATATTGCTAATGTAACAGCCATTACTTGAACGCTATTCATTACTATTGCAATTGCATTTGATGAATGTGTTTTTTTTCCTCCAAATATTCCGTTTGCGAAGTTAGTAAGGCCTGCAGTCCAGCTGTCGTCAATATCCTTAAGCCAACTATTTTGAGCATCCGAAACAACTTTATTAAATGCATCACCAATACATGTAATGATATCATGAATACGGTCTTTTGCAGTCTCAAAATCAGTCTTACCCATTTGTTTCCATCCCGTTACAACACCGTTTTTATCCCATCCTGTAGGTATTCTTAATGCCGCAAATAGCATAACACCTTCAGCGGCACCTTTAACAACAGTGTTCATTCTGCTTAATGCTGCAATAATGACATTTAAGTTCTTATTTTCAAACAATTCCTTTGTTGGAGATTTTGTTGCTAAATCAGCAATTGTTGTTGCAGTATTCTTTAATACATCTGTAACTGAGTCTTTTGCTAATTGTAATGTATTATTATTAATGATTACTGGGTGATCTTCAGTTCCCATGTTTCCCTGAGCGAATGCTGCAATTCCTTTAGCCATTCCTTCAATGATCTGACCCATTTTTACTGATGCATTAAGCACTCGTTCAGCTGGTGACATCTCATCTTTAGACATTCCTAAACAATTTGTTTCAACATCCCATATGTTCTTTCCGCCTTTCTGTGCCCCTTTATCATATACATTTTTCATCGTGTCAGCAACAAGTATAATGACATCTGTGATTTTGGTTGCAGCCTTTTTTAAATCCCCTTCTGTTAATTGTTGATATCCTGTTGCCTTACCATCCTTATCATATCCTGTAGCAAATTTCATATTAGCATATTCAGCAAGACCAGATGCAATATTAGTAATACCTTGTCCCATTTTTTCAGACGCAGATAATATCTTAAATAATGGAGATTCTTCAAATTCATCATCAATGTTCCACATCTGTTCGTGTGCCGGTAATTTTGCATCGTTCTTAACAACCTGAATTAATGCATCTGCAACCGTTGTAATTACTGTTGTAATACAATTTGCAGCTTCTTTAAAATCATTAGAATTTAATTCTTTAAATTTTATTGGTTGACCTGTTTCAGGATTCCATTCAGTTGGGAACATCATTTCTGAAAAATGAGATATTCCTTCAGCAAGTGAAGATATTACTGTTCCAATTTTCACTGATGCATCAAGCACTTTATTAAATGTTTCATATTTATCTTCATCATCACCTAAAAAATATTCATCAATTATTTTTTTTGCTGGGAGCGGATTTCCATCTGGATCATAACCTAAAAGACCTAATGCTGCAGTGGTCACAACCAATCCTATGTTCTGACCTGCTGCCACAAAATCTTCTTGACCCATTTGTTTATATCCCTTTGGCTTTCCGTTTTCATCAAATCCGGCTGTAAAATCGGGCATCTTAAGGTCCGCATAATCTTTAATACCTAATGAAACATCAGATATAAGTTTAGCAACTTCCTTATTGACATTAATAACATTCATAAATGGAGAATCTGAAAACCAACTATCAGTAAACCAATCATCATGTTCTTTATATACTCCCATTAATGCATTACCTATTGTCAATAATGTAAGGGTAATATGTTCTCCTGCTGCTGTAAAATCATCCTTTCCCATGATCTTATATCCTGTTGGCTTACCGTCTTTATCATAACCAGTCGGCAGCTTAAGGTCTGCATAATCTTTAATACCATTAGCAACATCAGTGATAAGTTTAGCAACCTCCTTATTAGTATTCACCACTCTCATAAATGGAGAATCTGTAATCAAACCTTCCTCAAACCAATCTTTATGTTTTTTGTATGTTTTCATGATACCATTACCGATTGTCAAAAGAATCTTCTTAATATTATCTGCTGCTGTCTTAAAATCTTGCTTAGACATAACCTTATATCCTGTTGCTTTACCTTCCTTATCATACCCAGTCGGCAGCTTAAGATCCGCATAATCCTTAACGCCAGCTGCAACAGAAGAAATCAGAGGTCCAAGTTCTTTTGATGTTGCTATTACACGTGACATAGGATTACCGTCGTTCAGTAACCAGTCGCCAAAAGATGTCTTTCCAGGAACAAAACCATACCATTCAGGATGTTTTTCATATGCTTTCATTATACCTTTTGATAACACTGTTATCAATTCTGCAACATTAACTGCAGCGTTTTCAAAATCAGCAGTTGTTAAACTACGATATCCTGTAGGATTACCTTCCTTATCATATCCGCTTGGCACCTTTAAATCAGCATAATCTTTAACTGCTTCAGCAATCTTTGAAATAAGAGGCCCTAATTCTTTTGATGTCTTTATTACTCTTGCAAGAGCACTACCACCATTAACAAATGTCTCCAAAAAGTTTCCAGCACTTGCAGAATATCCATACCATTCAGGATGTGCAGCATATGCTTTCATTATACCTTCTGTTAATGTAGTGACAATTAAAGAAACATTTGTTGACGCTGCCTCAAAATCCTGTGGGTCTAAATGACGATATCCCACAAGTTTTGTTCCTTCATATATTCCAATTTTAAGATCAGCATATTCTTGAACTGCTTCCGCCATTTCTGATACTAGTCTTGTTAAAGATCTTAATGAATTAGAAATAAGCATTAGTTCCCAGGCATTATCTGCCAATGGAGCAAGTGTTTCAACAATACCGAGAACTCCCTTCAAACTTTCAATTAATACTTTAGCATCAAAAGATTTTATCATTGACAATTCCTTTAATGCTTTAGCAATATTAAGTAATGAATCTGATACTATCCACATCGCACCAGCCATAGCTAGAATAACACCAATTGCGGCATATGCTGCAAGTGTGGTCATTCCATTACCCAATGCTCCAGCTACCCATATAATCATTCCTGATAATGCAAACATTGTTATATTAAGCAATCCAACCAATGCGGCAAATCCCCACATTCCACCAGCCTTTTCAACAATGGCATACACTTCTCCAAGTTTCTTAAAGGCAAGAGAAACTATAAACAGCACACCACTAATAACCCCCATAGCAATCATTGCTGCTTTACCTTTTTTGGAATCCAAATTTGACTTAGTTGATAATAAATAAAGCATTCCTGCTAATGCTGCAATGGTACCAACAACACATCCGACAAGACCTGTGAAACCTCCCATTCCCCCAGCCTTTTCAATTATCTTATATACTTTCGCAAGTATTAAGAATGATATAGAAGTTGTAAATAATACTTCTTCCATCATTCTCATTATTTCCTTTGCTCTATCTAATCTATCTTTTGTTAACTGTTTACCTTTTTGTCCACCGCCTGTATTTATATGCCGTATTAATTCATACATGCCATATACAAAACCTGTCAATATACCTAAATAAACAGGAATTGCCCACGCTAAATGCGGATTTTCTGCAATTGCCCATCCTGCACCAACCATACATAATGTAGATACTACAAGAAATTCACTAATAGCATGCATTGTCATTATTGCATTTACAACAGAAAATGGGTCAAATTTTACTGTAGGTTTAAATCCCTTAAATCCTACACCTGCGCCGCTCTTACCAGTAACAAAATGAATTAACACGGCTATCTCAGCCATGAATATTCCAAACAACAACAGAAAGGCAGAAACACCAGCACGCAATCTTGGATATTTTGTTAATAAATATCCTGCACCTAATAATACTCCAGAAGCAATGACAATCATTACACTTAATGATTTTAATGCTTGTGCAAATTTGTCTCCATTTCTTCCTACCTTCTTTGCAAAACCACCAACTATTTTCAGTATTCCAAAAAGAAATAAATCAAATGTTATAATAAATTGTCGTAATGCTTTCTTATCGACAAGCTTCATTACAGCAGCACCTAAGAACATAATAAATGATGCGGCCATGACTAATACTATAGCATCACGAACACCTTTCATTTCTTTTTGTAATACTAATGACGTTACTAATAATACTACTGAAATGCCAAATAAGAATACTCCTAAATAAAATACAAATTGTAATAATCGTATAACATCTAATGCCTTAACTGTTGCTGCACCAAAGAACATAATAAATGCAGCAAGCATTACTCCAAGCATCGCATCAGCTAAGTATTTCATTACTTTAGGTGACACAAATTTCCATAGGAATAATACAGCGCACATTCCTAATAAGAATAATCCTAGATACGCAACAAACATTAAGACCATTTTAAATGGTATTGCAGCAACAAAATATGCTCCTAAGAATAATACTGCAGCAGAAGCAATTACCATTAATGTAAACTGTTTAATACCATCATTTACAACACTACTAACAGATGCCATTATCTTATATATTAAGGCCAGGCCTAACATAAATGTTAATAATGTAACTTCAAATAATACTAACGAACCAGTATCAATGAACTTTATAATAAATGATCCTAACAATAATATTGCTGCTGATGCTATAACAAGTTTAATAAATTGCCCAACACCTGTGAAAACATCACCGTGTGGCTCTAAATATTTATTTGCTAATACGAATATTCCAACTAAGCCTAACAAGAATCCTAATAAAATTCCAGAGAACATTAGTATTCCTTCAAAGTCCATATACTTAGATAACAATCCTACTGCTATAAGTAATGTACCTAAACCAATTGTCATAGCAATCAATTTTGCAGCAGGCTCCATCATCTCCATTGTTGACTTAATCTGTGCGGCATCTACTTTACCGTCTATAGCACTAATTTCAGCAACTGAACCACTTATACCACTAATCTGTTGTGAAACATTGGCAAAGTTTAATCGCATCTCTCCAAGTTTACTGAGGTTCTTAAATATCTCATTTAATGCGCCTCCATCCTTAGTCATATCAGCAAAGTCCTCTAGAGCATCTTGTGTTTCTGAAGATAATTTAAAACTACTTATAGCATTCATTACATCTGCAAAACCCTTACCGTCAATATTGATGGCAGAAGATGCAGCTTTTGAAGTAGACGGTGTTCCTCCAGATACTGCTGCATCATTTTTTGTGTTCTCAGCAATATCCTCTAATAATTTAAGAATACCTTTTTTAGATTTTCCACGACCTTGTCCTTTTATTATACCAATTATTTGTGTATCAGATTGTTGGTCAGTAATTTGTTGCCCTGTAAGCAATGTGCCAAGTGCAACAGCCATTACTGAAATATAATCTGATTCACCACTAGCTGTTTCATGTTTCTTAGTTCCAAAAGATTTCATAATGAATGCTATATAAAAATTATATATAAAAATATTTTAATACTAAAAATTAAAGGTTGTGCTCTCACGAGCACAACCTTGCAAAATATATTTTTCAAAAAAATTTAATTATGTTTAGGGCCATTCACCGAGTGGCATCTTTAACTTACTCTCAAATCCCTTATATACAGGATTCTTGTCAGATACCTCACCAGTAACAGCATCAACATAAATTTGAGCTTTTACATTACCGAAGATATATTGAGGATTAGCATCCTTTGGACCAAGCTCCTTACGAAGTACACATTGACGAGAGTGTGGCTTTGGCATATTTGTTGCCATCATCTTGTTGTATGCCTCAACATAAGTAAGCTTAATCTGTTTATCATTCATAGGTTCATCACCAACCCAGAACCCGCTCTTAACCTCAGTAACAGTAGAGTCCTTTACGTGAGTATACATTACCACCTGTACGTCAGCACTTTGTTCGGTGGCATTAACAAGATATTGGAAAATGTTAGATACTCCAGTAACAACTACCTCACTGGCATTCTCACTATCAAAATAATCTTGAGCAACAATGCAAGTCTCATACCAACGATAATCTTTGTTGTAATTAAGAGTCATTGCCTCACGATCCATAGAAATAAGATTCTCTACTACCAAAGTAGTATCTACCTTTTGGTCAGTTTGGGCATTGTTCTTGTTCTTATCACAAGAAGTGAAACCCATAAACATTGCACAAATAAGTGCGAATAAAAATAGCTTTTTCATGTTTTTTCAAAAATTGTTTAAAAATTGTTAAAAATTTGTTTAGGTTAAAAAAATAATAATTATCAAAAAATAGGAGAGTAAATTAAAATACCTCCACCCTCCTATTCTTTAATTGTTGTCATTAAATATATTTTACTTAATCACAACAACTGCAACACGAGCACCAAGTTCTGTGCCAACACCATGTGCATCCTCAACACGAACACCACGGTTCTCAAGATAGTTCTTTACAACCTGAGCACGATCATTTGCAAGATTTGTATTGAAATTGCTATTGCCGTCAGGTGATGCAGAACCGATTACACGAACGATTGAATTCTCACCAATCTCATTAAGAGTAGCCTTAGCATTGTCAGTAAGTTCAGTTGATGCATTTGCAAAGAATACAACAAATTGGTCAGCATCATTTACATTCTTAGTAACGATCTTCTCAACTGTCTCAACCTTTGTCACAACCTCTGGCTTACGAGCGCGAAGATCATTAATCTCAGCATTCAACTTATCGAAGTCTTCCTGTGTGTAACGATAAGGGCACTCAGTAAATTGCTTGCCAATCTTATAAGTAACACCTACTTGAACACCCCACCATGCATTGCGAGAATCAAAACGAGGATGTTCAGTTGTTCCATAAGAGAACAAACCAGTCAAGTTATAGTTCAACTCTGGCATGACATTGATTTGCCAACGCTCTGCAACATTGAAGTTAACCTCACCCTTGAACTTAACACCGAAGTCATTCAAGTAGTAATCCTTGCTTGGGAAACCATGGATCCACATAGGACCAGTTGCCATAACAACCTCAATAGGACGTTGCTTGTAACCGCCAAAGATATTTGACATATTGAACTTAACCAAACCTGTTACAGTGATATAATTAAATGCCTGTGATTTAATAGTCTCTTCATAATTCATGTATTGTGCATAACCGTACTTACTTCCATTACGAAGTCCAAAATCACCAGCAAATGCAACACCGAATTTAGGTGTGATCCATTTACCAACCTCAGCACCAATTACGCCCTGAATGGTGTGACCGAAATTCTCATATCCCATACAACCTGGGTGCATAAGAGCAGTAGCACCGCCGTTCAAGCGGAAATATGTGTTATCAATAAATTTGCTACTCTCAAGTGTTTGAGCACTCATGCTCATTGCGAACATTGCCACAAGGGCAATCATCAAACTAAAAATTTTTTTCATAATCTTAAAAAATTAAATTTAAAATTTTAAAAAGTTAATTAAAAATGTTTGTGTAATAATATAATTAAAATATATAATTAAAATAGTACTTAAGCAGGATACTATTTAAAAATTTAACAAAAATTAATTTAGTTTTATTAATTCAATTTTTATAATGTATACTGTTTAAGTGTTAATGTTTTACATCTGAACTACCGAACCCATTATCACCACGAGCAGAATCTTTCGTAATATTGTCATAATCTTCTTCAGATATTTCCTTTGGATCCATGTGAATAACAGGTAATATTACCATTTGTGTGAGTTTGTCTCCACAATATACAATATTCTTGCAATCACAATCTTTTGTATATGCAACATTCAAATGAACATATCCTGTATAATCCTCATCTACAACTTGTGCTCTAACATCAAATCCTGCTTGTCCTCTTCCAGACTTATTTAAGAATATTCCTGTAGTATCAGGTTCAAGAGCAACTTTAATACCACTGTTGATGAATAATGATGAATTAAGAGGCATTCTAATTCCAGGAATATTGTTGTCATCAAAGACAATATATTTCTGCATGAACATATAAATAGGAGCCTTCACATAGATATTATCTGTAATCATCTGTGAATCCCAAAGTGGCTTATCGTAAAATGCCAAATATAGATGAAGAATATTTAATGAATGAGTATCAAATACAGGTGATACAACACACTCACGAATATCCTTAAGAATTTGTACTAACTCATCATCTGTCTTATTATAAGATTTCTTAAATGCCTCAAATGCTCGTGTTGCAGTATCTTCATCAGTACAATCAATCAGAGGAACATAAAAATCCATTCCTGCCGATTGATGTGTGTTTGTTGGCTTAATACCAAATCCGTTATAAATCTTAAGTTCTTTCATCTTAAAGTTATTAAATTAGTTATTGTATATTAAAATATATAAGAATAATAAAAATGTTTAAATATTTTAAAATATTTTAAAATTATGTTTCCTCACGATATGGAGATGCTGTCGGATCATCCTCAACATTATATGTGATATCCTTATATGTGTTAGGATAAATGTATTTAAGCATATAAGTATTAAGTTGACTCATCGCATTAAATCCTGGATTGTTTGAACTATGACCATCAAGTAGCGCTGTAAGATCTACCATTGCACGTCCATACATTGCCTTAAGTACTTTTCGGTCACTTTTAAATCTTTCAAACAGACTTGCAATACCTGAAATTGTTCCAAGTCGTGTCTTTAATACGTCGTCACGAATAATACTTCCACCTGCAGCTCTATAGTTTACCTCGCAGCTTGGCATAATGACTATTTTTTTAGCAAGACTTACCCATACTGGAATAGTTCTAACATCCTCAAATATACGTTCAGTTGAATATTCAAATTGGTCACATAATGTCTTGCGATATATCTTAGTCCAAACATTGAACTTGATAGCATTATCTTTAAATAATAATATTTCTGCTACAGATGGATTAGTTACAACCATACGTTGCTGAACACAAGAATTTGTCTGTTGACCATTTGGTTGATTAAACACCATTCCATATTCAACAATATCAGCATCTTCTTTAATTAGTTCTTCATATGCTCTTTTGACAAAATCAATTTTAATATAATAATCATCAGCATCAAGAAACATTAAAAAATCTCCTTTAGCATTATCAATACCGAACTTACGAGCGCCACCGCATCCAAGATTTTCTTCAGGCTCAATTATTCTAACATTAATATTATTAGGATTATTATGCTTACTAAGAAAACCTTCCAGCATTTTTCTACTATTATCTGGAGACTTATCATCAACAATTACATATTCAATGTCAAATTTATCGGTATGTATCTGCTGCATAACAGAGTTCACAGCATTAAGAATAAATATTTCAGCATTATAAAATGTAGTAATTACTGAAACAAGATCTTTTTTCTTTGTAGATTGTTGTTCTTTTTTATGTCTATTTCGTGTTCCCATATCTTATCGCATTAATATCATTATTGTTTTATCTGAAATTCTTTTTAATACATAATATGCGTTCTTATCATCTTTATTACCTGGAACAGCAAGTCCTGCTTCATCTGTAATTTCTGAAAATTGAGGAACACAATATTCTCCTGGTTTACATTTTCCATTGTCTTGTACTATTGCTTTTCCTAGCATAGTGACAGCAATCCATTCATTACGATTTGTTCGTTTATTATATTTGACTTGTTTATTATATGACTTATTTTCAATGGGAATATATTGTTCATAAGGAAATGTACGAATATATGAAAATTCTTCAAGTTGGTCATATGTCTTATTACCTACAGCCAGACGTTCTTTCTGCATATAAATATCACCGTAATCGTTTGATAAATATCGAAGATGCCACTCACTTGGATTATCTGACACAACAGAATAATTAACTGATGATACACCAATTACATCTAAGTTACTGTCATATGCAAGATTTATTTTGTCTGTGTTTAATTTATTAAATTGAACAAATCGTCCAAACTTGTTTTCTACTCCTGGGAAGATATCCCATTCATACATTTCAGAAACACCAAATTTGTTTATATACTTTTCATTCATTACTTTTTAGTTTTTAAATAAAAATCCCATTCATTATTAAATTCTTCCAATTTCTTTTTCTTGCATTCATCATGAGTCAACACCATATCAAGATCCATGGTATCATGATATGCACTCATCATCTGTTTGAATGTGAAATTGTCAAAAAACGGCGATACATTATAAAGTATCATGATTGGATCCAATAATGCATTTTCTCTTGCCACTTCTGTTGCTATACGTTTGTTATGAACGATGTCCTGAGGATGCTGCTTACTAATTCCAACCATAACAAAATTTTCTGTTTTACCAGTGTCCTTATTCTTTGCAGAAAACATCATACCAACAAATGTAACAATCTGCAAATTACCCCACTTTGTGTATGTTCTACCATCAACAACAATATTCTTACATGTTGCATTGTCTTTATCAATTGAACTATACACAAATGAATTGATTTCTGTTTTGTTCAAAAAATCTAAATTGTTGTTCATTATCTTAAAGTTTTTTAAAAAGTTAAAAAATAATTTAGTATATCTTATGACATACGTTTATTGAACCTGTATATTATATAAATATTAAATATTGTTAAAAAAATTAAACATTTAAAGAAAAAAATAAAGAAAAAAACATAAAAAAGAGAAAATATTTAAATATTTTCTCTTATCTATAGTTTGTAAATAGTTAATTAATCTTAACATTGTCAATCTTAACCGATACCAATGCATGCAGCAAGACCGCCGCCAACAACAGCACCTACAAGACCAGCAACAATATTCCATTTACGGTTGCTCCAATCGTTCTTACCGAATTCATATCCAAGGCAAGAAGCGCATCCTGATGCGATACCAGCAAAACCAGCAGCCCACATAGAACCAGTCTCAAGACCAAGATCATCACGACCAATAAGGAATGTAAGAACACCTATTGCAAATGCAACAATTGCGTTAAGTAAGAAATTAAAAAATCCGCCTTTCATTTGTATAAAAATTTATTTATTTATAATTAATTTGTTTCCAACTCTGATCTATTCATATCAACGATATGATATTTCAATGATGGAGTTTCATTATTCAATTCATCTGCAACCTTTTGTGCGTCTTCTTTGGTATAATAATAGTTTATGAATATATCACTTCTATCATACACTACCCACACTTTATCGGCTTTCTGTTCATTTATATAATTAGAAAATGTTTTCATATGTTACGTACGTCAATATTTAATAAATTATTATTTTCTTCATATGAATGAATACAACAATTTGGAATTATTTCTTTTATCTTTTTATTATCTTTAAGAACATCAACCTTCATATTAATTATTGTTGCATTATATCGTCCCGTGTCTGATTTTTGCGCATGAATATCAAATTTTATTAAACCTTCTGATTTAGTCACATGCCAATGAATGTTCTCAGATGTGCCAAAATCTAGTTCTTTATATTTAATATTATACTTATATGTTTTATCATTATATATAAATTCAACATGAATTATATCATTACTTGATGTAATAGACTGTTTGTCTAATGGCTCACGCATATCTGGGACGTCTCTTTGCAGATATGGATTAATTTGTGAAAGATGGTATTCTTGTATATATTGTGTAAAATTTTTCATATTTTAAAGATTTAATATGTTATCATCTTCATCTCTTGACTTGTCGTCTTCTACATCCTCGTCGTTCTTTTTATCGTTATCCTTTTCTTCTTTGTTGTCGTCATCTTTGTTTTCGTCGTCTTTCTTATCATCATCTTTCTTATCATCCTTCTTATCATCATCTGACTTTTTACCACTTAAATTATAAACACAAGGATCCTTTGTCTTTTCAGCACCGAGAAGCTCAAGAATATTCTCAATAAGTTTCTTTACCTCGTCAGGAAGTTTGAACATTGACTTTTCATCAAAATCACCTACCCACACACCGTCTTTTTCAGTGTCATAAATATTGATTAATGAACGTGTCATTTCTACAGTTTTATTATGTGGACGACGTTTTGTATATTTCCAACGAAGCGCAATACTCTCCTTACCGTCCTTATCCTTAACACCTGCAAAATAATATTCACGAGGAAGATCCATGTGTTGAGCAATGATCTGCATGAACTGCTTTGCTGCCTTTACCTTATCCTTTTCTTCAATAAGTTTAATAAGTTCCTTCTTTGTGAGATCTTCAAGTTCCTCATCGTCATCATCACTCTCAAAGAGGTTAATCATCTCAGCTTCGTCAATGTTCATATTAAGCATTTCCTTTACTGGAGTTTCAGCCTGTGTAGATTCAAGATCTGTACCTGCTGCTTTTATGTCCTTTGGTGAGAAATATACCACAAAGAAATCACCCATCTTAATTACCTTAATCTTATCAAGACCTTGAGACATAATATATTGTTTCAATGGAATTGTGGTTCTATCAAGTGGAGTCTCAAGCATTGTTTTAACGTCCTTTTCAGATGTAAACTTGCTACTATTTAACTTAATTGAAAAGCCATCCTCTGCAAGCGATGCTGCAATACTCATTCTACAAGCATATAAATTCTTGACATTTGTTAAAATGTTTTGAACTGGAGTATAATGATTAGTAACACCAGTTGTTGAAAGTGCATTACCAGGATTTACATCAGATGTAACACAATTTTCATTAACATTCTTATTTATTTTATTTAATTCACTAAATCTTTTCATGATATATTAAATTAATGATATATTAAATTATACTATTACATAAATTTATATATAAAAATAAAATTTTATTTATACATGTTCTTAAATGCTTCGTATGCTTTTTCTGATAACTTAATAATATGTTCATCATTTAATTCAGGAATGATTTGCTGCCAATATTTATATAATGCAAACACACGATGAGCACCCATTGGATTTATAGTTTTAATATATAATGGTAATGTATCTACTGCAAATGTTTCTGCAATTTCATAACTAGGAATATACATCAATATTGAATGAGATATTACATCACATATAAACATATCTTCATATTCAACATTATTCCATTCTTCCTTATATTTATTATAAATAGGGCCTTCTTTATCAGTAATTTTCATCATTGTTGATATTTTTCGTAATGATAATCCGCCATTTCCAACAACAGGACGTGCGCATATTTTAAAGTTTGGCCATTTAGAACCTGCACTATAAATTGGTCCGCCTATGTAATCATAACCCATGTCACAGAACTTTTTGATTTCATTTCTAAATATCCAGCAATCTGTCTGATATATCATCATATATTCATAATCCTCAAACGTCTTATAAAAATCATAATCAAGACATAACTGAGAATATGATTTATTTGATTCAAAAAATTTATCATCAAATGACTTATTAGTAGGCTTATTATTTATAAACAACTTTTTATATGATTCATAATCTATTCTATCACATCCAACTAAACATATATCATATTCATTAACTATAGTATCAAGTTGCTTTAAACTTAAACATTCCAATTCATTTGGATTTGTTCTATAGACAGGAACTATTATTATGCATTCGTTATTCATATTTTATCTATTTAACATTAATATATCTATTTAATATTAATATATTAAAGTTTGTTAAAAAATTAAAAGTTCGGCGAACCGAACTTTAATAATTAATGATTATTCTAATATATCTGTTTCATATAACAATTTTCCTCCTTGTGATTGGATTTTTTGTAAGTTCATATTACGCTCGAGCGTACGCTTGTAGATGATAAGTTCGTATGGCATAGCAGTAGTCAGGATATATTTGTTATATTAAATTATTTACCGAATGATCTCCAAAACCTAAATATCTGGTTCATAGTTGCTTTGCTAAAATGCCCTTCTGTATAAAATGCAGTAGAGAATAATCTTGGAGGTATCACCCATGCCTCTGAACGAAGAACAGGAATATACATCTTAAGGCCAAACGCAAGCTTATCAGATCTTGAACATATCTTCTGTATCGCCTTATATGATATGTGGGTATTTGGCTTCTTTGAGGGCTCATTAAAATTGTCTTCCCAAAATGGCATGAATGCTACATAACAAAGTTCCAATATTCTTGCTCGTGTATATGGAGGAAAATAATGAAGGTTGAATCCTACCTCACGAATGGTGTTGTCCTTTGTACGAGTAATACCGCAGAATAATGTCAACGGCGTCTTATCATAATACTCAAGTTCTTCTTTAAACTTAGGCTCATTATAATAGAACATACATAATTGCCCTGGGAGTAAATATTTTGTTGTTTTCTTAGTATTCTTAATAAGTTGTTGATATGCTAAGCGTGAACGAGTGTTCACGGGACGATGAGCAATAGGATGATTTGTTAATGCCTCCCTAATATCAAAATTATCTATCTCATCTTGTGAATAAATATGAGATGTTAATAATTTTAAATTTTGTAATGTTCCTAATGTGCTTGGCATAATATTTTATTAATTATTTTTTGTTCCAATAACAACTATTGCATATTTTTCACCACCTGAATAAAAATATAAATATTTTTTACCCTCTATAGAATATATCTGAACTCGTGTTGTATTATATATATAATTTACATCAAATTGGTCACGAGCAATACATCTTTTAATTATGTCTATTGTTTGTTCTATAGTTTTTGACGCAAATCCATTACGGTCACCAGGCCAATATATGAACATATATGTATTATGCTTATCATAATATTTGAACAGTTCCTCACATGCAGTTACAGGATTACACTCTCTCCAAGCTCTTCGCCTGTCATGAAAATCATAACCATTTGCTGAAAAAGAATTGGTGATAAGTGAAAAAATATCCTCTAATTTATCTCGTTCTTGTTTTGGTGCAGGTCCTGCCTTTCTTAATCGTTCATCCCAATTGACATTCTCATCAATTATTCTATCAAGCTCAAAATTTTGTTTGCTTACAGTGCTATAATCTTTATTGACTATTAATCTCTCATTGAGCGGTTTCTGTTCCCACTTCTGTAATATGGTGAATGTCTCTGGTACCCACTTACGTCCATCAATCTTCTCATCACTAAATCTTACCCATTCATATTTAGAATGCTCTTTTGACAACTTTACGTCTGGAGTATTTTCCAATTTTATATAATATATATCAGACACATTACCATTTTCAAATTTATACGTAAAAATTGGTTTAAGCTTCAACTGTTGTGCCATATCAATCTCAATGCCTGTCTCTTCCATTGTCTCTCTTACAACAGTCTCAACCGTATTCTTATCCTTAGCATCAACAGTACCACCAGGAATACACCAGCACGTTCTGAAGTTCTTCATGTAGTTTGCTCGTCTAAGAATAAGGATCTCTCCCTTATCATTCTCAATTATTATATCAGCAAACTGTGTGTGTTTCCCAGTATATTTCATTCTTGAGCCTTCAAGAGCCTCTGTCAAATATGCGTTTAGTGATTTCATTCGAAAAATTTGTCAATAAGTTTATTTATATCGTTCTTATTATAGTGTAAATATTTCTTTAAATTGTCATCATAATATATCAATGAACATAATTCATCTGGAGCGCATGTATAATAATTATTTATATTAATTTCTTTTGGAACAGTATTTTCCTTGAGCAAATTGTTTAAGAAAACAATTGCTTCATCACCAACTAATCCAATAACATGAAGGTCTATAGCAGAATTAGAGGTTGACCAGTAATAACATTTTTCTTTACCCTTCCATTTCATTTCCGGTTGTTTAGATGATGAATAGTTCATATATAATGTATCACCACTTATTTCGCTGTCATCATGAACTTGAAGCGTAACACTCCTTTTGTACTCAGAATTGATGGTAGTATCCCATAATAATATTTGTATCAACAAACATTTTTTATCATTAGGAATCCTATAGTTCTTGTTTATGATAAGTTTTTCATTGACATTCTCCTTTAACATGTCCTTTGCCTTATTAAGAACTGTCTTATTAGACAACTTATCGCCTGCCCTATTCATATAAAATGTAAGACGTTTCATTGCCTGACCACGATCCTTTGAGTTCTTTAACAGATAATCAACAATCTTCTTAGGGTCCTTTTCAGTGAACAACCCGTCCTTGGGATGCCACTTTGTCTTGACGTCAGATAACTGCTCTTCTATATAGTTACTAAGTGTT
>Ga0247611_10003017_pt1 | contig 25781 bp, 22 predicted proteins | sample 177DNAGHGhighgp2_FD_192422 | JGI IMG/M metagenome (GOLD analysis project Ga0247611, IMG submission 192422) | Sheep rumen microbial communities from Palmerston North, Manawatu-Wanganui, New Zealand - 1770 DNA GHGhigh gp2 | ecosystem: Host-associated > Mammals > Digestive system > Stomach > Rumen... | reverse complement strand
AGGAATTATATATGTACAGATTTTTTCTAACCGATGCTGTCGATTTCGCAAAGCAGTTTAACGAGAGCATGAAGATAGGAGAGAGCGAGAGCAATCCTCTCGGCGGACTGAATGATGCCGTGACTAATGCCGGCAGCTCCACGATAAGGCTGGTAACGATCATAGCACTGATAGTCATAACGATAGGACTTATCATAGCCGGTGTTAAGATAGGTTCGCCCAATGCAAGGAAAAGGGATGAAGGCAAGCAGAAAGCCTTTGCGGTCATCATTGCCGCAGCCGTTCTGTTCGGACTTGCTTCGGTGTTCCTTATGATACAGCAGATCGCTGACGGATTCATGTAATATACGGGAGGTTTAAGATATGGGACAAATTACATGGCAGTCGAATCCCTGGGATATCCTTAAGGACGGTCTCAGTCTGGGGGCTGTGGCCGCCGGAGACAAAAGTACCGAGCTTGTAAAGAGCATATATGCACTGCTCCGCACGATAGGTCTTGTGGGCTGTGCCATAACAATGATAGTCATCATAATAAAGTTCAGTTCAGGCAACCCAAATTCAAGAGCAGAAGCAAAGAGCATGTTTTCAAAGAAAATCCTTCTGATCTTCTTTATATTTACCGCAACATATTTCTTCGGATATATACTCGGTATACTTAACAACCTGTAAGGAGGGCTTAGATATGTCTATGGAATCATTATCCCATTCCACTATGGGAGACCTTCGTGAAGACGAGGAAAAGTGGCTCAAGATATTTACAAAGAAATCACTCCTGACCTGCCTTGTAGGTATGCTTCCGGGATATATACTGTTCGCCATTCTCGGTATTTTCTTTCCGAGCATTGTCGGTGGCGTTATATGGCTCGCTCTTGAGGTCTTTCTTTACGTAGTGACCACCATAAAGCTCTCTGTGGAAGATTACCGCAATAACGGCGGGGGACAGTTCATATATATGGTGCTTATCAAAAAGCTCTTCCGCAAGACGTCTAAGGTCTACTATTACAAAGGCATATTTGAAGATGAGGAGGAAAACAGCTGATGCTTTCTGTTGAAACAATAACACGTATACTCCAGGTAATATTAGTCCTGCTCGTTGTGGGCGGTGTCGGATTTTTCCTGATAAAGAAGTTTGCAAGAAAGGGCGGGGGGGTTAAAAGCTCCAGGGATGATACCATTCAAAAAGGCGGAAAGACATATCCCGTTGAGGATTTCATACCGGTTCAGGAGATAAGGAACGGCATTGTGAAACTTGACGGCGAGGACAGATTCATTGCGTCCATCAACTGCAAGGGTTTCGATTTCTTCACATCATCAGAGGAAGAGATCATAAATACCCAGCGGGCATACTACGGATTTATAAATACCATACAGTCGCCCATAACAATGCGTATCGACTCTACCGCACTTGACCTTACTGCACAGATAAGAAACTTCCAAAGGATCAAGCAGGAAAGGCTTGATGAAAGGAACCTTAAATACAGCCAGTTCGTTGAATACCGGGCAAAGCTGAAGGCGGCAACCACCGAAGAAGCCCAGAGGGACTTTGAGAATGTCCTTTATATGCTTAGCCGTCAGATAGATGTATGTACTAACAAGATAAGACATCTTGACTCTCTTATCGCATACGAGACGCAGCTTTCAGGCCGTAAGGCAAATCCTCTGCAGGAAGAGCGTTACATCATCGACTGGGAATTTAATCCCCAGGATTTTCCCGAAGGCGTGACCGATGCGGAGATATATGAAAAAGCTGTTAAGACGCTTGATAACAAGATTGCGCAGATGAAACATGCTCTTGGAAAAGCAAACGTAAAGTGTTCAAGAGATACGGATAAGGAACTTTTCTCTCTCAACTATCGTCATTTCCATCCTATGGGTGGCGACCTTTACAAGAACTTTGAAGGTTCCAATGCTGAAGACAGGATCGTGAGCGGTCTTATCGATTATGAAGGTGCAATGAAGAAGTACGAGAAGATAAAGGAATCCGAAGAATGGAAGCGTATCGAGGCAAGACAGGCTGAGCTTGAGGCAGAAGCTGAAAAGCCTGCGATCCCCGATTTCGAGGATGACGAAGATGATGAAGATGATATTCTTATCGGCAGCGGTGCAAAGAATGTACCCCGTGAAGAATATAATGATGAAGGGAGCGTGACATTCTAATGTTCGGTTTTGGCTCAAAGAAAAATGAAACTGCCGAAGAAGCTGTCATTGGCAGCGGTGTGGGACAATTTACGGGAAAGAACAGACTTAAGGCTGAAAACATTAAGACAAGGCTCGCACCTGACGGTATCAATCCCAATTCATTAGACCATTTCTATCTGAACGATATGGGTATAGGCATATATGCCAGATCCTATTATATAGACCGTCTTCCAATGAACGTTGATTTTGCATCAACTTTCGCACCATTGTTTAACTTTAGGAAAGTAGTAAGTTCCGTGTTTATACGTCCGATGTCTGCAAGCGAATCGCAGAAGCTCATGCAGAACAAGATGAGGTCTGATGAAACGGAACTTCTGGACGCTGAGAAGTCCGGTGTTGCTTATACGATAAACAAAATGCGTGTAAAGGTTGCCGAAAACAACGAGAATGCCATGAGGCTTTCTTCAGGAAAGACCAAGTGGTACGATGTCGGTTTCCTTTTCACCCTTACAAGGGAAAGCCTTGAACAGCTCGACCTTTCTTCCGCGGAATTTGTTTCTGTCGCAAAAGAAGTGGGTATAGAGCTTGCAAGCTGTTATGGAATGCAGGCTGAAGCATATCTTACTTCAGGTCCTTACAACAAGATATATTCGGGCAAGTTGTCCTTGTTTAAGGCTACTCCCGTTAAGATGCACGTTTTTGACGCAGAAGCTGTCGTTACCATCTTCAATCATACGAACAGTTTCTTCTCTCACCCTGACGGTATTCCTATCGGCAGAAATATGGGTACCGGTGAGAGCGTACTCTGGACTCCTTATGCACAGAGCCACAACGGTTATTCGTGTGCATTTGTTGGCAAGACCGGTACAGGTAAATCTGCATCTATAAAAATGTTCGCCGGCCGTCTCGGACACTTTGGTTTCCGTTTCGCCTGCATTGATACCGAGAAGTCGGGAGGAAGGGGAGAGTATTCAACCCTCTGTGACGAGATGGGTGGTATCAACTTCCAGCTGAAATCCAATTCAAACAACAGGCTTAACATATTCGAGCTTGATGTTCAGAAAGAATACGATGCAAACCTTGGCCGTGACTTTGATGTGCTGAAACTTACCGATAAATGTGCGATTGTCCGTGACATCATAATGTCAGCCGTGATAGGTGACAAGCAGGAACCCAACTATGCGCTCAGAACTGCCATGGAATCGATCCTTTCAAGATGTATAATGGAGCTTTACGAAGCAAAGGGCATACATGACGGCGAACCCCAGTCGCTCTATGCTCCCGGAGGTGCTGCGGGCGTTGTTAAAAAACAACTCCCGGTAATGAGCGAGGCTTATCTCTGGATCCTTAAGAACAGGGCAGAAAACACCATCGATGAGCACGTTGTGGCTTATCAGATGCTTGTAGATACTATCTCTGATATGGTTGATGACCTTTATTATGACAGGGACACCTACGAGATAGTAAATGCCGAAGAATATAAGATCAGACAGATGACCGGAAGGAATATAAGACATCTGAGAGGTACAAAAGGATATTTTGACGGACAGAGCTCCATGTCGGTTTCCCGTGAGACACCTTTTATCAATGTCGATATATCGGATCTCCCCGACAGTGACAAGATACTCGGGCAGCAGGTCGCAATGAATTTCTTGATGGAAAATTTCATCAAGAAAAACAGTGAAAATGTCAAGGACAGCCAAAAGATATGCCTTATCGTAGACGAGGCACACAGGCTTTTCCCGAATCCCCTTACAAGGAAGTTCATATCCGATCAGGTGCGTACTGCCCGTAAGAATAACGCAAGTATCTGGATCTGTACCCAGAACCACAGGGATTTTGCGGACTATACCGAGACCGCTTCAATGCTGAAGAATGTTGCGAGTGTATTCATGCTCAAACAGGATGCGTCCGACGCCAAATATCTCCGTGAGAACACCATACTCACTCCTTCGGCGGTATCAAGAGTGCTTACCCTGGGCGGTGATCCTAACGATCTTGAGGACAAGTCCCACAAAGGTGAGGTCTGCCTTATAGATACCGATAAAGTTGTTTTTGTTAAAGTTGATTATCTTCAGGACAGCGAGTTCCTGTTCGTTGAAACTGATGTTGAAAAGCGTAAGAAATATATGATAGAACACGGAATGGCTGTATCGTAAGTTGTCTCCTGCTGCCATCATCTGATTATATGTTGCTGAAAGGTTGAATTGTATTATGCAAAAATTGTTTGTAAGGGCTTTTGCCCTCGTCACATGCTTAATAATATTCTCGTCTGCCTTAATGCCCGTAAAGGCTAAAGCAGGTCTTTTTGATGAGTCATGGCTTGATGACTGGGATATATATAATAACGTGGAAACTTTCGGTAACATAGACGCAGTGTATGATGATCCTGCCTTTGCCTCAGTAATGAGCAATAATGAGATCAATGCGAACATGGCACATCATTATGTGTTAAAAGGATTCGCTAAAAATCATCCCGATGTTCTGGAACAGCTTGAGAAATTCATGGGTGTTGAATCAGTGGTTGAAATGGCAAAAGGCTATTGGGCGCTTGCTGAGGCTGCAGAATCGTTGCAGGTAGCTGTCAACAAATTAAATTCAGCCTCTGAATCAAGTAAGGCTGTCTATGTTCTGGGTATTTATAATGCCACGAAAGACTTAAAAGTTGAAGATATAGAAAAATACAAGGAAGAAGGAAAAAATAACGCCGAAGCTATAACGAATTATTTTGAATGGCTGGGAAGTTATATAAGTACTGAGGTAGATACCTCATCTATGACGATTGAAGAAAAAACAAAATACACTGTTATTTCCAAGGTCGTCACAAAAATTTTTGAAAACGAGCCCGATGACTTCTTTACAGACATCTATGATGCTGTGGCAGTGTGGGATGGTAATACACATGCCAATCTTGAAGCTGCAAAGTCACAGGCAGGAGAATGGATGCGCATTCTTTTTGAAAAGAGTCATCATTCTAAGAATGTAGATGCTTTTAGAACGACGTATACTGCAGTTGCAGACTATCTTCTGAAGGTAAAGGATGCTGCGGCACAGCTCTACGGTATGGTAGATCCTTCGTATTATGATAATATCGCACTCAAAGAAGAACCCGGGCTTGTAGAGGAGCACCTTGCGAAGATGCTCCGTGGTATCGGAAGTTCACTGCAGAACATACTTGACAGGAACACTCTCCGTTTTGAAAACATCGTATACGGACGTGTTAAGACCAGGACCGGTAATGTAGGCCTTGTAGTCAACAACTTTTCTTTTGAGCTTGCGGACAAGAACGTTTACGGCGTGACCGGAGCCACGATATATGTAATACTTCGTGGACTTCTGTTCCTGGGCGTACTCGTTTATCTGATGTATTATCTCGCAAAGGATGCAATGCTGACCTCATCAAGGGTTAGGAGCAAATTAAAGGAAAATGTAGGTTATGTGATTCTTGCGGTGTGTCTGCTCTATGCAATGCCTAATCTGCTCGATCTTGCCCTTCACCTGAGGGACAGCCTCTTATATACTCTTGCGGATCGGATCCAGGACAGTACCTTTGCCAGGCTGAGCGGTCTTGCCAAGAATTTCCGTGATGCAGCTGAAAATGCCGGTACTTTCGTATCCGCGTGTGAATATCTAGGAATGGTAGTCATAACTGCATATCTGGCATTCCTTTATATTGCCATGGCCTGCTCTATGACGATAATGTTCGCTTTCTTCCCGGTATTTGTCATCTTCTCGTTCCGTGACCGCAAGATTATGAATGAGTGGGTGAGCTTTACACTCGGAATTATAACCACTCCTTTGATAGATGCAGTTCTTTTCCTGTTACCGCTTGTGGCTACACATATCTCGAATGTTCCCGATGTGGTACAGCTGCTTCTGTGTATGTCCATCATACCTGCAAGGGGGACTATCAGAAGACTTCTCGGTTTCTCGTCATCTATGGGATCAGAGCTTGTCGGACTTGGAGCGATCATGGCGGCCGGCAGGGCTGTTGGTGCGGTTACAAGGACTGTAAGGAACACCGCTCATAATGTTTCTGAAGGAGTCTCCAGTATAAGGGAAGACCGGGCAAATGCCAAATTTTATGATAGTCTTGCCTCTGCAGAGGACGGGGACGGTGAAAATGTTTCCGGAACAGCTTCTGGTACGGCAAATGGAAGGGCTTCTTCATTTGGAAGTGATGTAGCAAGTACACCTATCGGAGAAAATGTGGAACACGCAGTAGCAAACTCGGGAGGCTCCGAGTCCGGAAATGGAGGCGGAAGCTCGTTAGGTTCTTCTGCTGTTAACAGGACTGAGCAGTTCTTTAAGGATCATCCTAATGCTGCACGTGCCATGAGTAAAATTACAAATACTGACAGTCCTGAATTTAAGTTTCTTGATCCTAAGACAAAGGCGAGGATATACAGGGACAGGGCGAAAAAGACTGCTGCCCAGACCTTGCTCAAGACTGCCGGCGGTGTAGCCGGTGGCGTGGCGGGTGGTTCGATAGGAGTTGGTGCGGGAACATTTCTTGGTGCTAACGCCACAATGATGATGGGTGGAATGGGACTTGCCGCAGGTTCAGATGTTGGTTCTGCTGCCGGCAATATTGCTGGTACCGGGGTTGCTGCTGCAATCCGTGGTGGTCGCTCGCTATATGAAAGTGCTCATGCCAATAAAAATACTGCCATGTCGCTTGATTCCGGAATAGGTTCCGAAGATTTCGGAGCTAATGAGATCATGTACACCTATATGGGTGAAGATGGACAGGAACATGAAATGCAGTATGCTGAAGATATACGTGCAGGAATAATAGGTGACAGTACGGATGATACCATTGCCAATATCATGAATAATGATTCTGCTTTTGCTGACGAGATTTACAATAACTTTACGGGCATAACAAATAACCCTGAGTTTGACCGTGAGCAGATACAGGATGCACTGATAGCGACATATGCAAGATATGCCGATGTAGGTGCCGCAATGCAGAATGAGGACAGGGTACAGGCTTATGACACTGCTTATATCCCCACAAATTCAAAGCTCAAGTCTATGAACGCAATGCATGACTGCTTAAGAATGGGTGCAGAGGCAAGGGTAGATATGGATGGAAGCATCTATTTCTCAAAGCCCGAAAGTATGTCTCCTGCTGATTACAATAGCCTTGAATATGCCTTTCCTAAAGTCAACTATGGTTATTCCCATGCAAGTTATTATGACGAGAAGAAGAGAACAAGCTATAACCCGTCAGATGGATATATCGGAAGCGGCATGATAGAAAATATGAAACATGGTGACAGTTCGTGGGGCATTCCTAACCTTGACAGCACCAATGTTGATAATATCGGTGACATGCCGAGTCATTCTCCGTCAGGCGGAGCTCATTCTACGACTCCTTCTTCCGAGTATGCCGGTGGGGCGGTAAAGGGTGGTCCAAGGTTTACTCCAGGAGCCGCTTCTGACGGAGTAATGGAAGATGCAATGGAAAGATTTTACAGGGAACATCCCGATCTTCGTCCGAATGCCACCTGATGTAAGGCTATCAGGCTTAAGCCATAGCAATAAACTTGCCATCCTGTCATAAGACAGTCCCGTGTCTGACAGGATTTTCCTCCCGACGTGTGTCCGGAAAGCACGCTTGTCGGGAGGGATTTTTCACGAATAAAATAAATTTTCATTTTTTTACAACTTTTTGCGTATTTTACGCAAGTACATACCGAAAAGTTCTCTTATTATAATTAGAGGGGTAAATTATTTCCCTGTTAAATTATAGGACAGTTGTTGACTGTCATCAGAAAGGAAACACATGCGAAAGATACTTTTAGCGTTGCAGTCCGAAGGGAGCAACGAAACACTGCATAGTTTTGAGGCTTACTGTGCACGAAAAAAAAGGGATGATGTATTCGAGCTTGCGACATCGGTGCTTCAGGTACGTCAGATGCTCGCAACCGGCGAGTACGACGGAATGATAATGCAGTACCAGCTCGGCGCTGTACCCCTTACGGCAGAAGAGGTTGTTTCTTTCCGTAGCAGGAACGAAAAAATGCCTATGGTAATAATCGTTCCGAATGAGATCAAGGGCGGGACTTTCCTTAATTCACTGCTTATCGAGTGCATCTATGGTGCCGTGTACGCTTCAGAGGGCAAAGTGACAACTATCATGAACCTGCTCGATGTTGACAGGTCAAGATCAGAGGCTAAGGCTTACTACGGGATCCTTGATACTGTCGTTTCTACCAAAGAAGCAAATGACACTCCCCAATATGCTACCGCACAGAACATAATCAAATACAAGACTTATCTTGAAACCGGAGAAGACCGCCCCATAAAGGAAAGATTCGAGTATATCGTAAGCAAGGTATCAATGCAGGAAGTTAAGGATATGGTCAACGACCTCGAGCCTGATACCATTGCAGAATTGAGAAAATACCCCGGTCTTACAGATTATCTCCCTCCGCTACCTGTTAAGGAAGATAAAAAGAAAAAAGGCGGTCTGCTGAGCGGCCTGTTCGGAAAGAAGAAAGAAGAGCCGAAAGAAGAACCCCGGGCAGAAGCAATAAAAACTGAACCCAAGCCCGAGATAAATGAGGAACCGAAGAAAGCTCCCGAACCTAAGGTGGAAAAGCGTACCGAAATTAAAAACGATACTGCCGATAAGCAAAAAACTCCCAAGAAAGCCTTTGAAAAACCGGAGCATACTGATGCCGTGCCTGTTAACGAACCTGTGCAGGACGACAGTGACGATGATATCATATCCGAACTGAGCGAATTCTTTGATATGGACATATCACCAGCTCCAAAGCCTAAGGAAGAGCCAAAACCGAAGCCTAAACAGGAACAGAAACAGGAGCAAAAATCAAAACAGGAAACTGTTGCTGAAAAGAAAGACGCCCCCGTTAAGAAGCCTGAACAGCACAGCGGTCCTACCGAAAAAGAAAAGGCTGAGGCTGAGCGAAAGAGACTGCTTGACGAAGAGCGTATAAGGCGTGAAGAGAAGATCAGGAATGATGCTACCAAAGTCATAAAAGAAGAGGCAGAGCGTCAGAGAGCTGAAGCCGAGCGCAAAGCCAGGGAAGAAAAAGAACGCCTTGAAAACGAAAAGGCTCGCATATTAAAGGAACAGCAGGAGGCAGAGGCTAAAGCCAATGCCGAGAAAGAGGCAAGGAAAAACGCAGAAGCCAAAGCCAATGCCGAGAAAGAGGCAAGGAAAAACGCAGAAGCCAAAGCCAATGCCGAGAAAGAAGCCCGTGAGAGGGCAGAGGCAGAAAAGGCAGAGGCAGAACGCAAGGCGCTGGAAGATGCGCGCAGGGTAGCCGAGGCAGAGAAACAGGCACAGATGGCACAGGAACGTGCGGAAGCGGAAAAAGCCCGTCTGTTAAAGGAACAGCAGGCTAAAGAGCAGAAACTCCTTGCCGAAAAAGAAAAACGAGAGGCGGAGCTTAAAGTCGATGCAGAGCGTAAGGCTGCAGAGGCTGAGAGAAAGGTAAAGGAAGAAGCTGCAAGGCGTGAGGCTGAACTTAAGAAACAGGTTGAGGAGGCCCAGAAGGCAGCAGAAGCCGCTAAACGTGAAGCCGAAAAGCGTGAGAGAGAGGCTGAAAAGAGGATCCAGATCGCAGAGTCGAATGTCCGCACAGTCGTACAGAAACAGATGGTTTCCCGCAGGGTTGTCGGTGTGTTCGGACTTTACAAAGGTTTTGACGCTATGCCGGTCGCAGTTCAGCTTGCGAAGACGCTTTCCCAGTACGAACCCGTTACTTACATAGAGGTACCGAGAAAGGGTGCTGGCGTATATACAAGATTCGGGCTTGAAAAGAACGTCGGACCTTCATACAAGTCAGTTCCGCATATGGTTGCAAACGGAGAAGCCAACCTGTCAACAGTAAGGAATATGCATGGAGAAGTTAACTTCTTTGCGGCAAACGACGCATACGGAGAAGTAGGGCATGGCATGGATATCGTATCCGCCATGGTAAACGGGACGAGCGACAATGTTGTGCTTGAAGCCGGATGTACCATAGAGGAGGCCCGTAAGAGCGGACTTCTCAATCTCTGTTCGAAGGCAATCCTCCTTTATGATTACGACGAAGAAGAAAGGTATATGTCAAGGATCCTTGAAGAAGCAGAGATACTTGAGGCTTCCGGGATAGAGCCATATATACTTTCTATCAGTGCAAAGGGCAACGAGATGTCAAAGCTTTCTGCCGAGATCCTTTATTCGCCCGTTAAAAAACCTGACGGAGATCTTTTGACATTCCTTGGTCTGAAGATTCCTGAAGAACAGAAGCTTCTTGGATACCTTGGTCTTGCCGGAGCACAGAAGGTAAAGAAGAAGAAACAGAATGTAAAGATAGAGATTATCGGAACAAGGGACATTGCGGTGTTCGGTGCTGAACGTGGAAATGGTGTAACACATACCTGCTTAATGCTCGCAGACTCGGTAAGGAAAGATTACAGGACTGCACTGATAGAGCTTAATCCCACAAAACATCTTCAGGCTTTCGCTGCAGAAATGCAGGCAGGGGATGAAACCGGACAGCATATGAATCTTTACGGGATCGATGTATATTACAACATTTCGTGGGATCAGTTCGCTACAAAATACCGCCCCAAGTATCAGATAGTCGTGATAGATTTCGGATCATATACCAATGCTTACGGAAGGCAGAAGAACGGGCAGACCTACCGCCCGATAGTAACAAGCTGTCCGAAGAAGTACCTTGTATTTGACGCTTCTCCCTGGAGGCTGTCAGTACTTGATAAGATGGTACCGATTCTTGACGGTGATTCGGATCCTGGCTGTCAGATTGAACTTCTCGCTCCGATGACTACCGGAGCAGGACTTAAACAGTATCGTCTGTATGACAGGGTGGGACACAGGGAGATCCATTGTATGCCCGACTGTGAAATGCCCGTCAGGTGTGAAAAGGAACTTAAGCAGAGCGATATGGATTTCTTAAGAAATCTTGTGCTCAGATGATCGTTGGAAATTACTTTATGGATATCATAAATGTAACAAAAAATATTATTTAATCAAAAGGAGAGTTTTATGAAAACAGGTTCAAGAAGGGGCAGGAATACCGTCCTTACAATCGTAGCGTTGCTTATTATCGCTGTATGCGTCGGTGCGGCAATATGGTTTATGTTCCGCATGAAAGACCAGATCAAAGGCGACTATGAAACGCAGCTCAGTGAGTTAAATCTGAAGATCATGTCAAAGACCAGGACAGTATATGTTGCAAAGGAAGGCATACACGCCGGTGCCATGATAGAGCGTGATATGTTCGACCTTAAGGAAGTGCTTACCGATGCAGCGGACTACATCAGTGACGAGGATTTTGGAAAGACAATGCTTGTTGACGTTCCTGCAGGAACTGAAATGAAAAAGGCTTTTGTTTCCGGTGAGGTAGTTGATACCGAACTCCGTGAGGTTGAGTATGATTACATCACTGTTACTTCAAATGTCGAGGCTTCCGATTATGTAGATGTCCGCATAATGTATCCGGATGGATCGGACTACATAATTATGAGTAAGAAACAGGTCAAGGCACTTAACGAGACTAAGCTCGTTTGTGACCTCTGGGTAACGGAAGAGGAACTCCTTCTCATGGATTCTGCTGCCGTTGATGCTTACCTTTACAGAAATATAGATGAAAGAGTGCTTGACGCAAAGATATACGTGACAAAGTACATCTTGCCTACCGTTCAGGAACCTTCGGCTCCCAACTATATCCCTTCTGAACAGACTGCTGCCCTCATACAGGACAATCCCAACATAGTGAATGTAGCTAGCCAGTACCTTGCAGCCGAACTCAGACAGAAGAGAGAGCTTGACCTTAATGAATTTTTACCTCACACCAACGATGGCTTGACATGGTATGACAGCACAGGACGTTACCTCGGAAAAGCGACCGAAGCAGAAGTAATGGGAAATGACATTGTTAACAATGCTGGAAGCATTCCCGGAAGCGAACTTCCTTCTGAATACGGACAGGGCTTATGGGATGATATGGAACAATAATAACGGGGGATGACTCACATGACAGACATTAACATAATGGGTACTGATATGTGCGACACCGTACTGTATCTTGCCCGGCTCCTTACCTTTACGGGAAAGAAAGTATTTATCCGTGACTATACAAGGGAAAAGCGCATGAGGTCCGCAGTGCCCGAGATAAAAGGCATAGATCCTGCTGAAGACATCATCGATTATGCCGGTACCGGATATACATATTCGAGGGTTTCTGCTGAAAATTACGATACCTGTATTAAGCTTTATGATTATGACAGGCTTCCTGATAACGAGGAAGGCATAACCCTCATAATCGCATCCGAATCTAAGGCTGTATCAGATGCACTTAACGAAACCGACTGGACAGACTTTCTTGAGGCAGGTACAAGGATAATTCTTCTTGTAAAACAGTATACCGGAGCTGTAAGAAAACAGTTTGACGAGCTTATCAAGAACGCAAAGATCAAGGATGTGTTTGCGGTTCCTCAGAACGCACACGATCAGAAATGTGCGGTCATTGCCGAACACAATGATAAATACATTTTCACAAACATATCGGCTAAATATCAGGAGAGCCTTATCGACATCTTAAGGATACTCCGCAGCGATCTTGGAATGTCGCTGAAAGAAGCTGAAAATGTGTTCAAGAAAGCTGCGAAGGGAGGAAAGTAAGATGAAAGTTGCATTCTGGAGTCCATTTCACGGCACAGGAGCAACAGCCAATCTGCTTGCTCTTTCGGTGGCCGTGTCAGAACTTATGGATAAAAAAGTGCTCGTGACACAGACTCACTACAGCATGAACAACCTTGAAGGACCACTCCTTGGAGAGGTCGAGGACGGAGAGCAGTTTTTCCGTGACACCGGTCTTGATGCGATCATGAGATTTTATAAGTCGGGAGCGCTCACAGAGGAACAGGTTGACAACTGTTCGATAAAGGTCAGCAAGAACCTTTATCTCCTGGCAGGGACAAAGGCAAGTTCCCGTGAGTCCTATGAGAACAGGGTTGTCCAGGATATGGTAACACATATCATAACCCTCATAGAGAACTATTACGACATCGTATTTGTTGATACCAACTCAGGTGACAACGAGCAGTCGCTCAAAGTGATAGCAGAGTGCGATATGGTGATCGTTACAATGCGTCAGAGCAGGGACATGATAGAATCTGTGCTTCACAACGAAAAGCTCAAAGACAAAAAGATATTCTATCTTTTCGGATCCTATGATCCTTACTCAAAGTACACGTTAAAGAATCTCCGTAAGCTCTATAAGGAACTTACAAAGGAAAATTCCGGCGGGCTTCCCCACTGTACCCAGTACATGGATGCCCTTGCAGATAACAAGATACTTAAGTATATCCATTCAAACCTTAACGCAGATGAGGATTATGCAGACTTTGAATTCTTTGACGCACTGAGGGAAACGGCAGCTGGCATAGCCGAGCTTGCCGTAAAGAAAACGAAATAAGGAGAGAAAAATGCCAGCGATAATTATAATCTCAGTTGCTCTCCTTGCGGTAGTGCTCATGCTGATCTTTTCAGACCAGGCAGCTAAGAGGAGAAAAGAGAAGAGGGACTGGAAGAAAGACCACTTCCATTTCAAAAACCTCTGCGAGACCTGTGAGGCTGTTATAAATGATGTGGCCAACATGGACTACAACGAGCTTAACCTTAACCGCGAGGAAAGAATGAAGCGTGAAAGGCAGCAGGTAAGACTCCGCAGGGCTACCCGTGAAGCCTGTCTCGGTGATGCCGGTGACAGGGACTTCCTCAAAGATTACATCAAGGAAATGCTCACAAAGAGGCTTGGCGTTGACGAGGTGACTATTAACCAGGTAATCCCTTTCAGTAATCCCGATGCCATGACCGCAGTGGAGAAGTTCGAATATCTGTATACCCTTTTCCGCCGTGAATATGCCTTTAAGGTATTTGGCAGAATGGTGCAGGCTTTTGGCTGGCTCCAGCCGAAACCCGTTGCAGACGGAAGACCTATCTATACCATTGATGAGGAAGATATCGAAGAAGCTTATAACACCTGCGAATTCACAGGAAACTTTGATGATAAGCTCAACACGGTGGTACAGCGTGTTTACGAAACCCTTTACGGAAATGATGTCGCAGACCTCGTGCTCATGGACGAGTCGCTTGACGGTGTTTCTGGCGGTGTCGGTGGTAGGACAAGAGTTGAATACAACTACCTTGAAGAGCTGATGGTAACAGACTCAACAAAGACGATGGCAGACCGGCACTATGATGTAATCTACTGTGTTTACCACGGCCGTACAGTAAGGCTCAAGTTCTTAAGTTTCAGGAACGAAGAAACCTTACAGTCTGTTGTTAAGAAGATATACCAGTTTGAGATCAAGAAAGTGCTCTCGAAAAAGAATCCGATACTGCACGGCACCATGAAAAACAATTCCCGTGTCGTTGTGGCGCGTGAACCCGTAAGTGACGGATACGTATTTTATGTGAGAAAATTTGACTCTGCTGATGCAAAACATATCGAAACCCTTATCACTCACCTTGGACGTGGTATCGTTATCACATTACTTGAGGCGATCACAAGAGGCGAGCTGAATTTTGTTGTTTCAGGTGACATGGGTTCCGGTAAAACAACAATGCTTAAATCCCTTGTCGGATATATGAACCCTCTCTATACGATACGTACTGCAGAGACTTCATTCGAGTTAAATCTTAACAACCTGTATCCGAACAGGAACATCCACTGTATGCAGGAGCGTGGCGATGTTTCGATCTACGATATCATCACAGGTACAAAGAAGATGGATACCGACATAATGATCGTAGGCGAGGTTAATGAGCCTAAGATTGCCGGTGCTTATGTGCAGGTAGCACAGTCCGGTTCACGTATGGCTGTGACAACACTTCACCATAAGACAACCGAAAAACTTATCGAGTATCTCCGTAACGCTCTCGTTGAGGAATTTGGAATCAACGATGTGAATATAGCGGAGAAACAGATCGTCGAGATCATCAATTTTGATGTTCATACGGAAAAGGATTTGCAAGGAAATTTCTTCATAAGAAGGATCACAGAGATCATTCCTTCAGAAGAAAAGCCTTATCCTACAGGTCAGGATGCTGCAAGGCTTGAATATTATAAGCGTTCTACTGACAGGCATTTCTACACTCTGAATAACATCATTGAGTTCGATCATGATAATATGCAGTATCGTGTTGTCGGCAATATCAGCGACTATACTTACAACCTTATCGCTGAAAAGGCCGGTACTGCCGTAGCTGACCAGATAAGATACAACCTCAGCATAGCGATGAAGAACGTAACCGCTTTTGACGAAGGTTTCAAGTCGGCTGAACAGGCAAGACAGGATGATGAACAGGCTTACGAAACACCTGGCAATGACGAATACGCTAATGAATATGCTAATCCGTATGCAGGTTTTGAAGATATCGCCATGGATCAGAATGAAGAAAACTTCATGGAATTTGAGCTTCAGAACGGATATGCCACCCCTGAAGATTATGGCATCGGAAATTCCGACAACAATAACGGCGGGAATTAAGGAGGTGGCCTATGTCAAATGAAGTATTGCTCGTCATAATGATAACTCTCGGCATAATTGCCGTGATACTTGTCATAATGGCGGTGATAATAAGTGCCAAAAACAAAAAGGAAAGAAGTGCCCAGGAGATCTTCGTGAACAAGAAGGTCGGGGCGAGGGGAGTGTTCGTCAATATGTACGACTTCCTCGACCATATTCCTTTTTTCCGGCGCTACCTAAGGATACTCGGCCGCAGATATGACCTGATGTATCCGGGCGATTACAAAGAGTCCAGCTTTCTCACGATGTCGATACTGGCGAAACTCTTTGTTGTTGCCGTTATTTCGCTAACGCTTATATTCGGCTTGAACCCGGGAGTGTATACATTCCTTACCGCACTCATCATTACATATATAGTAGGCATGGAAATGGTGTGTTCTGCTGCCGCCAAGCTCGAGATAAAGTTTCTTAAGTCCTTTGACTCGTTCCTTTGCAGTGTCAAGCATTATTTCTATAAGACGGAATCGGCAAAGCTCGGTATCGATGCTGCAAGGGAAGAATGTGACAGGATCATGAAAGGTCACGCCCAGGAGCTTTACAAGGTAATGACCGCACCCGATGTTGATGCAGCTACGAGAGAGTATATGGGACAGGGTTATCACAAGTTCCTTAAATTATTTCTCCTGCTTGCCGAGACAGTAGAAGAAGCGGGTGATAATAAAACCGAAAAAGGATCTGCATTCCTTAACTCGATAATCCAGTGCCGTAACGATGTTCAGGCGGAAGTAAGATACATTGAACGCAGAAGACACAGATTTTCAGGACTTGCCCTTACGGCAGGTCTCCCGCTCATAGCTGTACCTTATATAGCGTGGTGGGGACAGGACACAATTCCTTCGCTTGTCAATTTCTACTCAGGACATACCGGTTTCATCATTAAGGGCATAATAATGGTAATAACCATTGTCTGCTTTAACTGTCTTGTAAGGTTGAGAGAGGGAGATAAACTTGATAAAAAGACATATCCCCTTGCGGAGCGTCTTGCATCGCTTTTTCCTTTCAATAAGATACTTAACGGTATCATAAACCATAACTACTCAAAGGCATTAAGGATAACCGATACCTTGAAAAGACTCTGTGAGAAGTACACTGTAAGAACTTTCTATATGCTCAAGTGCCTTTACTTCTGCATAACGATTGTGGTTCTTGTTATACTTCTTTCGCTGGGACATATCGAATCAAGAAACATTGTCCTTACGGATACCGCAGATCTGTCAAATATCAGCACGTCAGCTGACGGAAAACAGATTGAGGCTATGGAAAGGGTTGTTCCTCAGTACACCAAATGGATAATAGAAAACGAGTACAAGGTTGATGAGCTTCTTCAGACGGAAGTCGAAAAGATGATAAGACGTGAGCCTGGGATAAGAACCGATGCTGTTGCTCATGTAGCTACTGTCGAGGTACTTACAAGGGTACATAATTACCGCAGCGAAGTATTCGGCTGGCTTGATTGCGTGGTAATACTTGTTTCAGCGATACTTGCTTTCAACTATCCTAACCTTATGCTCAGGTTCAGAAAGTCACTTACAGAGAACAAGATGCAGGATGAAGTATTGCAGTTCCAGTCACTTCTGTTTATGTTAAAGGAAGTTCCGGGTATGTCGTCAATGACACTGCTCGAACAGATGGAAAACTTTGCAGAGATCTTCAAGCCAAGCCTGCAGACCTGTATAAACAAGTTCAACGTAAACGACATAAAGGCTCTCCAGGAACTCTATCTTGCCGAGGAATATGTCGGTTTCCGCAGGATAGTAGATTGCTTCCTTATGGTTGATGATATGGGTATCGAAGACGCATTTGAAGAAATCGCATCCGAGATAGTGAACTTCAAGGAGAACAGGGAGCTCGAAAGACAGATTCTTCTCGACCAGGAGGGTACGCTTGCAAACATCCTTGCAGTACTCCCCGGCGGACTAATCCTTTTTGGATACCTGCTTTGTCCGTTCCTCGTAAGGTCCATCTCAATATTCAATGCTTACAACACTGACATATCAACGCTCACATAAAGGAGCAGAGAATGGAAGAAAGAAGCAGTTTTTTGTTCAAACTGGCAACAGTGCTTGCCATAATCGGAGTAATAATAGCAGTCATAGTGTACTTTGTTGTACGCGGTTCAATGGAAGATATAAAATCCACTGATTATGACTGGAAAAATCCCACACTCGTGTTTGCAGACGGGACCGAGATGACCGGTTCCGCTGTGAGCGAGGGTATAAGAAGCTTTGACGGATACGCAGTATCTTTTGAAGTACATACCCTTGACGGGGCTGTGAGGATATATAATTTTGACGGGGAGAAATCCCTTCCTACCTATGATACCGATCAGCCGGTCACGGCTGAAGGCTATATAAATCCGTCAGGACGGTTCCTTGTTGAATCAAGAGCGGCAGATGACGGAAAAGTCGCCCGAGTGGTGTTAAGGCAAAATTAGCAGAAAGGGGGAGAACTTGGTGCGAAATAAATTCAGAAACGGGGCAGATATACCCGCACAGGCTATGCTGATGGCTGCCGGAGTGCTCGTGGCCGTTGTTGTTATTTCAATCCTTTTTGTCCAGTTCAAACAGGCAAACCAGATGTCAGGTATTGTCGGCGAGAACATGACAGACATGACGGATGATATCAAGAACAGCGACATAATGCAGTACGATGGGCTTGAAGTTACCGGAGCTGATGTGGTCAATTTCTATAAAAAACATCTTGGTGATTACACCAGCAGCGAGACAGGTCCTTTCACGATAGTGATCGGCGGTACATCTTACAAGAACGGTGCTTCGGTATCTTCACTCCGTGATTCATCGAGCAGTGCTTATGTCAAGCCTACGGCCCGGTATAAGTGCGCAGTCACCAAGAACGCTAACGGCGTTATCACTAAGGTGACTTTTACCAAAAAATAGGATGCTATGGGCGGCACCTGCCCTGTTAAGGTGCGAATCACAAAATTCTTATATTTTATACTTTTGCAAAAGGAGAAAATCAAAAATGAACACAAAACGTAATTCAATCGAGATCGGTGTAAAAGGTCTCATCCTCGCTGTAACTGTAATTATCGCCGTAATACTGAGTGCCTTGGCTCTGTATATGGCGAACACTTCTAAGTCGACCATCAACTCAGGAACAACTCAGTATACCCAGCTTACTTCTGAATATTCAGAGATAAACGCTACCATGTATGACGGGCTTGATGTAAGCGGTGCAAAGGTTATTGAAGTTATAAAGGATATGGCTCGTGACGGTGGTACAGTAAAGGTTACTGTTAAGACAAAGGCTGGCAACACTTCTACTTACCAGGGTGCTACCGGTTATACCGCTAAGGATACTCCTACAGCTGAAAACCATATTAACGAGACAGGTACCTTTAGAGGCGAAGTTGTGAAAAATGCAAACGGCATGGTTACCGAAATCATATTTGACCAGCACTGATCGAGTACAAAGTACTGATGTTACATACAACCTCTAATGGCTGACAGTTATTTCCGGGGCGGATCCCCCTGCCCCGGAGTGCAGCCATTGTCTCTTCATAGGGAAAAGAGCTGCTTCACTTAAAAACTTGAACAGGATTTTTATAGGTGGAAGAGCTGTTTTGCGTATGGATAAAATAACGAAATACGAGTAAACCTTACATCAAGGATTTTGGGAATCTGTATATCAAATACGAGTAAACCTTACATGGTTTTGATATATTAATTCGACTCAAATACGAGTAAACCTTACAATATAAATGTCAGTGTTCGGTATGCTCAAATGCGAGTAAACCTTACAATGTTGTTTATTGAAGAACATTTATCAAACATACAGGAAGAATGCCGTATTTAATGTGTTTCCTATATAGGCAGGATCCTTAGACGGAGATTTATTTGCGAGTAAACCTTACATGACATTGTGCGATGTATGAGTGTTTGAAATACGAGTAAACCTTACATGATTTTGATGAAGAAATCTATCTCAAATGCGAGTAAACCTTACATATAAATGTCAGTGTCCCACATACTCAAATGCGAGTAAACCTTACACATATTTTTCATTATATTGTATATGATAAATGATTCAAAACATATATCTTGTGTTCAAGAAAATTATTTTTTGAATTATGGATACAAAAAGTGAATAAAATGCGAGTAAACCTTACAAGGTGTCGCGTATATATATGATTAATATATTATTTTAATACTTATATACTTATATACTTCATAGAAGGAAAAAAATCGGTAAATGCCGAAGAACCCTTGAAATACAAGGCTTTGGAGGATATAAAAAATTTTGGCAAATGCGAGTAAACCTTACACGTTATGCGAGTATTCCTTACACTTCATGCGAGTAAACCTTACATCTCATGCGAGTAAACCTTACACGGCTGAAAATGCCTTTTACGGCAAATGCGAGCAAACCTTACACAAGAAAGCGGTAGAAAATCATGGTGGAAGCAGGCTTAAAGGAAAGTGCCAACTGGAGAAATGCCAGTACGGAACTTGACAATTACGTTGTCCAGAGCAACGAACTGATAATGGCAAGACAGGACCTGAGCAAGAATGCTTTTAAGCTCGTCAGGGCAACTATCATGCAGATAAAGCCCGAAGATGAGGACATAGATGGGATATTCTTCACGATAAGTGAGCTTGCTGACCTATACGGAGTTTCAAGACAGAGACTTTATCCGATAATAGATGATATTACAAACGAGATAATGACAAAGTTTGTCGAGTTCAGGGTTGAGAACAAGAAAGACAAGGTATTTTTCAGAAAGGTCAGCTGGGTTTCATTCTGTGAATATAAGAGCGATAAGGGAGTGTTTATACGAATGAACCGTGACCTGCTGCCGAACCTTGTAGGTCTTAAGAAGCTGTATACGCAGTATCCGTATGGGGATATCAATTCAATGGGTTCAGTCACTTCGATGCGCATATATGAGATACTTATGGCAAAGATCGAGGGTGACGTATTTCCGAAAGAGGGAAGGAGCGTACTTGTTACCATTGAGGAGCTGGTAGAGGTATGCAAGCTCGACGGAAAGTATAAGAACAACAACGACCTGAAAAGGTTCGTGATAGATAAGGCGGTAAAAGATATAAACAACTGCACTATCTATGAGATTGGATACACAGATGTCAAGAAAGGTAAAACGATAGTGGCGTTCAATTTCAATGTCAGGATTGAGGCTATCAAGTCCCTTGTTCTGGGGAGAAAGCAGAGAGAACAGAAATACCTGAAAATGTTTGGAAAGCCGGTTGAAAAGAAAAACGAAAACAAGGCAGGAAATGTCATAGAGATAAATATGGGTGGTGCTTATCATGAGAAATAACCGTAACGCTGCTGCCCTGGGAAGATATTTTGCCGGACTGCTTGCAATAGTCCTTTGCGTGATACTCCCACTGCAGTACATAGCAAAGACAGAGGCAGAGTCCGTAGGGGCAAATACACAGGCAGCTCTCGACAGGATGGTGTCCGACGTGTGCAGGGCAAAAAGGATAACTGAAGCCGATTATCTTACGCTTATAGAGGCTATAGGTAATTCAGGTGCAATATATGATGTTGAGATAATGGTGGGTACAAAGAGGTATGGTCTTGACGAGACAGATGATACGAGATTTGATACTCCCATGATGTCATATACGACCGAGATCCTTGATGCGATAGCCACTGACGGATACTGGCCTTTGAGTTCCGGTGATTCGGTCACTGTAAGGATAAAGGCAAGGAGCAAATCGTCGGCTTCAAAGATTGCAAACGCATTCCTGCATACACATATTGAGCCAGAGGAATACATTTCCGGCTGGATAGCAGGAAACTGAAAGGAGATAGGCTATGTCTGACAGTGTAAAAGCGCTGATGTATGCAGCAGTGGGAGCGATCATATTCTGTGCTGCGGTTTCGGTGTTCATGATGCTGACAAGGAACGTGGAGAAGCTCTCGGATAACGTCCGGGACACATCCGCTTACGATACTTCACTTGCCAAAGAGGGAAGGGTTGAGCCTGTCGAGCCGGAGATAACATATGCCGATGTGATGGCAGAGCTTATGACGGATACCCTTGAATATGACCTTAAGATAGACGGAGTGCTGATCAAGAAAGATACTTATAACCTTGCGATGAGGGACAGTTACACCTTCTCTTATTCTCCGCATTATGTAAGAAACTGTGTCTATGACAGCTACGGATATCTCATAGAGGTGGATTACTGGGGGAAGCCGTGACGTTTGCAGATATGGTCCTTTTGGGACTCGTAACCATTACATGGTTTGGTATATGTACCCTGGTTACAGTACTGATGCATGAAACAGGACATCTTGTGTTTGGAAAAATGTCCGGTTACAAGCTTACAGGGTTTGCAGTAACGGGGTTTCTGATACGGAACGGGAAGGTTGAGACATACCCTGCAAAAAGACTTAATTTCGGGCAGTGCTTCATGTGCTGTGAAGACGAGGAAAAGGATCCGAAAAAGCTGATAGCAGGTGGCTGCATAACAAACCTTGTACTTGGTTCCGTGCTTGTCCTGACAGCCATTCTCACTCTTAACCTCAAAGACCAGAGCGGTGTATGGAGGCTCATGTTCATTGCGGTACCGGCACTGATAAACATCGTGATGGGTTGCGTGAACCTTTTCGGCGGATCCGCAACATCGGACGGAAATACCCTGAAAGAGATAAGGGTTAAGGGCGGAAAGCAGATGTACAACAGAGTTATGATGATAACCGCACACCTGCTTGACGGAAGGGCATTTTCGGAAATGCCCGAAGGACTCTTCAGATGGAGCGGGGACAGGAATAAATGCTCGCTCGCAGCAGAGCTTTCCATGTACGCATATTACAGGAAGTTTGAAAAGATAGAGGATGCGGCAGAGCTTAAAAGCTTAATGCGGGAATCGGGGTTTGACAGAAAACCGGTTTCAGAGCCGATTTTTGCGGACGAAGAAGAGATTGAGAGAAAGATATGGCAGCTTGTTTTTGGAACAGGCAGTCAGTACTCGGAAATAATAAACGCGGACGCAAAATACCCAAGGGAGCTTGTATTGCAGTTCCTGCAGTCGGGAATCAGTGAGAGCGGGTTTAACAAGGCGCTTGAAAACCTTGAAAAGCCAATGTACGGACTGGCAAGATCGGCGCAATTTTCAAAAACGGCTTTGAAGAAAGCGTTGAATGGTAAAGACAGGAGGAATAAAGGGAAATGATAGAAGATTCACCTATGGGCGTTGTAGCTGATATCCTGATAGTGATAGCGGTAATGTTCATTTTTCCCATAATCTGGGCAGCACAGAAGGGAGATTACCTGGCGCAGAAAGGTGCGGAAACACTTGCTTATGAGTTCTGTACCAATGTGTGTTCGAGAGGCTATGTCGACGACACTTTGTACAGAGAGTTTACGGATGCTCTCTCGTCAACAGGAGGTGTCTACCAGATAACCCTATGCCACAAGCAGATCATATACGAGCCTGAATATGAATCGGGAGTGTTTACCGGAAATGTAATGTCATACAATGACGAGACATATACAGAGGCGATACTCTCAAAGGTATATGGAGGTAACGGAGCGTATCTGATGAACAAAGGCGATGTGTTCGAGGTAACGATTGAGCTTGCAACAGACGGCCTTGCCCAGGATCTTACAAAGGCAGCAGTCGGCACATCAACAACAGGATTTTACAGAACGTCACAGGCTGTAACGGGTGTGGCAAGGGATATATACGAAAAATACATTGTCGAATGAGACAGTATGGGGACTATTAGGAGGTTTTTGCTTATGTTTGCAAAGATAGTCAGACAGAAAGCCGTGGAGAACGCAATAAAATACAGGGAAATAGCCCAGAAGTGTGGCTGGACGGGATCACAGCTGAGCTTCAAATTAAGGTCTGACAGGATGAAGGAATCCGAAATGCTTAAGATCGCCCAAGCTTTGGGCTGTGAGCTTGAGATAAGGCTTGTGCCAAGACCGGAGATAGAGAGAAGAAAGGGAGATCGGAGAAAATCATGAGAACGAGAATGTTTTTAACAACTGCTGCTGCCTTTATGGTTGCGAGCATGGTACTTACAGGATGTGATGATCTGAAAGAGTTCGCCGGAGACTCATTTGAGAACATAGGTAACACGGTATCGGATGCCGTTGATACCGTCGGCGAGACTTTGGGATTTACGGAGCCTACCCAGGAACCTACAAAGAGTCCAAGCCCAAATAAGATTTATGCAACAGCAACACCCAAGCCTACAAAGACGCCCGAGCAGATAGCAGAAGAAGAGAAAAAGAAAGAGGAGCGTATAGCGAAAGCAAAGGAGGCCCTTGAAAAGGCAGGGCAGAAGGTTTCGGCCACACCGGTTCCTACGGGCGGGGATAAGAAGGACAAGAAAGATAAAAAAGACAAGGATACAAAGGTTACAGCAACACCTACCGTGGAAGCGAGTGCAGAAAACACCCCTGTTCCTACTGAAGAACCTACTCCTACCGAGGAGCCCACACCTACACCGGAGCCTACAAAGACACCCACCCCTACACAGTCTTCAGGTGGTGGCGGAGATTTTGACTGGTAAGATATCCGAAAGGAATAGAAAATGAAATTTTATCATTATGCGATAATATTCGTTATCTTTGCCATTGCCATAGTCGCAATGACAGACCTTAAGGTTTCAGAGAAGAACTACATGGCTGAAAACACCGAGGTGACGAACACGATCTTTGACAGGGCGGTAGTCGCAGCCACGGACAGACTGCTTGATACCGAGGAAGGGGCAAGCCAGCTGAAGCGTGAGGAGGCAACAGTAGCGTTCTTTGATTCACTCTATGCTTCTTTCGGCATTACCGATATGCCGCTTTCCAGAGAGAATATGGCTTTATATGTTCCCGTTATTTGCGTGACCGAGCCTGACGGCTTTTATATCTGTTTTGACGATATCATCTACGGAGAGGGCGGCGGTCTTGAAACGAAACGATGCTGGACAGAGAAGAAAACCTTTACGCACAGAGAGTCATCTGCTCCTGCAGGATACCGGGCAACAGGTTTTGTCATAAGGTTTCTCGGAAACGGATCCTGTTATGTAGATGATGCACAGGGGATCGTCCACGGAAAGAAGGACGAGCTTTTCATAATCTATCTGAACGATTTCCTTGAAGAGTGTGAAGAATATGCTGAGGCAGCAGGACATCCTGGTGTAGCAATGCCCGAGCTTGAGTATTACGATATAATCTCAACGCTCTATGGCCCGAAGAACTACTGGAGCCTGCTCACCCACGGTGATGAGTTCAAGGACACAGAGGCAGACGTAAGGGCAAAGACTCTTGAAGAAAACCTTGCTTATTACTGTAATGCTCACAATTATGTGGCACAACAGAATGGAGTGCTTTATTCATTCTCTATACCTTCGTTTGATGCGGAAACATACCTCAGGGCAACCAACGGAACATCTTTCATAGCGTTCTTTCAGGGCTATCCTGTTCCCGGAACGGATGAGGTGTTTAACAGGTTCTCGATATCAAGTGCGGAAGTTGAAATGATACAGATGTTTTACATAGACGCAGACGGGATTTATCACAGAAGTCCCGAATGTGCTCACGCTTCTGAAATCACAGATACTTCATCATCACAATACGGATGTGCCCAGAAAGGCGCTTTCGCCTGTGATTACTGTTTCCCTGATACGGGAGCTCACAAGTAGGAGCCAAAAACTGAAATATAGGTTATAAAGCACATTTTTATAATTCAAGACTGGTGGAACTTAGATGGGACTTATAAAGCGAACTGTTGATTCTGCAAATGGGAAAAAAAGTAGGGGGTGTCTTACGGGGTGCCTTACTTCCATAGTCATATTTGCGGCCATATGCGTACTGCTTCCTCAGATGACACATGCTGTAGTAACAGACTGGTGGAACGAGGGAACCGAAGCCCTGGGAAATCTTGCAGGTGGACCTTTTTCTTCTGGTACATCCTCACTTTCGGGTGCTCCTTCTTCAACGATCACTGCGGCACCAAAAAAGACGGCTGAGCAGATGGTGATAGACGGGGATCCTATCCCGGAAATGGATGAGAAAACAAAAAAAGACTCAATGTTTGGCGATTATACTATTGAGGATTTTGTCA
>Ga0247611_10003016_pt1 | contig 25810 bp, 35 predicted proteins | sample 177DNAGHGhighgp2_FD_192422 | JGI IMG/M metagenome (GOLD analysis project Ga0247611, IMG submission 192422) | Sheep rumen microbial communities from Palmerston North, Manawatu-Wanganui, New Zealand - 1770 DNA GHGhigh gp2 | ecosystem: Host-associated > Mammals > Digestive system > Stomach > Rumen... | reverse complement strand
TTGTTTGAAGGATGCTCCAGTACTTTCTTGTAATGGTTCATGCATTTATGTAACTGCTGGAAATAAAAACTCAAACTGCATTACTGTTCCATATTCAAAATGCTCTGCTGCTACATTGATAAATGCTTCTGGTGCTGACACAACTTTCCCAATCATTATGGACTCAACTGCTGGAAATGCAAGCGGCTATCACTCATTCATAAAGGATTGTGGAAATAACCTTACATATAATCCTTCAAAAGATACGTTGCAGTCACCGAACATCAGTGCTACAAATTGCTTGAAAGGTAGTATTATAGGTGCTACAAATTGCATTACTACTCCAAAAATAGAAGCTACTTGTGTAATTACTTGTGGCGTATGCAACAATGGTAACTCAAACATAAATGGTGATGTAAACATTGGTGGAGATTTGTATGTAACTGGAACTGCCCATTATACACATTCAGAAGAAGTAGTAACTCAGAGTGAAAACATAATCCTTAGAGATGAGGCAACTACACCAGTTCCTTCTGGACATTATTCTGGTTTTGTTGTAACGAATTATGATGGAAATGGCAATGACCTTGAAGTTGGTGCTGATTCAGCAGGCACTTTGAAAATTGGTACTTGCGCATCAAATATGGAAGCAGTTGCTACAAGAGATGACTCAGACAATATGGAAGACTCATATGCAACTAAGTGGTGCGCATCTTGTAAGAAAATTGTTACTTCAGGAATAGCTTGTACTCACGACCTTTGTGTAAATGGAGATGCTTGTGCAACTGGAAGCGTAACAGCAAATACTTTCTGCGGTTCATTGGTTGGAAATGCTGACACTGCTACAGATTCTACTTGTTTTGGTGGATGTACTTATTCAGAGGCTTGTGCTGACATTCTTTCTGGAAACGCGGCAAGCGCATCAAAGTTGTCAACATCTTGCTGCATAAACGGAACTGCATTTGATGGCTCAAGCAATATTACTACTACAAAATGGGGAACTGCAAGAAATGTACAGATTTCAGATTGTGATGGTACTAATATATCTGGTACTGTTTCTGTTGATGGTTCTGCAAATGTGTGTTTGAAATTACCATCAACTATAAAAGCAACATTGACAGGAAAAGCTGACAGCGCAAAAGCTGTAACAACTTGTCCAACAACAGTAAATGCAACTTGCTACATTACATTGTCAGCAAACAATACCGCTGGTGATAAGCAGATTTATACAAATACAAACTTGAAATACAATCCATCAACTGGAGCATTGAGTGCTACTACATTCTGTGGTTCATTTACTGGAACTTCTGACAATGCTACTTGTTTTGATGGACACACTTATTCTTGTGCTTGTGCTGACATTAGAAGTGGACTTACTTCATGTGTTGGTACTGTAACTTGTGTAAAGATTGGAAGTGGAACAGCAATTACGCCAGATGCAAACGGACAGATTTGCCTTCCAGATTATCCGCCTGACTTGTCATCTTGCCAAGGAATAAATTGCACTGGTACTGTTACAAGCGTAATAGTAAACGGTGTTGCTGGAACTGGAACTGGAGCAATAACAGTAAGCAATGTACCTGCTTGTGGTGGATGCGCTGATACTGCATACTGCTCAAAGACTGTCTGTGTTGTAGCAGAAAATACAGCCACAGCCTATGCAATACCATTAGTAAAGGATTGGAATTGCTCAACTATTGCTAATGCCACATTGAAAGGCTCATCTAATAACCAACTTACTTTCAATCCTTCAAATGGAGTATTAGAGTCACGTTTTGTTCATGTTGTATGTAATGTAAAGACACCAGCTATTTATTCACTTCAGACTAATGGCACAGTGACTGGTACAGAGTTCTATGGACATAGAGCAGACAACACAAACAAACTTGTAGCATGCGCTAATGGCAATGGGTTTTACAGAGCATTATATGGTGAGTGTGGAAACGCTAACTACAAGATACCATTTACTACTATTTTTGGAACAACTGCCGCAGGAACTACTGGATTATCATTGGACAGAGTTGCTACTGCGGATACTTTTACATACAATTCTATGTATGATGTGCTTAGGGTTGGAACAGTATGTGGCACACTAAAATCTGGTCGTTATGTAACGTGTACTCCTACTACACAAGGACAAGCAGGTACTTATATTTATTCTGGTGGAATAGAAATAATGAAGGATGTTCCATACATTGATTTTCACCATAACAATACTTGTGCAGACTATTCAGCAAGACTTATAAACAGTGCAGCTGGAAGAGCTGACATTATAGTAAACAATGCTACTGGATGCTGTGCTTCAACATCCTCAAGTACATTCCAATTCTGCTATGATGGTATTTTGAATGCGCCTTACTTTAGTTCAGATAGAACAGTAAAAGGCGAATTTGGACACAGCAATGAGTTCAACCTTACTGGCACTGGTACTTATATGTGGTTGAATTACAGAGGTGGTTCAAAAGAAATAAAAGTAGGAAATGGTAATGGAGCTGGTGGAATTGGTGTTGTATGTGCTGCTTGTTTTTGTGGTGTATTGTGTGGATATGCTTCACACTTATATAGAAAACCTACTGCTGGTAATAGTGCATATCATGTTTTCTTGACATCTAACAATACTCTTGGAAGTGCAAGTGCTTATACATCTTGTGTATGCCCACTTACATTCAATCCTTCAACTGGTGTACTTACAGCAAAATGCTTCTGTGGATGTGTAACTGCTACTGGAACTATTGATAATGCTACTTGCTTCGCTGGATGCACATACGCAAGTGCTAAAACTGACATTCGTTCTGGACTTACTTCTTGTACTGGTACAGTAACTATTTCAAATAGCAATGCAAACTCTTCGATACCAATTGCTCTTTGTACTGGCTCAACTTCTGTTGGAAAGTCTACTGGAAATGCTCTTTGCTACAATCCATTCTCTGGTGCTTTGTGTGCAAGACAATTCAACTCAACAACATCAGCGATTACTATTGGTAATGCTTGTGGTGACGCAAGTGCTTCTGGAAACTGCTCAATAGCAATTGGTTGTGGTGTTGCCTCTGGACCTGATAAATCAATAGCAATTGGAAACAATGTAAAAACATTTAGCTGTGGAAGCGCTGTGGTTTGTTCAGTTGTTGGATGCACCGCTACAATTTGGATTCCTGAAGGAACTAAGAAGTGTGACGCATACAAGCTTCTTTTCGCAGATACTGATAATCTAATGCTGTTCAACGGAATGTATTGGTCTACTATTGGACAGTCAGGCTATATGGACACAGCGGGACAGTATTCAAGTATTACAAGACTTAGTTACAGCAATGATGCAAAAGCATTCTATGTAAATGGTTTCCCAATTTGGAATGGTGCTACAAATGTTGAACTTACAATAGAAACATTCCAAGAAACTGACACAACTACTACTTCAAAGTTTATACTTTTCACATACACAAGAATTGGCGGATAATGGAGATATAAAGAAATGGAAAGTTTAGTAACAATTTTGACATCAGCAAATGCCCCTTTTATTCTTGGTTTTCTATCTATTGTAATAATAGCAATAGTAATAGCTGCTAAGAATAAATGGCTGTTTTTCAAAGGGCATGGTCTTCAGGTTGGAGTTGACAGCTCTGAAAAAACTCGCGCGTTGATTCAGTCACAGTTTGAGTATGCAAATGCTGTAATGGAAGGTTCTATATCGGACTTGCCAAAAGGCCTTGATGTATATAGAATAAAGTATGTAATAGCAAGGGCTGAAGACATAATGCAAAATGCAATCATATTCAACAATATGACGAAAGACCCAAGCTATGTAAGAGCAAAACAAAGTTTGGTGTATCAAGCTGTAAGAAAAAGAACAGACAATGAGTTTTTCAAAACACCTGAGTTCAAAGAATACTGTGACAACCTTGTAGAAAAATTGATTTTTGACTTGGTTGATATGAAGAATAATTACTTGAAAGAGTAATTTTATTGCATAATAAAATAAAAAGAGGAAAAAACAATGCTTCAGGATTTGAATTACGGAACAAGTATTGAGCCTACACAATCTGTATTGAAGAAAATGCAGGCACAAATAGACTATCTTGATAAAGCAAAAGCAAACTGCACGAATGTAAAAACATGTAACTGTAGCGGCTACATTACGTTCAGCATAGATGATGATGGAAATGAAACTATAACAGGAAAGCACAATCTTGCTGTTCCAATTTGTGGATATACTGACATAGAAACTCCATTGAATGACTTGCTTACATGCGGTGGTGGTGGATTAGCTACTTGTGTATTACAGGATGCATGTAATTGCTATGGAGCTATATTCTTAGGAAATGGCTGTGATGAAGAATATTCAAGAATTGGTGTAAACAGTGACCTAACATACAATAATGATACATTGCATACACCAAACATAAGCGCAGTAACTGCTACATTATCAAATATCTGCACATGCAATGGTCTTTCAATAGACGGCAAAGTTGAAATAAAGAATGGCTGTGGTACATTTACAAATAAAGTTACTACACCAGCAGTTGAAGCAAACGACTTGTGTGAAGTTTCAAACATATGCTCATCAACGAACATCATAAACTTCAAGGACAAGAACAATACAGCATTGGGAAGCATAAATGGAACTGCTATCTGCTTTACTGATGGTAATTTCACAAATGTAAATACAACCAATTTCAATGCTTCTGTTCTTTCAAACAAATGCGGTTACTTGGGAGAGGCAACTAATTCGCTTCTTGTTGCTGCTTGTAACGCAAACAATGTCATTATTCAGAATGGCTGTGGCTGCCAACTTACTCTTGCTGATAACTGTTTGAAATATGACAAATTGCTTGATATTGGTGATGCTTATTATGTGCTTTCAGGTGCATCCGCTGTTTCTATTGGAAAAGGCGCAGTAGCATTCAACTGTGAAACTTCACAGGTTACATATGCACTTGGACAAAGAGGAACTTATGGTTCTACAAGAACTGTTACTTGGCTTGACATTACTAAGCAATGTGATGTATTCAAAATGCTTCGTGAGATAATTCCTGATGATGGAAGTTCAAGAACTTGGTCTATTTATGGCGTATCTGAATATACAGAAGCACTTGGAAGAAAAGTAGCTCCTATATATTTACAGCAAGATAGTGATGACTCATGCTTTGTTTTATGGGGCTTCCCAGTATTCAATGGTACAAATGATGTAGCTCTTCCTATAAGTACTATATACAATGGCTGTGAATGTCCAGTAGATGCTTCATTTACATTTACCATAACTACAAGATAATAGGAGAAGTTGAAAATGCTGAACAATAACAATGCCCCTCAAACGGCAGTTACTGATGCCCAATATAAAGAGCTGAAAGAAAGGGTTCGTAATCTTGAAGAAACAGTATACAATGGACAAGTTTCAAATGCTGTATGCTTTGATGGTTGTGACTCCAACTCTTGGAGAAATTACATAAATGAGCATGGAGGAGGCGGTGGCTCTTCTTGTGACATAGACACTGGCACATTCTGCATACATAATGGAGACACATGCAATTATTTCAAGTTCAGCTGTGGAAATAAATTTGAATATAATGTTTGCTGTGATGGAGATACAACTAATGTAAAGATTGACCCAACTCAGTTCTATGTAATGACAAAAGGAATAAATAATCTTGTAACAAATGGAGTTGACATTTCCTCATCTTTCATAGGTTACTCTAATACTGGTTCACAGTCAGGAATAAATGCTGCATGCCGTATGGTGTCATCTGCTACACACTTACAAGCAAGTGACATAAATTGTAAATGTAAGGGAAATGCATGCATCTATACTCAAAGCGATTATGAAGAAGCTGGTATTGTTTCCTGCGTTTATGACAATAGCTGCTGCAGCTATGGAGATACATATTCGTATGTGAAAGTCTATGCTTGCTGTAATGATTGGTACTTCGCCAAGTTCCGTGGAGAACCAGCACTTTGTAGTAGATTTTCCCTCAATTTAGCAGCAGATGGAACGACTGATGGATACGGAACAATTCACTTGGCTTATCAATGCAATAGCATTATTGCTTGCTCAAAGCATAGTAAAGCAACAAACTATATTTGCGCCAATGGTAGTCCATACGGAGAAAACTGCTCAATGGCAACCAACAACTATGTTGTTTCTGGAGGCAATATATGGACATTCTGCTGTGATGGAAACTTGTACAAGAATGGTGTTTGTGTATTATAACTAACTAATAAAGGAGAAATCAAAGAAATGGACGAAGAACTTTTTGAAGAAGATGCATCAGGATTTGGCGAAGGAAATGATGCTGTAGAGGAGACTACTGTTGAAGAAGCTCCAGCTGAATCTGGTTATGAAGCTTCAGAGACTTTTGAAAATGTTCCTGAAGAAGTAGCACCAACAACTGAGTCAACATATACAACAAGTGAAAGTGAGTCATCACCTTATGAGTGGATTACTGCTGATTGGAACACATTTCAGACAGAACCAACACCTGAGTTGACACAGCAGTTAGAATCAACAGCAGCAGCTAATGCAACATCTGGAAATGAGTTTGCTCAATCGATGACAGATTTGTTTGGAGATAATTTCCAAATACTTGACGGACCTAAAAAAGTTTCTGCTGAAGAAAAAGAAGCAAAAGACGCAGTAATTGATAAACTTACAAAAGATGTCAATGAGATAATTTCTCAGTACCCAACTTTTGACCAAGACAAAGGCTATGGTAGACAATTACAAGAAGTTGCACCAACTAAAGACCAGATGAATGCAGCAAAAGAAAGAGGCTTCAATAAAGACTATTATGAATATGCTGTAGAAAATACAACACCTTGGCAAGAAATAACAGGATATGGACCTGATGATGGGTATGCTTATGGCTGGGGAACTTATAATGGTGAATTTGTTCCTCTTGCTCAAGCTCAGCAAGACTTGAAAGACATGGAGAAATGGGCAAAGAATGGAAATGAAGATAGATACAATTCATCAAAAGAAAACTTTTATAAAAGCATTGAGACTTTCCAAGAATTGAAAGCATATACTTCTGTTTGGAATGAAGACGGTACGCTTGCTCCGAGCACAGACGACAAACAGAAAGCTCGTGACGTCATTGCCAAAACATATCTTGACAATAGAAACAATTTGGCAAGTGCAATGCAATCATTCATTGATAACCCAAATAAAGAAACATATTCAAAATATAATGAAGCACTCAAAACACAGAATGACGAAACATATAAAGCTGCGGATGCTGCTATTGCTGATGTTTTGAATAAAGCAGACAGAGAGTCATCAGAATGGGCTAAAGGCATTATGGCACAGGACCCATTACATAATGAAGAACTTCTTGAAGCGTTTACTGCAGCTGAACAAGCTTATTTCGATGCAGTGAAAGATGAGAAAGAAAAAGCTCGTTTGGCTCAAGAAAAAACTGCTAAAGAAAGAGAAGCAGCAAGCTCTATGGACAAAGTTGAATTAGCAAGAGCTTTTGGAAAAGGTGAAATTTCAAGAGATGTCTATAATGAAAGAATGCGGGAAATAAAAAGTCAGGAAGATGACGAATTCAACAAAGTTATGAGCAAAGGACTTGAAAACCTTACAACACAAGAACTTTCTGATTATTTTACTCGATTGGTTAGTGGAATAGACCCTCAAATTTCTTCTGCTCAATGGGAAAACTTGTATGATAAAGCATCAAAAAGAGAAATGGAAGAAAGATTCAGTAAGTCAAAAGAAATGAAGTCAAAAGCAGAGACAATGTTGACTGATGAAGACAAAACAAACGACCTTGCTGCTTTGAATCTTTTGAATGATGCAAGAAACACAAGCGGTATAGTAAGCTTTAGCAATAATGCTGATGACATTACTTACACAAATCCGACAACTGGTGAAATTGAAACAAAATCTCCAGATGTATTTCTTAGAGAAGTTCTTGATTCAGAAAGTGATTTCAATAAAGCAGAAAACTGGTCAGCTGCAGTTGATTCAGCAATGTTGGCTGCTCAACAAGCTGGTTTGTCAGGAAATACTTTTCTTGACTATCTTCAGAAAGTTGACCCAACTTTGGCACAATTTCTTAGAGCTGTTTTTGTTGATGATTGGGACAAAAGTAATACAGCGAGTGGACAACAATATATTGAAGCTACAGATAAGTTGAAAGCAGCATTGTCAGAAATTTGGGATAATAAAGAAACAAGTTTTCTTTCAAAAGTTTGGGATTCTATCAAAAATGTTGTGTCTACTGGTAAAGAATATAGAGACATCACTAAAGACACTCAGATGTACAAATTGATAAAGTCTGCTCAAACAATGGTTACAAGAGGAATTGCTGTTGCTGTTTCTGCTGCTACAGGTATGCCATTAGTTGGAGCTGCTTTGTATGTTGCTTCTGTTACAAAGGGAATCATTGCTGACAGATTGAAAAAAATGGGCTATGATGATGCAAGTAGGATTATGGGAATCGACACAGAAGAAAAAGGCGATGCATTGGCAATTGAGCCAACAACTAAGTCTGTAGCTGGAAAAATGATTTCAAAAGCTGGAGCTGAGCCTGCTGCTATAGACTATAAAGGCTATAACAAAGGTCTTGAAGGAAAAGAAGTGGCAAGAAAAGATGTTCCTTCTGATGTAATTCTAAAAGTTTTCAAAAAAGAGCCGAAGACTTTTGCTTGGATAAGAAATGTATAATGGAATAAATAGAAACTCTGGGGTTTTTACTCCAGAGATTTCTGATGAATTGAATAATGCTTTTTCAAATACTCTCGATAAAATAGAAAAATTCAAGCCAACTGACTTGGAGCCTCTTTACAACACATCATCATTGTCTGTGAAATCTGATTTATGCCTTATAGAAGATAATTCATTTACAATAGAAAATAAAGAAGTTTGGATAAATTTGAAGCTGATACCTTATAATACTTTGACATCTGGAAAAATTGCTGATTTGTCAATTTCAGTTCCTGACATTTTATGGGTTAGTTTTTCTACTAAGCATTCAGTAAAAAATGTCCCCGGCTATATTGAAGGGACGTCTCTCTATCTAAATGGAACCCTTCAGCCAGGGACAGAATACCTCGTTTCTACATTTTTTATAAATGTTTAGTCATACCATTCAGCAAGGTCATATCTAAAAACCCAGCCTTTGCCATATTTTACATAATTTTTCAAAACAGGAAGTTCTTCCATCATACCGTCAAAGTTCTTTATTGTAGCTTTTTTGGCACAAACGTATTCATCATATTCTTTTTCAATAGAACTTTTATATTCAAGAAGAGTACCATACATTTCATTCACTTCTTCTTTATAAGCGTGGTAGATGAAACGAACAATTACATCAGTGTCATTTTCTGGCTCAAGACTGAATACAACTGCTTCAGAATATTTTGTTTCAAGTGAAGCAATTTTTTCAACATCAATATGGTAGTCTTTAGCAAAAGCGGCAATTCCAACAAGCATCATGACAATCATCAAAATAATCTTCTTCATCAATATCTCCTTACAATAATAATATAATTATAATATATGGAAATTTTCATAAAAGTTCAATAATTCTGTGAAATTTCTTTCAATAAATCACCATACAGACCAAACATCAATTTGTCACATTCTTTTACATCACTACATTGGGGGCGGTACAAGTTCCAGTACTGTATATAGCAATTTAGCAATATGATTCGCTTTACATCTTCATAACTGTGAAAATGTCTGCTTACACAAATGATGTCACCAAGATTTCTATACAAACTTTTCAACTTAGCAGCATTGTAGTTATGAGATGAAGTCATTGAAGTATCGTTCACTGTATGGTTTACTGCATTTATTGTGAAATGAATTGTTGATGCTGTTGCCCAAGTATTTGTTGATGGAACAATCACGTCTTCACAAGACACAATGTTGAGAATGTCAATTCCCTCTTCTTTTTTTGCTTCTTCAATTTCATCATAGCACTTCCTTATGAAGTCCGTCTTGAAGATATAGTTCCATAATCCAGTTTCATTTCCAATCTTTATGATGTCTGGCTTTCCTTCTGTCAATTTCTCAAAGTCTGCTTTTGTAATCCTTAGATTTATAACATCATCGACATCAACCATCCAAATGTATTCTGTGTCACACTCGTGTACAATCTTGTTCTTTGCTTCATAAATGCCTTTAGTGTCATCTGTGAAAACAAGTTTCTTCGCCCAAATAGGCACAGAACTCTTCCATCTTGTCAAAAAGTGCTCATATCTTGGCCCACACAAAGTTGCTACTGTCAACATACCTATTTCTCCTCATCAAGCATATTTTCGCCAAGGCATATATCACACATTCCTGCATAGTAGTTTCTACAAATAGCAGTATGTGGACACCCTTGCTTTTTTCTTTCAAGCTCAAACTCTTCCATAGAAGCTTCAAGATTCTGTACAGTTTGTTCAGGATAAAATCTGTTTCCGTTTATTGCTACCCAGAGTGGTTTCCCTGGTTTCTGCTCATTACAATAATGATTTGCTACAAGCCACTTCCAAACTTCATCAGTCATACCTTTGTCATAAAGGTCTTTCTTAGTAATGCCATTCCCGCCAAATGCTCCGTTTGTCTTAGCATAATGACACATAGAACAGAACATCTTCAACTGCTTCCAGCCACTTTTCAAAGTTGCTTCAAATTCGATTTGCTTCTTAGTTTTCTTCATTTCGGTTTCTCCTATATGAAAGCGGGACAGGTGTCTATCCTGTAAAGCAGCTTTGTTATTTAGTAATATAATATATTAGTTAGTACAATTTCAAAAGACTACAATTTTTTAGTTTCTAATAACAATACCGTTAGTCCAAACCATATCAGTATTATTTTTTTCAACCATCTTACAAGCCATTACTGCACCAATATCAGGTTTTTCTCCAAACTTTTTCTCAATCCAATCGAACACAGAATAGCAAGTGGCTGGCGGAATAGACGCAATGTTACCGACTTTAGCTGTGTCATAGAACGGCGCAGTAATTGCTAAAGCAACTTTCTCAATTGGCATCATAGCATCATAGCTATTCTTCTTTGAAGTGATTTTCACCTTTACATTCATACAAAACTCCTTAGCATTTTTAGTTTTACAATTATAATATATAGGTTTTTTCACAAAAGTTCAAAAAATGTTCAAAAATTTTTTACTAAAAAGGCAATTTCAAATCTCCATCCCATGGGAAAGTGCCTTCTTTTAGCTCATAATGATAGTCTTCGTCAATAACTTCGCCTGTAACAAAGTTGCGTCTAACAGCATCAATCTTCTTTACTACTTTGTCTTTGCCAAACAAAGACACAATAGACTCTTCATCAAAACCTTCATCAAGTCCAATATTATAGTTTCTCATAGAATTACCTCCAATAATAGAATAACACCGTTTTCTAAAACTTTTCATTTATTCTTGACATAAAATCTTGGCGTTTCCAGAAATGTTTTTCCATAAGCCCATCTGCAATAAGCCAACCAACAACAAAACAAGCAATGCCTGTAACTACTAAAGTAACTGCTACCATAATAATCTCCTACATTTATTTAGTATAAGAGAAATGAAAAGATTAGAAAAAAAAATGGTCACTAATCCAGTTTTTAGTGACCATTAGAATGTTCGTTATTTATACCTGATAACCACTCAAAGCTTGGTATCGCTCCTCCTATTATTTAGTAAAAAAGGCCTGCTCATTTATGAACAGACCTAACGGAGGTTATTTATTATGGCAAGGCGGGTTACGCCTTATTTACATTATCTAGTGTTTTTCAAATATGAAGTCATAACCAAACAGCTCAACGCCTTTCTGAATAATGTCTTCAACAAACTCTTCTTTGGCTGTCATCATAGGCTCTTTTTTGTGTATCTTCCATTTTACAGCAGCCAACACTTCATCAAAGCTTCTTATATCTTCCCATTCATCATTGTCATCCAAAATCGATTTCATTATTATCTCCTATTAGTTAGTAATAATTGTAAAAGTATCATCAATTTGGAAGGGGTCATAATATCCATCAGTTGATATATGCAAATCACATTGTAAAAACTCACTATAAAGGCTATCCGTTACTATATGAACATAAATAGTATAGTCACAATTTACTTCAAAACTAGCAATAAACTCATATATATGAGGTTCTAACGATATCCTAACAGTAGATATCGTTGAGCATATTTTCATAGATCCATCATCAGTAAGATAACCTATTTCAATAAGTTTAGTTTTGACTGTTTCAAGTATTTTATTTCTTATAGCTTTTGCTTGAGTGAAATTCATTTTATATCTCCTTAGAAAAGTGAGTCTCTTTTCTCCTTTATAGCATATTTATAAGCAATCAAATAATTAGTTGGAAAAATTATGAAAGATTACTCTCCAATAATGTATTTCATTATGTTCTTTTTGTAAAGCTCTTCAATAAATTCTTCATCTTTACAATCAGTATAAAAGCCATCATAAACTGAAACACATTTATAACCTGCTTCGTTCAGGTCATTCATAGTTGCCACGTTTACTGTGCCTTCCATAATAAATATAGCATCATTGTCAATTTTCTTTCCGCCCAAGAAATCTACCATATCTTCTCTGATGTTTTTGTAGTAATCAACTACATCTTGAACTGTTTCTGCATTTGATAACTTTACCAAAACATTTACACGGTCAAGATTATTTTTGTAGAATGAAAGTTCTTTAGCAGTAAGTGGCTCCATTTTTGCTACTTTTTCACTTATGGCAATCATACTTTCCATAAGTTTTCTAACCTTTCTGGCATCACTAAAATACTTTGTCATATTCAATAATTTGAACTCCTCTCTTTCTTCTTTAGACTTGAACTGTCTTTTATTCAACAATGAATGAAAATCAACTGAGTTGTCAATATATTTTTTGGTATTATAAGAATAAGTCAAATTATATATTGATGCTGAGCGATCCCATTCAATCCAATTTCCTTTGCCAAAATAGCTGTTCAATATTTCCTTTCTTTCATTAGACTTTTTGTTTTCAGATGAACAAAAATAAGCATAAGGTCTGCAGCCATTTTCTTTCAAGCTGTATTTGAACTCGCCTGATACAGTTTGTCTTGAAAGTTCATATTGTAACTTTGGCAAATATTCTTTATAAAGTTTAGAATGCTTTGATTCTTCCGCGAATGTGTCCAATAATGGTAAATTATTAGTATTATTGTAATGATAAATAAATGTAATATGTAATAAAGATAATAAAGTATAAATAGATGAAATAGAAAATACATAAGCATAAGATATATTATTCAAGTGATTAGGGTCATTGAAATGCTTTATATCAGAAACTTTTCTTATGAAGCCCAAAGCCTGCATATCTTGAAGTGCTCTTTGATTACCTTTTACATTTGCTTCTTCAGTAACTTCGAATGTGTCCAATAATGGTAAATTATTATTGAATAGATGTTTGATATATGAAGTATAATTGAAAGTAGTAGATAATTGAATAAATGAAGAATTATAATGAGATAATATGAAAGAACAAATAGGTAACATTCTATGAATGCACACTTTGTATTTTCTGCCTAAAATGTCTTTGCATTCTTCAAGAGTAATTTCTTGTCTAAGTTTAGATTTTTCTGTGTTGATGATTGACTCATCTAAGTAGATTTTTCCCAGACAGTCTGAAAGATAGTTTGTTTTTAGATTTTCTAACTGTAACATAAAAATGAAAGTCTCCTACTGATGAAAGCTAATGCGGATCCGCTAACATCAGCAAGAGCTTTCTTATAATTAGTTAGTATAAGAAAAAGTGAAAGACTGTGCTTTTTTCTTACAATATTATATTAACTTATAGAATAATAGTTTTATAAACAAAAAAGGCCAGCTGCGCCCTCATTCACAGCTGGCCTCGGCTGTATGTGTTATGTCGGCACACGCAGCCAGGAGAACAAGTATCTTTTTTTATTTATTACTTAGTAAGGTCAAAGTCCAAGCCCTCTTGCTCTTCAACTTTGATTTGTCCATCTTCAAGTATATAGTCCTGCCACCATTCATCAGCTTCTACTTGAATATGACCATCAAACTTTTTGAGGAGTTTAGCGGCTTTCTTGAAAGTTTTTTCCAAGTCTTTTGTTGGCTGTAAATCTTCTGTGACTTTTGATGTGAATTCCTTGTCGAATCCTGCGTTTGTGAAAACAGTTATTGTAGCTTTCATAGTAGTTTATCCTTGCTGCTTTATTAGATTTTTGTTTTTGTAACGAATCGCAGCAGTTTCGTTGACTATTGTAATATAATAAACTTTTTTGATTTTTTTGACCTTTTTGAAAAAAATTACAATTTTTTTACTAAATCTTTCAAAAAAGTTGTAACTAACTATATTATAAAGGAGAAAATAAAGATGCTTACATCATTTTGTACAATTTTGGGATATGCTATAGTAGGGGGCGCTGTTATGGCTGTTGGTGTTTTTGTTATTGCTGCTTTGATTGTTGGATCTATCGAAATATTTTCAAAAAAACAATAAAATACTAAATATATTGTAAAATGATGATAATCTATATATAAAGCCTAAAAAGCGTTACCCTGAGAGATTAGTCATTTTACAAAGACTAATTATATAAAGGAGAACTTGATATGGAAATTTTTACTATTATAGGCATTATAGTTTGCGGCTTTGCAGCTACAATAGCAATACCACTTACTGTAGCATCACTAGTTTTGGGACTTATTGAAATCTTTCAAAAATGAATGTACTAACTAATTACATAGGAGAAAATCAAATGGAGAAAATAAATGTAGACCTATCAATGTTAGACTCAGACTTTACAATAAGAAAACCTGGGACTTTGCACATATCTTATTTTTACGTTCCATTTGATTTTGTGCCTTACATTGCAGCAGATGAAAGTTCCTTGAAAAAATTACTCAAGTTTCAGAAAGAGCTTTACAAAGGCATTGATAAGTCAAATAGCAGTTGGATTTATCAAATTCAAACTAACTTATTAGAGGGTATAAAATGGAAAATAGTATAAGTAAAGAACGGCTTTCAGAAGAAATTTTGGACTCAAATCTAAGTGATGAAACAAAGATTGAACTGTTTAGAATTATACTCAAAGAGACAGCTCAAGTAATGCCACTTACTATACCGTATAATGCTACATATCCGTATAAAACACAAAACCCAAACAACAATTGGGACAACATAATTTAGGATTCAACCACGGGAGATTATATAATGGAAGTAACATTTGAAGAATTTATTGAAGGATTCAAGAAATATGTTGAAGACTATGGGTATGAGTCTGATGAAATTAGACCGCTCAATAGTTGGGTAAGAGATTACATTGCATATCTTGAGTTTGAAAATGGGGCAAAGGAGACAGAAAAATGAATTTTGGTGAAGCATTGGAAGCCTTGAAACAAGGTAAGAAAGTTGGCAGAAATGGTTGGAATGGTAAGAGCCAATTTTTGACACTTGGAACAGAGTTTACTTATGTAGATTGTAATGGAAAAGCAGAAGCAAAGCACGAGACAAGTGGTACTGCTGCTATCGTTTTTCATGGAACTATAGGCATTCAGGTTGGTTGGCTTGCTTCTCAAGCAGATATGTTGTCAGAAGACTGGGAGATAAAAGAATGATGAAACAGATTCAATCAATTTGTGAAGAAGCAGGGAAATACAGCTGTTTGGCATTTTGTTATGCTAATGCTGTTCTTGATGCATTGAGTGTTCCAGCTGAGCTTAGAGACAATATTGCTCTTTCAGCAATTATAGGAGCATACAGAGATGGTACTTTCATCGAAGACGAGTTCTTTGTAAAAAATCCTGTTGGCTTTATGCAACAGTTGGCATCATCATTGAATAAGCGTATCAAATGTAATGTCACAAAACAGCCAGTTACTTCATACAAGGACTTGCCAGAAACTGGATATGCTTGTGTAAGACATTCATATAATGGAAAGTCACATTGGGTTCTTGCTAAAAACCAGACACGCATATTTGATTCACTTGATGACTCATACTGCGTAAAGAATGGCCGTCCTGACTCAGCAAGGGTTATTACTTTGGAGGTATTGCCAGAATGAACTATACTTTCAGATGCAATAGATGTTTGAGATTACAGACAAGAGCTATTCCAGTTGACCGATATGATGAAGAAAAAGATAAACAGATATGTTCTTATTGTACAGGCAATACAAAAATGGAACGAGTCATTGAATGGAATGGACCAGCAAACAATTTAGGAGGGTACTCTGATGTCGGAGGAAGAGCACAATGGCAATAAAGAAAAGACTGTGTTGTTTTACATTGCTTCTTTCATTATCGCTGTCTTGCTTGCCATCACAGGAATTCAAACATACCGTGTTTCAAACTATGAACAGCAACTTGAACAATATAGAAATGCAGCTCAACAATTTACAGAGTATCAACAATCAGTTGACACTGGACTACAATCAGCTCGTGAATGCATCAGCAGCGCAACAGGTTCAGTATATGAACTTAGAGAAGGACTACGAGAACTCGAAAAAATCTTCACAGATATGGAGAGGAACAACGATAGCATTCGGAATTACTTCGACAGTTCTTGTACTAATTTTAGTGGGGAGTAAATTATGAGATTTAGAGTTATTGTTGATTTGAGAAAACTTCCTCCTATAGCATTTAGAGAGCGTAAAGAAGGTACTTTCCATATTGGCAATCGCTATATCCCACTGAAAAATTGGTCAGTCATTTTGCCTTGTATTACAGGAGTAAATGGCTATAGAACAGTTGAAAGAGTTTCTATTTATTTTAGAAATATTTTTTCTTCTTTGAATAGAAAAGACTTGTATGACACAGATGCAAAAAGCATACCAATTTGGAAGATTATTGGAGACTGAAAATGGTAGCATATGACAAACGCGGAAAGAAATATGAAGATAACTATTGGGAAGAGTATGGATTAGTTTTTGGACTATCTGCAGCTCAGCAAGCTCAAGCACACGATGATATTGACTATTGGAGTGATAAACAAATGGAAAACTTTGATGGAAAAACTGTTGATTGGATAGAATATTGCCACAAGCATATAGTTGATATTCAAGAATGGCTACGGAGGAACAGTAAATGAATAATGCTATGACTGCTTTTGCTTTAGGGCAACTAAGTAGTGAAAAGAGAAATCAACATCCAATTTTTGATAATGGTTATTATATTGAAACAAAAGTTGGATTTGTAACATTTGGAGATTTGGTAAAGTTTTATGAAGAAAACTACAAAGACAAAGAAAAAGATAAGCAGCAATCAGCAAATGAAAAGGCTTCTAAGAGCAAGTCCGGAGTGGAAGTCCTTGAGGCTGCAGTTGATGAAGGAACAGAAGACGGACCCAGTGACAAAAAAGCCACTGAGCAAAAGTGCGAATTGCCACCATCTCAGCCAGTCAAAAGACGTAGAAAACTACAAAAATCTTGACCCAGACAGATTTATAATGTTGAATGCGCAAACACATGATGTTGTGCATTACTTGTATAGAAGCTGTAGAGACCATTTAGATGAGTCTTTGCTTATGTTGAAAAATATAGTTTTGTTGATGGAACAACTCACAAAACTTGATGAGAGAGCAGGAGAAATAGAATGAAGAAAAGCATTTACATCAATTCAAAAGGCGGAACTGGTTTTCAGTTCGCATTGTCTCATATCCTTCCAGAGCTGAAGAAAGAATATGAAGAAGTAGCAGTGTTGTCACCGTACTCAGACATTTTTGAGTGCAATCCTTATTGTGACATTGTGTACAAGCCAAACGAAGTTCGTGACTTTATTATGGATGCAAAGTCAAAAGATGCTCGTTTGATTGTTGAACGCCTTTATGACACAGAAGAGTTCCTCTACAAAAAGATTTCTTATGCTGATGCTTGGCGTAAGATGGCAGGATTGAAACCACATAACAACAAGAATGGTTCAGATACGCATACAGTTTGTGAGCCTTCAAAAAAGTTTCCAACACTTGTTCAGCAGAAAAACCAGATTATTGATGAAATCCAGAAAAATGGATTTGAAAGATTTATCATTGTTCAGTTCTGGGGTTCTCAATCACCTTTGGTACAAGTTCCAGTAAATGATAAGGGACAGGCAGACTGGGGCAGGGTTCCATATAATTATGAAAATGAACCGCTCAAGAGACATTACCCAGTTGACCTTGCACAGAAGTTTGTAGACGACTTCAGGTTGGCGAATCCAAAAGTAGCAGTTATTCTTTATTCATTGCCGAATGAGCCTTCTCTCGATGGAACATTCAAGTTTACTGTTCCGTATCTTTGCTATCACGAGTTGGCGAAAGATGACAGATGTGATGGCGTTGTTGCTATTGACTCTTCACTTCAGCATCTTACAGCTGGACTTTGTAAGTCTGTAGTTATCTGGGCTCATTCCCTTCCAACATCTTTTGGATATGACTACAACAAAAACATCATACAGGAATGCCGCAGAGATGACATCTTCTACTTCTCTGACCTTGGACCATCTGGTGCAGCTGTTCGGTATATCAAACCAGAACAGCTTCTTGAAGAAGTACATAAGTATTTCTACTACGATAAAGAGGAAAAATAATGAAGACAGAGAAGGGATACGACAACACAGAAAACATTTTGAAAAATGTGTTCTCTTATAATATGACAGGCAATAAAGACTACTTATGGAAATGTTTTGATGATATGCGCCATGCTGTCCAGTCCCTTCTCTGGAAAAGATTGAAGGGAAATCCAACAAAAACATTTACTGAAGATGTTATGACTATAACTGAAAAATGGATGCTTGACATCATAAATCGTAGAGAAAAAGGAAATCCCTACCCTGACAAATTTTCACCAATTTCCTATGCGCACTTTATGATTGTTCGATATTTGCCAAATGATAATTCTATTTGGAATACTCGTTCAAATGTTGAGGAAGATGTGGTTGAAAGCTTTATGCATAAAGACTACAGCACAGGAACTGAATGTGACTACAGCAATGACATAGATGACATTGACTATGATGTAATTTTATAAGGAGACAAATATGAGTTTTTGGAAATTATTTAGAGAATGTATAAAAGAAGCTCGCCAAACAAAGCGTGACTTGAGACAGATAAGAAACATTGACAATTCAATAGATGCTTTTCAAAGAATTGTAAATACTATTGCTTTGGGCGGAAATGAAATTGAAGTTATTGTTGAGTTGGCAAATGGCGGAAAGATTACAATTCATCGTCAGCCTCTTGCTGAAACAGGATTTGAAACATTCCAAGAAAGAGCAAGAAAGGCACAGCAAAGTAGAGCATAGCATTGCATAATAAATAAAAAGGAAATATGCGATGATTTCAATACCACTTAGTTCTCCTGTAGACTTGGAGAATGAAAACATTATAGAAAAAGATTTTTCATTCAAGAAAAAGAATAGCCTTGTTTATAAAGGCCTTCTTTCAAATATGACCTACAAGAAAGGCAATGGTTTTCTTTCAACTACAGGAAAAAACATTACAACTACATCAAACTCAATAGTTATTGATGATGTAACATATTCTGTGTCTCCTGAAGGCTACATAACAAAGTCTGGCGATGTAACAATTCCAAATAATGTAATTTTCGCCAGAATGTCAGATGATGGCTTGTTCACAATTCAAAAACTATCATCAACTTCTGTTATTTTGTCAAATGGCAAAGACACTTTTACTATTGACAGCCTTTCATCAGTTGATATAAATGGAACTATAACAAAAAACAATATTTTTGTAGTTGCTTCATACTTCTCAACAACTACTCGTATTGATTTCTTTGATGATGAGTTCAACTTACTTGACACTTTTACTGTAAATGAAACTCTTGGTTCAAAATCAGTTTCTACTTTTATTCTTTCAGACGCTATCTGGGTTGGCTTTGACTCAGAAGACATGCGTAAAAGATTTTGCTATGTGTATGATAATACAAGTGCTACTCATACATTTGTGCAGAAAGTTCATGGACTTGGACTTATATCTGAAAATGGAATTGTAACTGGTGAGCCATTTTTCTGGTCTACAAGTGAAACTTTTGATCACGAACATGAAATAAAAAACGCCGCTGATTTGTCACAATACACAAAGTTGAACAGTGACATCCAAAATATCTCATATAATGACAATACTTTTAGCAATGAAAAGTTTCTTGACAATGGTATTCGTCAGTCTGAAAGATTTGATACAACATACGAGCATCCAAAGTTCAAAGGTATTACTGCAGGAACATCTACAGATTACGTAAGAAGTGGTGTACTTGACTTAGGCTACAGCTGGCAATCAGCTGTCAATCCATTGAGCATAAATCCAAATGCATATCGTACAGGAACTCAGTTGAACTCAAACTATATTCCTGACGGTGTTGGTATTATGGACTTCTCACCTGGAGACTATTCATCAACTGGTACAGAACTTGCTACAGTTATTCATGTTTATGTTTATGCTGTAACAATTACAGATAAAAATAATTTCAGAGTAAAAGCAATTCCTGCTATGAGACGCTCACCTGTTTCAGCATTTGAGTACGCACTTGACTATGGAGTTCAGTGGGCTTCTTATGAGAGAGGAACCGAAATCTCATTTATGAACTTCTCTAACCCAATTGGTAGAGTTGGTGCTTCATTAGGAGATGGCGACCAAGTATTTCCACACATGCGTTTCTTTGGAAACAATACAAATGAGAAAGGAACATATTGGGACTATGGAAAAGGTTGGGTTCGTTTCTTCTATGACACAATCCATTATGCTAAATACAATTCAACTGGATTCGGTACAGCAATTTATGAAGAGCCACTCAAAATTATTACATTTGACGAGAATGGTTTGAAAACTGAAATCGTTGATGTACAAAAGACAGAAAATCCAGCAGACTACTTGGCAACTTCATCCGACATAAATTACTATTTTACTGCTGATAGTAGCTTGATGGTTCCATCAACTTGGTACAATGGAAACGGTGCTTACGCTACATCAGCTTCAGTTTTGGGATATGATTTACCAACTGTTTTCAACTTGAGAATGCATCCAATTGTAGCAGAACAGATTTCTTCTACTGTTTGGATGTACAACCACTCATTTGGACAAGACATAATGTCAGCTCGCCCATTTACTGTTTCATTGGGAAGAAACAATTCTTTTGATGTTTCAAAACAAATATACAATGGAATTGCTACATCACTTTCTGCTAATAAGACACTTCTTTTCACGCCACACTCAATGGAAGATGCGTATACTTTCAATGACGGATATTTTACAACTTGGAGCAGCAACAAACTTACTTGGGCAAAGATTGAAACAACTGGAACAATAAAATTGTCAAAGATGACCGACTATGTTTTCAAGACAAATATAATTGGTGACAAAAATGTTTTAGTTGAAGACAGATATGGAACATTCTCTTTACAGCGTGCTTTTATTCCATACATAATGGACAGCACAATGGAGCCTTACATTGGTATTGACTACAAAATGCCAGATGACAGCTCAACTACAATTTCAAATGATGTTTACTATTTTGGAGCAGGCTTCAATTCTACAATAAATGAAAAAGATGTTTCAACATCATTCTTGCTTCCTGCTGTAACAGTTCCATTCTATCTTGATACAACTTTGCTTACAGCATTCAATAAAGAATTGATATCAAACAAGAAAGGTCTAATAAGAGCAGATATTGCCGACTTCTTCTATGACAATGAATTGGTTGAAGAATATTGGACACATACACAAGCAACAACTGATGTCTCATATAAAAACAGCAAGTTCATTGTTTCTGGTGTTGTTCAAGACACTTATGATGAAGACTATGTTGACACCTCTTGGATTCCATCTGCGGATACAATTATATATCCAATTGGCATTTTGTCAAAGATTTATGGTGAGAACTACATAACTTCAACTGTTGATGTTGGTGACAATTATGTTTCTCGTTTCTATAACAAGAACAACAAGACATTCTTGATTTTCAACAACGTTGACCAAGTTTATTATGGCTCAGAAATCTTTACTATTCAGTCAGGCAACTACTACTTTGATGGACAAGGTATTTATTATCTTGGTTCTCAGTCTGACTATACACAAAATATTTTCACTGCTTATGCTGTTGGTATGAAGTTCTTGGCTAACTCTTCTTCAGAAGCATATTTCTACTCTGAATGGGACAAGAATATTTATTTATACACTGCTTCAAACACTCTTCAGCGTTCAATCTCTTTGGCAGATATGGGCAAAATTGTTGACTCACTTTACTCACCTGCTGAACAAGCATTGTACATTTTGTTTGATGATGGCAAATTGTTTATAAAGACACAAGCTGATAGCTGCCTTATTGAAAATATAGAAGGAACACAGCTTCAGTCAACAAATGTAGGAAGCCAAGTTGTTTCTGACAAAGGCTTTGAGATATACAATCCTTATATGTGGAGTGACAAACTTCCTATGGATGTTGAGACTGAATGGCTTGGAAACTCTGACACTGTTACAAAGTATCGCTACATTGATGTTGTTCTTTACAGTGATGCTCCGTATAACTATGATGCTGTTTTTTCTGTGGATGCATTGAATGGAACTGAAGTAAAGCATATTGAATTGCCAGTTCATATCTCAAAATCAGATTGGAAGAACAATCTTTATCGTGCTCGTGTTGTTCCTAAAGAAATTTTAGGAAATGCAATAAAAGTCTTCTGTAAATCAAATGACATCTCTATTTTTGGTATCTCTGTCGATGCAGTTCAGTCTTCAACACAAACATCAGCAGCAAGGGGAGCAAGATACTAATGTCTAGGAAACTTGTGAAAGTAGAAGAAGGCGAGTTGAACGGCGAAACACAAAAAGCTGTAAAAACTGCTGGTGGCTGTACTCTTTTCATGCCAAATGAAGATATAGAAGAAACACTATACTCATCTTGGGCTGAAGTATTTGATACAGGAAAAGTGTCAAATAAATCATTTCTCGGAAAATTAGTACAGCAATCTGCTCAAAGAATACAGATAGCGGCATCAAAGAACGCAGAAACCGCAATGTTCGCAGTAAGAACAATGAACCAAATTGCCCAGAACACAGCACAATATTACAACAAGAAAAAGACAACAGACACCGACTTTTCAAGATACTTGCTTCGTGACAAACTTTTTGACTATCAGAAGCAAGTCTATGATGATACAAGTAAAAAGAAGACAATGCTTTGGGGACGCCGTGCTGGTAAAACTCATACTGCTGTTCGTTTGGCATTGAAAGCAATTTTAGGTAAAGACACAAAACCTCGTGAAGTAATTATAATTGGGCTTACTGTTGAAAAGACTGCTGGGCTTTATTGGGACGAATTGAAGAAAGCAATAGACGAAGCACATATTCCAACATTGCATATTGACAATGGCTCATATACGATTGATTTCTCAAATGGAAACAAAATACAGCTATGGGGAAACAACTCTAAAGCTGAAAGAGAAAAGCTTCGTGGTAAAGACTCTTATATGTTCATTATTGATGAGATGCAGTCACAGCAAGGGCTTTACTATCTTCTTACAGATGTTATAGGACCTGTTATAAGAGGACGCGATGGAGAAATTGTTTGTTTAGGAACTGCTCCAATTTCAGCAGGAACTAAATGGGAAGAGATATTGAATGACCCAGCTTGGTCTCATACACATGCTACAATGGAAGATAACCCAACAATTCCAGACTTCCAGCATGCTCTTGAAAAAGTTCTTGAAGAAAATCATTGGACAGAAGACAATATTACATTCAGACGCGAATATTTGGGTGAAATTGCCTATGACACTGAAAGAATGATATTGCCTAAGAGAACATATTTTGAAAATATTCCAAACGAATTCAAGCCAACAAAATGCTACATTGGCGTTGACTATGGTTGGCGTGACTACAGCTCATTTGCTCCAATTCTTATTGATGCACAAGGAAATGGCTATCTTTATGGAGAATGGAAACAAAACAAGACTTCAGCCTCTGAGTTAGTAAACATAGCAAAGACTAAAGTTGATTCAATACACCAAAAATGGAACATTCCTATTGAAGACATCCATATTGTTGCTGACTCATCTCACCAGCAAATATCAGTAGACTTCTATAATCAAGGAATTACTCAAGTAGAGAATGCTTACAAGCAAGATGAAAATTACCAATGGGCAAGATTGGCAGAAGCTCTTGAAACTGGGGATTTGAAAGTACGAAAAGGCATGCCGTTTGACCTTGAGTGTGATGCTTTAGTATGGCAATGGAATGCTGAGAAAGGATGCATTATATACAAGATTGATGAAGATATTTTCCATCCTGACATATCAGACTCAGTGAAATATGCGTGGAATCAGTATTTGTCAGATAGAAATCTCGGATAAATTGCATAATAATTATAAATAAAGAGAGATAACGAAGATGATTACAAAAACATCACGTGAAGTTATAAAGACAGCTAAAACATTAGCTAATGCTGATAACTCAGCTTTTACAGACTTCTTTTCAAATACAACTTTACTCAACAATGCTTATAGAGAAGCATACGACATTCTCGTTTCAAACAGTAAAGCATTCATTGACAGAATAGAAGTTACTGAGGACACTGTGCTGCCTTATAATTGTTATGGAATTTTGTCTGTTACAGATAGAACAGGAAGACCTATACATCAGTCTGAAATGCAGGGAAATACATCAAGTGGCTGGTCAGTTGAGAACAACGTTTTCATTTACCCTAAGAATGGTTGGAAAAATACTTCTCTTTTCATCACTTATGCTACAATTCCTGCTACTATTACTGCTCCTGACAAATGGTTAGAAGTTTCATTCGATGAAACAGATTATGACCCAACAATTTCTCACTCAGTTGATTACGACAAAGACACACAGAAAGTTACATTGACAGATGAGAGCAACTCAGTTGATTATGTTGGTGGTCAGTTGACTTGGGACATTTCAGACCAGACAATTACTTGGAAGGGAATGGACTTTTATGACTATATTTCAAGACAAGACGACAGTGGAAATGACATTCCTTTCACAAACATTCAAGTAGACAGCCCATATATGGCAATTACATATAATGACAACAAGATGTACATCTTTACAGGCTGGCAGGCTACAGAATGGAACTATAAATGTTTGTACGGACATGACACGAAAGGTGCTTGCTACGGTTTGACAACTGATGATACTACTGGTTTTGGAATGCTTTGGAAAGACGAAGACGGCAAGTTCTACTATGCTCCTTTTGTTCCTGACACTATTTTGTCATATCCAAACAATACTTTATTCGCTTTCTTGGAATACAGAATTGCTTTCCAAATTGCTTCATTGCTGAATATGAACACAGAATTTTTGTCAAAAGAACTCGATAGAGCAGAGTCTAATTTTTATAAGAATCTTGGTGAGACAAATAACGCTCACAGAATGAACAACTTCCATTATGGACCGAGAATCTTTATATAAGGAGAAGCAACGATGTATAGAGACTACATAGACAACATAACAAGAATTGCTGGTTATTCTCCTGTAAGAGAAAAGATTCCTGCTATTTCAAAGTTGTTAGGCGATGCTTATGTAAAAGAAGCATTGGTAGCAAAGCTGCTCAATGAAGGTGCTATTGATGAAAATCTTGCTAAAATTTTGTTGACAAAAAGTTTGATTACTAAATATATATAAGGAGACTTTGGAATGGGACTTTTCAATGATTTATATAATTGGGCAACTGGTGGTGATACATCAGATGCTTACAATGCTTCAAGACAATTACTTGAAGAAAGAAAAAAGAATATAAAAGGTGCTCAGCAAATTATGCAGGAAAGCAGAGCCGCTGCTGGAACTGCTGCTGCTGATAAAGCTGGTGAAGCAAAGAAAGCTGCTTCTGGTGCTGCTAAAATGGCAAATGCTTCAAAGTTGACTGCTGCTACACAAGGAGCT
>Ga0247611_10003015_pt1 | contig 25817 bp, 16 predicted proteins | sample 177DNAGHGhighgp2_FD_192422 | JGI IMG/M metagenome (GOLD analysis project Ga0247611, IMG submission 192422) | Sheep rumen microbial communities from Palmerston North, Manawatu-Wanganui, New Zealand - 1770 DNA GHGhigh gp2 | ecosystem: Host-associated > Mammals > Digestive system > Stomach > Rumen... | reverse complement strand
ATGCTGGGAGGCGCCGGCATGGACGGCCGGAGAACACTGCTGCAGCAGAACGGCGTGATTTTCGCCCTGCGGGGAGTGGCCGACAGCCTTGTGGCCCGGCGGCTGGCCTGCATGAGCGACATCTTTGCTGCCTGCGACACCCTCTTTTTGGGTGCAGGTGCCGACACAGTCAAGACGCTCAACCTTGCTTTCCGCCCTATTTTCAAGCAACATGCGGCCGGCCTCACCAAGGAGCAGAAGAAGCAGGTGGGGCTGACCAGTGTCGACTGCTACGGCTGGGCCGTCACGATGGCCATGCCGTGGATGGTTACTTTCCTAAGACTGAATCCGGCCGAATATATAGCCCAGTTGCCCTGCCCCTTGCTGGCTATCGGCGGGGAGAAGGACTGCCAGGTGCTTCCCGGAGTCAATCTGCCGGCTATTGCGCAGGTGTGTAAGGAGAATGGTGTGCCGTGCCAGACGATGCTGATGAAAGGGCTGAACCATTTGGGGCAGCAGTGTGAGACGGGGGCTGTGGAAGAATACGTCAACCCCGAACAGGCGCCGGACGACAGAGTTTTGGAAGCTTTGGTTCAGTGGCTTGGCAGCATCGCGGGAAAATAAATTTGTCTATGTCGATTATTTTCTTTATTTTTGCAAAATCAACATTGTAAATTATTAATATATAAAATATTGGATATGTCGAAGTTACTCCTTTTAGGCGACGAAGCAATTGCGCAAGCCTTTATCGACGCGGGCGGCAGTGCCATTAACAGCTATCCCGGCACCCCTTCCACGCAGATTACCGAATATGTCATCAAATCTAAAGAGGCTGCCCAGCAGGGCATCCGTGCCAACTGGTGCGCCAATGAGAAAACTGCCCTTGAGGCCTCCATCGGCGTGGCATACGCCGGCAAACGTGCCATGACCTGCATGAAGCACGTGGGCCTTAACGTCTGCGGCGACCCCTTCATGAATGCCGCCATCATCGGCACTAAGGGTGTTATTATCGTCGTGGCCGACGACCCCAGCATGTACTCCAGTCAGGACGAGCAGGACAGCCGTTTCTATGGCCATTGGGCTATGATTCCCATGCTGGAGCCCAGCAATCAGCAGGAAGCCTACGACATGGTTTTCTACGGCTATGAGTTGAGTGAGAAGATGGGTACTCCCATCCTCATGCGCATCCCCACCCGTCTGGCCCACAGCCGCGCCGGTGTCGAACGCCGTCAGCCCCTGCCCCAGAACCCCATTTCCTATCCTACCGACCCCAAGAGTTTCGTGCTCCTGCCCGTCAATGCCAAGCGTCTGTATCGCGACTTGATTGACAAGCAGCCTAAGTTCGAAGAATCTTCCGAAACCAGCGGCTATAATCAGTACATTCCCGGCACCGACAAGAGCCGCGGTATTGTTACCACCGGTATTGCCTATAACTACTTGCTGGAGAATTTCCCCGGCGGCAAGTGCCCCTATCCTGTGGTGAAAATCACACAGTACCCCCTGCCCACCGCCATGCTGAGCAAGCTCTATGACGAGTGCGACGAAATTCTGGTGCTTGAAGATGGCCAGCCCTTCGTCGAGGAGCAGATTAAAGGCTGTTTGGGCAAAGGCAAGCCTGTCCATGGCCGCCTTGACGAGGTTATCCGTCGCGACGGCGAGTTGAATGCCGAGAAGGTGGCAAAGGCTCTTGGAATGGCCGTTGCTAACGGTCCTGCCGTGCCCGAGGTGGTCACCAACCGTCCTCCCGCCCTCTGCCAGGGGTGCCCCCATATCGACAGCTACGAAGCTCTCGTCGACGTGATGAAGAAGTACGAGCACGGCCGTGTCTTTGGCGACATCGGTTGCTATACCCTCGGCTTCAATATGGGTGCCATCAATACTACAGTCTGCATGGGTGCCTCCATCACTATGGCCAAGGGAGCTGCTGAAATGGGCATCTTCCCCTCGGTGGCAGTTATCGGTGACGGCACTTTCGGTCACAGCGGCATGACTGGACTTTTGGACTGCATTAACGAGAAGGCCAACGTTGTGGTCATGATTCTCGATAATGACATCACCGCCATGACCGGCGGCCAGCCCTCAAGCGCCAATATGAAGCTCTTCAACATCTGCAAGGGCCTCGGTGTCGACCCCGACCACATCCGTCACGTAGTGCCTCTGAAGAAGAATTACGACGAGTTCGTCAAGATTCTTGAAGAGGAAATTGCCTACGACGGCGTTAGCGTCATCATCCCCCAGCGCGTCTGCATTGTAGAGAACAAAAAGCGCGTAGCAGCTAAAAACAAATAAAATGTTAGAATAGTCTGAGTAATCGGAGTTTTCAGAATAATCGGAGGACTCCGATTACTCAGACACAAAAAAAGAACACAAGATGAAAAAAGACATCATACTTTGTGGCGTAGGCGGTGACGGCATCGTCTCCGTAGCCAAAATCATCAGCGATGCAGCCCTCAACCTGGGCATGAATGTTAAACAGAGCGAAATCCACGGCATGTCGCAGCGCGGCGGATCTGTGTTTAGCCACCTCCGCATTAGCAGCGAGCCCATTTTCGCCGATGTAATTCCCGAAGGCAAGGCCGACATCATCCTCAGCTCTGAGCCAATGGAAGCCCTGCGCTATCTGCCCTTCCTCGCCCCCGACGGCGTGGTCATCACCAACAGCGACCCCTTCGTCAATATTAAGAATTATCCTGACATTGAGAAGGTCAATGCCGAGCTGGCTAAATTGAAAAAATGCGTCAGTTTCAACGCCAATGCTATTGCCAAGGAAATCAACGCCCGCGGCAACATGGTGCTCCTCGGCGCTGCTGCCCCCTATCTTGAGATCGAATTTGACGAGCTGGAGAAAGCCATTAAGGCCATCTTCGGCCGCAAAGGCGACGCCGTTGTTGAGACCAACATCAAGGCCATCCGCGCCGGCCGCGATGCGAAGTAAGTAGTAATTGGCTGACATAAATAATATTGGGCCACTTGGCATTCGGTGTCAGGTGGCCTTTTTTTTTCTGTCATGTTGAGAAAAATGTGTACCTTTGCATTTGTTTTAATTGTAGTAAGATGAGAGGTGAAAGTTTGAAAATCGTGGTGCTCCTTGCGCTCTTGACTATGGGATTTCAGCAAGGCTTGGGGCAGAGTTGGCCTAAGCGAGGTGGCGCGAGCTATTATTCAGTTGGCCAAATCATATTGCCTCAGAAGGCTGATAGTATTGAGCAGCAGGCAGCACGGCTGTTGTCAGATTATTTGGAAGGCTTTGTGGTTATGCCGGAACCGGCGCAGAGCGATTCGCTCTATTCTGAAGCTAATCCGCAGTACAGGCAGTTGAATCCAACGATCTTTGTGGGACGGACTCACTGGGCAGAGAGGATGCTGCAGCGCAAGGAGGAGGTGAGAGATGATGGTTTCCGTCTGCTGAGTAACGGACGGGTGGCGGCCATCTATGGCCTTCAGGGCAAGGGGGTTCTCTATGGGGCTGCGCGTCTGCTGGAGCTCAAGGGCTACCGCATGACCCATCATCAGATTCCCGATGTAGCTCCTTCTATCCTACCGGGACTGCCAGTAGTGGACGAGGTGAACAATCCGAGTTTTGCCTACCACGAGATGTGGTACTACACGCCGCATCACAGCCAGGACTATGCCGACTGGCACGGACTGCATTTTCGCCGTGACCTGCATTGGGCAGATGATATGTATGTGCATACTTTCCAGAAGCTTATTCCTCCGCAGGAGTTTTTTGACCGCCATCCCGAGTGGTTCAGTGAAATCGGGGGCAGGCGTGTGCGCGATGGGCAGTTATGTCTGTCAAATCCCGCTGTGCTTGACACCCTTTGCGAACGGCTGGGAGAGCGGATGGCGCAGCAGCCCGAGGCGCAAATATGGTCGGTTTCTAACAATGATAACTACAACGTCTGTCAGTGTGCACGTTGCCGTCATCAGGACTCGCTCTATGGTGGGCCGAGCGGTACGCTCATCCATTTCATTAATCAGGTGGCAAGAAGATTTCCCGACAAGACTATTTCCACACTTGGCTATCAGTTCACCCGCCGCGCTCCGCAGCCAGTGAATGGTCGCATCGAGAAGCCCGACAGCAATGTGAACATTATGTTCTGCTCCATCGAATGTGGCCGACAGGAGCCCATCGCCACCGCTGCTGCAGAGGCCTCGTTCCGCAGGGACATGGAGGAGTGGGCAGCGCTGACGGACAATATCTATATGTGGGATTATGTGGTGCAGTTTCGCAACATGTGGGATCCGTTCCCCAATCTGCATGTGCTGGGACCCAATCTTAGATATTTCCGCGACCATGGCGTACACTGGATGTTTGAACAGGGCACTGGAGCCAACAACGTAACATCGTGGATGGAGTTGAGGGAGTATTTGCTGGCTAAACTGATGTGGGACGTGGAGGCCGACGTGGACTCGTTGCTGCACGACTTCTGCCTGCATTACTATGGCTTCGCATCACAGCCAATTGAGGAGTTATATCGTGAGATGACTAGGGCGCTGGTGGCATCTGGTAAGCGATTGGACATTTACGGCTATCCTATTGATGCCGTACAAGGCTATTTGGCACCAGCGCAGATAACTAAGTATCAGACCCTCATTCGCACAGCCTATGAAAGCCTCGGCCGATATGACTCTGTGGGCAGGACGTATTATATGGATTACGGTCTGTTCACTGACCAGGTAGTGCGTGACCGAATCCGTTTTTTGGAGCTATCCATAGACTATGCAGTACTAGAGTTGACCATGGCGGGGAAACTGCCGATGGATAGCACATTCGTGCATAGAGCCAATCGTTTTGTCGAGGACGGCCGGCGGCTTGGAATCACCATCCTGCATGAGATGGGGTATACGCTCGCCGAGTACCTTGCTGACATTAATGGTTTTCTGATGAAAAGTAGTGAGCCGAATCTTGCCAGAGGCTGTCCTGTGTTTTTGAAGTCACAGCCGAAACCCCAGTATGCCTGCGGTGGGGGTGCGGGACTAACCGACGGACAGGCGGGTACGCTCGACTACCGCCACTCGTGGCTGGGCTTTTTAGGCGACACGCTGGATGCCATAGTGGACCTTGGCCAGCGACATCAGATTAGCGAAATGAGGTTGGATTTCTTCTTTTATCCCCTCTCATGGATTTTTATGCCTCAACGGGTGGAGTTTTACCTTTCCAACAATGGTCGCGACTGGCGACTAGTGGACACGATATTGCCTAGTAATCCAGAAGTGCTGGCGGTGCCAGAGATAAAGATTTGTGCCACACGTGAGTTGAAGGAGAGAGCGCGTTATGTGCGGGTAGTGGCCGTACCGTTGGAAACGATACCCGCTTGGCACCGTGCGACTGGTAATGCACCGTGGTTTTTCACTGACGAGATTATTGTTCGTTAGGTTCGGTTCTGCGAGTCAATGAGGATGGTGACGGGACCGTCGTTGACCAGAGACACCTGCATTTTGGCGCCGAATTCGCCAGTCTGCACCTCTTTGCCAAATTCAGCAGAGAGGCGGGCGATGAATTTTTCGTAGAGAGGAATGGCCACTTCGGGACGTGAGGCGCGGATGTAGCTAGGACGATTGCCCTTTTTGGTACTGGCCATGAGGGTGAATTGGCTGACCAGCAGGATGCCGCTATTGGGTACGGAAGTGATGGGAAGGTTCATCACACCGTCGGCATCGTCGAAAATGCGCAGGGACACAATCTTGCGGCAGAGCCAGTCAATGTCTTCGTTGCCGTCGGCATCTTCAATGCCCAGCAGAATCATCATGCCGGGTCCGATGGAACTTTTAAGTCGGCCACCTATGGTGACAGAGGCTTGGGTGCAGCGCTGTATTACTACTTTCATATCACATTATGAGATAATAGCTAGTTTGGCGAAGGCGAGGAGGAGGGTTTTCTGGCCAATGTTATCGAAGAAGACGACAGCTTTGCGGTCTTTGCCACTACCTTCAATAGAAATGACCTTGCCGATGCCAAATTTGGCGTGTTGGACTTGCATGCCCACCTGTATGGCGTTGATTTCAGCAGGAGTCCGCATGGCGGTAGGGCCTTGGGGGGTGGGGGAGGCTTTGGATTGAAGCCTTCGAGGGCTTTGACTATTACTTTCCTTCCGTTTGAAACTGCGCTCGGTTTCGGGAGACCATCTCACCCCTTTAATGCCCGAAAAGGCACGTGGAAGTTCGCCCACCGGAGGGAATTGTTTCTGTGCCCGGGGCAGTTCGATATATTGGGGGTCGACTTCTTGCACGAAACGACTGATTTCCTGAGCAGAGGAGTTGCCATACTGGTAGCGCGTCATGGCGTAGGATAGGGTCAGTTGTTTTTCGGCACGGGTGACGGCGACGTAGAAGAGTCGTCGTTCTTCTTCAAGGTCTTCGCGCGAGAAGATGGATAGGGCCGAGGGGAAGAGGTTTTCTTCCATGCCGACGACGAAGACGTAGGGAAATTCCAATCCTTTGGCGGCGTGGATGGTCATCATGGACACCTTGTCGGCATCTTTATCTTCGCCTTTATCCTCGGAGGTGAGAAGAAGCACTTGCTGTAGGAACATGTCGAGGGTTTTGAACTGAGAGGGAGGGTTCTCAGAATTGTAGGTGTCTACTGGGAGTTCTGAGTTTTCTGATTCTTCGGAAAACTGGTCTTCTTTATCGCAAAATTCTTGGACACCGTTGAGGAGTTCTTCAATGTTTTCGATGCGGTTAGGGTTGTCAGGGTCGTCGTCGTTCCGCAGGAGGGTGACGATGCCTGAGCCAAAGACGATTTGTTTGGCCAACTGGTAGGCGTCCACAGTGTGGAGCATGGCAGTGAAACGTTTTATCATCATCATGAATTCACCGATTCGCTGCACGGTGCCGCTGTTGATACCGAGTCCGAAGGAGGGTAGGTTTTCTATGACGGTCCAGATGGCTACGTCGTTGTCGGCAGCGGCAATGCGTATTTTGTCAATGCTGGTCTGTCCGATGCCACGGGCAGGATAGTTGATGATGCGCAGGAGTGATTCTTCGTCGTAATTGTTGATGACCAAGCGCATATAGGCCAACACGTCTTTAATCTCTTTGCGGCCATAAAAAGAGAGGCCTTGATAGATTCGGTATGGGACTGCGTCTCGACGGAGTGCTTCCTCAATGGCGCGCGACTGAACATTAGTGCGGTAGAGTATGGCGAAGGATTTGTATGGAAGGTCTTGGTCGATATGTGCCTGCTGAATGGCTTCAGATACCTGTCGCCCCTCGTCGCGTTCGTCGATGGCACGAAGCAGTCTAATGCGGTTGCCTTGGGCATTGTCGGTCCAGATTTCCTTTTCAATCTGGTCGCGATTGTTGGCAATGATGGAGTTGGCTGCATTAACAATGACCTTAGTGGAACGGTAGTTCTGCTCGAGTTTGAAGAGGTGAAGGTTGGGATAGTCGCGACGGAAGTTGAAGATGTTCTGAATGTTGGCACCGCGGAAAGCGTAGATACTTTGTGCGTCGTCACCCACCACGCAGATATTTTGGAAACGGGCGGCTAATTTTTTGACTATGAGGTATTGTGAGTAGTTGGTGTCTTGATACTCGTCCACCATGATGTAGCGGAAGCGGTTTTGATATTTTAGCAGCACGTCGGGAAAGTCTCGCAGGAGGATGTTCATGTTGAAGAGGAGGTCGTCGAAATCCATGGACATGGAGTTACGAAGGCGTTTGTTGTATAGCTTATAGATCTCTGCAATATGGGGCTTGTGCGCGTCCTTGTCGGTCTGCTGTATTTCGGGATTGGAGGCGTAGTCTTCGGGCGAGAGAAGATTGCTTTTGGCCATGGAGATGCGGCTGAGGACATATCCAGGGCTGTAGGTCTTGGGGTCAAGGTTAAGGTTCTTGACAATCTGCTTGATGGCCGATTTACTGTCGTCGTTATCGTAGATGGTGAAGGTGCTTAGGTAACCCAGTTTGGTTGCCTCGGAGCGGAGAATGCGGGCAAAGACGGAGTGGAATGTGCCCATCCAGATGTTGCGGGCTTCGCTGCCGACAAGTTTGATAATTCGCTCCTTCATCTCGCCGGCAGCCTTATTAGTGAAGGTGAGGGCGAGGATGCTCCAGGGATCGGCTCCTCTCTGTATTAGGTAGGCTATGCGGTGAGTTAGGGTCTTGGTTTTGCCGGAGCCGGCTCCAGCGATAATCATGACAGGGCCTTCGGTGCATTCGACCGCTTGGCGCTGCGAGTCGTTAAGTTGGTTGAGTATATCGTGTTCTTTATTCATTAGTCGATAATGAGGGTGGGCTATAGGGTTTCTATCTTGAGGCCGTAAAGTTTTGTCAGTGCTTCGTAGGCTCGTACACTCTGCGATTGCCGCACACTGACATCCAGCTGACAGTCGAGGAGAAATACCTGGTTGCGCGGAGTGAGGTTCTGCTCTTTTAGGATTCTCATGACATCATTCATAAGGGGATATTCGAAATGAAGGCGGTAGGAAATGTCGATGGTGCACTCTTTGATGCTTGCATTGGCTATGGCGTCGCGGGCGGCAGCCTTATATGCGTTGGCAAGACCGGATGCACCCAACAAGATGCCGCCAAAATAACGCACTACCACTATGAGGGTGTTGGTAAGGTCAGCCGAAAGGAGTTGCCCGTGAATGGGGCGGCCGCCAGTTCCAGAAGGTTCGCCGTCGTCATTGAGACGGTAGGATTCCTTGGAGGGTCCAAGAATGTAGGCGTAGCAGTGGTGTCGGGCATCGAAGTACTTCTTTCGGAGTTCGTCCAAATGTGCTTTCACCTCCTCGACAGTGGTGACGGGGAAAGCGAAGGCGAGGAACTTGCTGCCTTTTTCTTTGTAGAGACCCTCTGACGGGGCGGAAATGGTGCGGTAGGTGTCGTCAAACATAGTGCTGCTCAGAAACTTTCTATTTGTGCGAACCCATGAAAGTTACCCACAAATGTCGTGCAAAATTAAAAAAAAAAATCGACATGGAGAAACAAAAATCAGTGGCGTAATAAAATACTGGATTCCCAATTTGTGTGAATAAGTGACAGCGACATTACTATGGTTGAGCTGCAACAATTCATTAATAGAATTTTATTATACTGACACATAACCTGTTGAGTTTTTTTTTTAAGTAAAAATAGTACTTATTTAAATTTTTTTATGTAAATTTGCAAGTGATTTCATTTGCGGAATCAAGAAACGACATGCCTTTCTTCCGAATCTATCGGCGGATGGTTTTACGAGCACCGCGTTTCTAAAAACACACTTCCCGTTGTGGTGCAGACGGGACTTAAAAAACTGAAGTGCCAACAGGATAAAACGGCATATTAAAAAATGAAGAGATTAGCCTCTTTCCTTTTAATGGTCATGCTTGGCATGGCTACAATGCAGGCTCAGACCGTGCTGCCTGAACCCGTAAATAACAATTCTAACGAAAACATGCCCATTGAGTATGCCGAGCTGAGTAGCGATGTTTCCGCTTCTTTGGAGAATCTTGTGGACGCTTCGTTTTTGACCGAGAGCAATCTAGACTATACAACGATAGACCTGACAAGCAATCCTAAAAAAGAGGTTGCCGCACTTCTCAGTATTCTTCTTGGTGATTTCGGCATTGGTCATTTCTACACCGGCCAGACCACGCGCGGTATCCTTGACATCGTTTTCTGCTGGACAGGAATTCCCGCTATCATCGGCCTGATAGAAGGCATCATCTGGTTTTTCGACACCGATGAAGAATGGGCTGCCCGTGTTGCCGAGTGGAACAGTAATAAATAGTCAATCTTCGATTGGACAGAGTGAATAAAGAAACGCTCCTCCTGCAGTGGGGGAGCGTTCTTCTTTTGTATGTTTTGCTGCTTAGAATTCAGCGGTCTTAGGGGTGCGAGGGAAAGGAATGACGTCACGGATATTGGCCATGCCGGTGACGAAGAGCATCAGGCGTTCGAAGCCTAAGCCGAAACCAGCGTGAGGACATGTGCCGTAGCGGCGTGTGTCGAGATACCACCACATGTCTTTCATGGGGATGTTGCGCTCTGTGATGGATGCCATCAGTTTGTCGTAGTTTTCCTCACGTACCGAGCCACCAATGATTTCGCCAATCTGCGGGAACAATACATCCGTGCCCTGAACGGTCTTGCCGTCGTCGTTCTGCTTCATGTAGAAAGCCTTGATTTCCTTAGGGTAGTCAATCATGATGACGGGTTTCTTAAAGTGCTCTTCCACTAGGTAGCGCTCGTGCTCGCTGGCAAGGTCGACTCCCCAGTAGACAGGGAATTCGAATTTGCGGCCATTTTTTACAGCCTCTTCGAGGATGCGGATACCTTCGGTATAGGGCAGGCGAACGAAGTCAGTGTCCACCACGCTCTTGAGTCGCTCAATAAGGCCTTTGTCAATCATTTTGTTCAGGAATTCGAGATCGTCGGCACAATGGTCGAGGGCCCAGCGGACACAGTATTTAATAAATTCTTCCTCAAGGGCGGTAAGGTCGTCGAGTTGATAGAAGGCCATTTCGGGTTCCACCATCCAGAATTCGGCCAGATGGCGCGGAGTATTGCTGTTTTCGGCGCGGAAGGTAGGTCCGAAGGTGTATATTTTTCCAAGTGCGGTAGCACCTAACTCGCCTTCGAGCTGTCCACTGACGGTAAGGGCGGTCATCTTGCCAAAGAAATCCTGGTCGTAGTCGACGCTGCCATCTTCCTTACGTGGTGGATTGTCGAGGTTGAGAGTGGTCACCTGGAACATCTCGCCAGCACCTTCGCAGTCGGAGGCGGTGATAAGTGGGGTATGGAAATAGAAGAAGCCACGCTCATGAAAGAAAGTGTGGATGGCATAGGCCATATTGTGGCGGATGCGGCAGATGGCTCCGAAGGTGTTGGTGCGCAGGCGCAGGTGGCCAATCTCGCGGAGAAATTCCATGGAGTGGCCTTTCTTCTGTAAAGGATAGGTGTTGGGGTCGGCTTCGCCATATAATATAATATCCTGAGCCTGAATCTCAACACTCTGCCCAGCTCCTTGGGAGTTGACTAGTTTGCCATCGACACTGATGCAGGCACCCGTAGTGATACGGCGGAGAAGGTCTTCGTCGAAGTTGGCCAGGTCCACTACAACCTGGATATTGTTAATGGTAGAACCGTCGTTAAGGGCAATGAAAGCGACGTTTTTATTGCCACGCTTGGTACGCACCCAACCTTTGACGTTGATGGTGGTATCAATCAAATGTTCTACACTTTGTGTGAGGAGTTGTTTGATTTCGATACGTTTCATGATAGTATTATTATTATTTTTTGTTTTTCATGTATATGCTGCCCATCATCTGATTGAGTTCGACATCGGAGATGAACTTTAGGATACGGTCTTCCTGGTCGCGGCGGCAAATGAGGGTGGTGTTGTCGTTTGCGGCCACAATGTAGCCGTCCAAACCCTGTAAGACTATGGTCTTGTTGGCAGGTATGTGGACTACGGAATTTTGCACGTCGTAAGTGAAAACAGTACCTGAGATGATGCTGTTGTTACCGGCATCATGGGGATAAGTGTTGTAGAGCAAATCCCAGGTTTCGACATCCGACCACGGGAAAGAGGCCTCAAGCACATATACGTTCTCGGCGTGTTCTATAATGCCATAATCAACTGAGATGGTGTCGCAGAGTGAATAGACGTGCTCCACCTCGTCGGGCGAGGTGTCGGCTTTGAGGGTTAGGATGCTTTTGGCTATGTTGGGCAGGAAGGTCTGGTAGGCTTTACGCAAAGTGCTAAGACTCCATACGAAAATGCCGGCATTCCAGAAGAACTCACCCGTGGAAATAAATTGGCGAGCAATTTCGAGCGGCGGTTTCTCTGTGAAGGTAATCACTTTGTGAAGGCTTTGTGCATCGGGCAGTGCAGGGGATTCGTTGAACTGTATGTAGCCGTACTTGGTTTTCGGGTCGGTAGGGCGTATGCCGATGGTGACGATATAATCATGGCAGGCGGTAATGGACAGGGCCTGACGAATGTCATGGTCGTACTTAGCCTCGTCGAATATGGCGTGGTCGGAAGGGGTGACGATGATGTTGGCATTAGGGTCGAGTTGGGAGATAATAGCAGCAGCGTATGCTATGCAGGGAGCGGTGCTGCGGCGGTAAGGCTCACTGAGCACCTGGTAAGGCTGTAGGTTGGGTATTTGTTCACGCACACGGTCCGCATAAAGGCTGTTTGTGACTATGATGATGTTCTCGCGAGGACAGATGCGTTCAAAACGACGGAACGTGGTTTGTAGCATCGACTCCCCGTTGCCTAAGATATCGATAAATTGTTTCGGGTTGTTGGCTTGGCTGATGGGCCAAAATCGGCTTCCAAAGCCACCGGCCATGATGATGCAGTAGTTGTTCAAGGTTGCTGGGTATTGTGTTTTTTTAATGTCTATATTAATAATGTATTTAAACGCTTACGGCTCCTTTAATGTGCGGATGGGGGTTGTATCCCTCAAGCTGGAAGTCTTCGAAGTCAAAGTCAAAGATGTTTTTCTTCTCGGGATTAAGATGCATTGTGGGCAGTGGCCGAGGGTCGCGCGTGAGTTGTAGACGGCACTGCTCGATGTGATTATTGTATATATGGGCGTCGCCGAGGGTGTGGATAAAGTCGCCGTATTGAAGTCCACAGGCCTGTGCAATCATCATGGTAAAGAGGGCATAGGAGGCAATGTTGAAGGGGACTCCAAGAAAAATATCGGCCGAGCGCTGGTAGAGCTGGCAGCTGAGACGGCCGTCGGCCACATAGAATTGAAAGAGAATGTGGCAAGGGGGTAGGTGCATCTGCTCCAGTTCGCCCACGTTCCAAGCCGAAACAAGCAGGCGGCGCGAGTCGGGGTTGTGCTTGATTTCGTCGATGAGGTTGCTAATCTGGTCAATGTGTCGGCCGTCGGCACATCCCCACGAGCGCCACTGGTGGCCGTAGATGGGACCGAGCTCTCCATCGGAACCGGCCCACTCGTCCCAGATGCTCACTTTGTGGTCGTGCAGGTACTGAACATTTGTGTCGCCGCGCAGAAACCACAGCAGTTCGTATATAATAGAACGCAGGTGCAGTTTCTTAGTGGTCAGCAGCGGAAAACCGTCGTCAAGGTGGAAACGCATCTGGTAGCCGAAAGTGCTGATGGTTCCCGTGCCGGTGCGGTCGTGCTTGGGTATTCCGTTGTCTAGCACATGTTGCAGGAGGTCAAGGTATTGTTTCATGTCAGTCCTTTATAACTATAAAGGTTAACGAAAGAAATCTTTTATTATTATGTGAATGAAATAATTTGTGATGCCCACGCTTATTCTTCTAAAAGCACTCCGCTGATGCACCAGTGGGAGAAACTGCCTGCCTGTGGTTCGCCCTCTGGGATAGCCACGGTAAGGGTGTGCTTTCCGCGCGAAAGTTTGGGCAGGGTGAAGTAGTAAGGCTGCGTGGCAGTTCCGGGGCACCATCCGCTGCGCGAGTAGTCGCTGCTGGACATCCCGTTCCAGAAGTTTCCGCTGACGGGGTTCCACTCGCGGTAGCGGCCGCAGTCGCTGCGCCAGGGTGTGTAGCTGAAGACCGGCTTGCCGTCGATGAGGATAGTGTGGGTTTTGGGGTTGAACTCGTCGCCGCCGTCCCAGCCGCCGTGGCCGGTGGCAATGTACCGTAGACGGTATTGGGCGTTCGTGTCGAAAATGCCAAATTGTACCGTAATACTATCTGTGCCGAAGAGCTTTCCATAGTTTTGACCCGCCATCTCCAACACGTTGCAGGTGTTAAAGAGTGCGCGCGGCTGGTTATAGTCTGATTCTGACAGGGTGGGGTCGGTGTCCCCAGGATAGGATTTAATATCTAGAGTGACAGTGTGGCCCCCTTTATCGTAGTTGCCAATCCATACGCCAATCCACACCTCTCCCTGCAGCAGCTGGCTAAGGTCGGTCACCTCTTGTTTATAATAGGCCTCGTCCTCCCATTCAAGACCGTCAATCTGAACTCGGTCGTTGAACTGTCCCACGCCAAAGGGGGTAAAGAAGCGCATGAGTTCCACGGGTGGCTCATAAACGAAGGAGGAAATAAAGTACTCATGGAGATGGCTGATTCCTGGGCAAAAGCCTTGATAGCTTTCCCCGTTGCGTCCTATGAATCGTGGGAGGCTGTCAGGGTGGTTATTGATGCCGTCGAAGAAATTAGGCTTCAAGTCTATGTATGCTCCCGGTATGACAAACACCGAACCCGTGCGGTCGTAGGCATCGCCGTTGCTGCGTTGGTGCAGTTCTAGAAAGGTCTGGTAGTGCGAAGGCAGTTTGGGCAGCCTGATACGCTTGAGGGCGAGGGTGCCGCCGGCATAGTGCAAGACGCTGTCGAAGGGAGTATTCTCGCGATAGTTGCCCTCAATGTGGTCGTTCTTTCCGCACCAGCAGAGCTGCACACTGTCGAATACTCTTGTGGAAATAACCATCTGCTGCCGTTTTATATCGGCCAGCTGTCGCCAAGTGACTGGCACTGCCTTGCGGTCGACATAGAATTTGCTGCTGTGCATCTTTTCAGTCTTGGTCAGCTGCATCTGGCACTGCCCGTTGCGCCAATAGCTCACCAGTAGTCCGGGGAAATGTCCATAGTGGGGTAACGGAGTGATGTCGCGCTGTACCAAATGTTTACGGCCATTATCACTATGCCAGTAGGTCTTAAAAGGCTGCACGTAGAACTCCATCTTATTGCTATTAATAGAGCAGGTATAGCGGGTGAGGCCGTTCACCTGGGCAGTGTCGAAATGGATGTCCTCGCGCCCATAGGGAGAGGCCGTGCGGTAGAGTTCGCGCTTGTCGCCATTGAAGATAGTGGTGATGGTGATAATGCTGTCCTCGTCAACAAAAATGTCCTCAACCGAATAGCCGGGGATATAGTTTCCCTTGGCATTGGCTGCTGGGCGATATTCCCCTGGCAATTTTTTGCCATCGGCGATAAGGTATTGGGCAAAACCACCAATCTCAATCTGAACGTATTGGGTGTCAATATTTTCTCCATAATTATACACCTCATAAATGAAGTGGTTGTCGGTGTGGGACACCTTTATAGGCTTCACATTCTGAGCCATGCAGCAGCCTGTGCCCAGTAGAAAAAGTAGGGGTAGAATCTTTCTCATCATTATCGATACTTTAGGGGTTCAATTATTGGCCATCGGCTTCTGTGGGGTCGTTTCCTTCTTCAGGCAGGTCGATTACCTTGAAACGCGACTGCCGTTGGTGCCAGCGGTCCAATGCCAGCTGCCGCATGTCGGCCACGTCGTCGCGCTCGTCCATTATCTCCAATCCCACAATGGTTTCAATAATGTCTTCCAGCGTAATGATGCCCTGGAAGCTGCCATATTCGTCTATCACACAGGCAATGTGCTGCTTGTTCCTCAGCATCGAGTCCCAAATCTGCGAGACGGGGAGCTTCTCGCCGTACATGGCTATCTCGCGTTTTATGTCGCCAAGGGTAGTGTTAAACTTGTCCTCTGTAAGCATTTCCAAGGCTTCGCTGCGGAGGACATAGCCGGTGATGTATTCGTCCGAGTCGCTGTAAACCGGAATGCGCGAAAAGTGAGAGTAGGCCTTGTCCAGGTAGAATTCTCTAAGGGTCATCTGCTCGGGTGCAATGGCGGCCACGGTGGTCGGGGTCATCACATCCTCGGCCTTCACGTCGTCCAGTTTGATAACATTCTGTATGATTTTGTTCTCGTCCTCGTCAATCACCTCTTCGTCCTCGGCCATATCGGCCATGGCGGCCACCTCCTCGCGGCTTACGGCGGTCTCATCCTCATCGGTGGCTGCAATGCTCTTGCTCAGTTTCTCCACCACCCACACGATAGGGAAGAGAAGCGTAATGATGAAATGCAGGGTTCGCGCCGTGAACCCCATGAGCTTTTTCCAGTAGTTAGTGCCAATGGTCTTGGGTATGATTTCGGAGAACACCAAGATGAGTATGGTAGTAATGATAGAAACCAATCCAAACCAGCGACTACCGAAAACCTCCGTGGCCTGGGCTCCCACTCCGGCCGCACCGATTGTGTTGGCAATTGTGTTGAGCGAGAGAATGGCCGCTATGGGGCGGGCATTGTTAGTCTTGTACTCTTTAAACCGTTTGGCTGGCTTGTAGCCTTCGTCCTCTCGCATGTTGACGTAGGACAGCGGGGTCGACATCAGCGTGGCTTCCAATATCGAACAAATGAACGATATGGCCATGGCTGAGAAAAGGAATATGAACAGGAGTGCCATTGTCTATTTTACATTTATTTCATCTATCATCAGCCAGGCAGGTTGTCCTGCGGCAATGTGCCACGGGGGCAACAACTGCTGGCAGTGTATTCTAATACGTATATATTTCACATTTGGAGCTTCGGCGGGGCGGAAAAATCCCTGCTTGGGATTAAAAGTGCAGCGCATGGCCACCCGGCGCCCCTCTTTCTGCACGTCGGTGATGGGGTGCACCGCGCTAAGGGGTTTCCAGTCGGAGTAGGAACGCCCGTTTTTCGACCACTGGACTTTCACCTGCCAAGGCTGTAGCACCCAGTCCTTGGCGTTGTGGCAAAAGCCAATGGCCACCTCTTCAAGAGTGGTGGGCTCGCCCAGTTGAATGGTCACGTCCACGCTGTCGCGGCCGTTGAATCCCGTCCATCCCTCGCTATAGTTCCCGGCAATGGCCAGGTGCCCGTCGTGCAACACCGTGGGGTAGCCCTTACTGTACTCAAAACTGGGATATTCCGCAGGCTGCGATTTGTCGCCGTAGGCCGTAACGCTTATCGAGTCTACCTTGTTGGCAGGCTTTGCGGGGAATGGCTGGTCGAGCGCTTTGGGCTCGTCGAAGTAGTAGCCGCAATAGCGCCAAAGGTTCACCATGTCGCCCTCCTGCGAGGGAATCATCACTATGCGGAAGTATTGGGTGCTGTCGCCATTGATGCGATAGGGCTCCCTCACGCCGGGGCCGCAGGTGGCAGTGCCCAGTCCGGCCTGGCGCGCATCGATATTGACAATATAGTGGTCGGCCTTGGTCAGGTCTTTTATTCGGCGGGCAGCGGTCATGACGCTGTCTTCATACTGGCGCATGCTGAAATTGATGCGGCGCTCGTTGGCGCTGCAAAAGTTCAGCCGCTTGTCGGCCAGGGCAAAAGAGGTCCAGAAGGCAGTGCGGTTGCCGCTCTCTTGGGGCACCACATGCAGCTCGCCGCACACCTCGTCGGGCGTGGTGGCGTTGTGTCCCTGCCACTGGGCTTCTTGGCGGTCGGGATAGCTCTCGTAGAAGTTGCCCCACCATTCCACCTCATGGCAGGCGCTGTCTATGCCCAGCTGTATGCCCAACTTGGGCAGGGTGCGGTAGTCTCCGCCGGACTGGAGGGCAAAGCTCAGCTGCATTCGGCCTTCGGCATCCACGTCGATGATTTCCCGCATGGCAATATTTCTGTCCTCCGGGCTGCTCAGCTCCAGCAACAGGACAACCTGCACCATCAGGTCGGCGCGCCCCACCTGCGTAACCTTGCAGCTGATGGGGGTGGATTCAAGTCGGTCAAGGCCTTCCCATGCACGGGCACCATAGGGGTCCACCAGGTCGTTCAGCGTTGGCGGCCGCCAAAAGTTCCATCGCAGCGGCCGCTGCAGCATCTCCTGCCCATAGTATTCGTAGCGGGTGATGTAGCCGTTGCGGGTGTCGATGGTGAGGTCGAATATGCCGTCGCGGCCAATGTCCACCGTTTGGTGCTGTCTGCTCTGGTGGCAGGTGAAGCCCTTCGTGGGCACGTCGGGCACGTCAATGGAGTCGGTCGGAACCTCCATATCGGTTATTTCAAACTCGTCGTGGCTGTTCTCGTTGAATGTCCAAGAGATGCCCTCATCGTAGGGGTCGTCCACCTCATAGCTGTCGCCGGTGAAGTTGAAACGTATGAAGAGCCGTTCGCCCGGCAGGGGGTCTATCTCAGGCATGCGGAACTGCAGCCGGCAACTCTGCCCGGCAGGCAGGTGCGGATGGAGCGTGTCGCTGTAGATGCTGTCCCGCAGCGAGGAAAAGATGCGGTATTTGCAAATGAAGTTGTCCGCATCGCGAAAGTTAAAGTCGTTGTGCAATATGTATTGCTGCTCGCCCGTTTTCAGGGTGACCTGCTTCACGTTGAGGTTCTGGTATACCTGCTGCACCTCGCCGGCGTGGGCATGGGGTTTGCGGTCGCTGGAGATGATGCCGTTGGCACAAAAGGCGTCGTCGTCGCGTATGCCGGGCAGGCTGCCAAGGTCGCCCCCCACGGCAAACCACGTTTGGTCTGAGGCCAGGGCGCTCGCAATGGAGTCGTTGTAGGGCTTTATGCAGCGGGCTCCGGTGAGGAGGCTGTCGGTGCTGGGTATCAGAAAACTCTGGTCAACCCAGTCCCAGATAAAGCCGCCCTGCAGTTGCGGGTATTTGGCAATGGTGTCCCAGTAGTCGCGCAGTCCGCCCAGGCTGTTGCCCATGGCGTGGCAGTACTCCACCATGATGAAGGGGCGGCGGCGGTTGTCCTGCAGGTCCTCGGACGGGTCGCACTCCATGGGGCGTCGGTCGGTGCGGGTGAACACATCGTCGCGGCTGCGCCACTCGCGGCAATAGTCCGAGAGGTGGTCAACACTCGAGTACATCTCGCCCACTATGTCGGTATTCCAGTCCAGCCCGGCGCGCTCGTAGGCGACGGGGCGCGTGGTTTCCACCCCCTTCAGGTAGCGATAGGTGCGCTGCGTGGCAATGCCGTTGCCGCATTCGTTGCCCAGCGACCATACAATAACCGAGGGATAGTTGCGGTCGCGGTGGTACATATTGCTCACCCGGTATATCATGGGCTCTATCCATTCCTCCCTCTTGGCGAGGCTGTTCTCGCCGTATCCTTGGGCGTGTGACTCTATGTTGGCTTCGTCCCAGATGTACATGCCGTAGCGGTCGCACAGCTCGTACCAGTATTCGTCGTCGGGATAGTGGCTGGTGCGCACGGCATTGATGTTCAGGTGCTTCATCAGCATTATGTCGAATTCCATCTCCTCGCGGCTGACGTAGTGTCCCGTGTAGGGGCTGTGCTCGTGCCGGTTGGCACCCTTGATGGTGATGGGCACCCCGTTAATGCACAGCTGACGGGTGGTCATCGTGGTGTCCCCCACGCGGTATTCCACCTCCTTTATGGCCACGTTGCGGAATCCTACCTTGCAGCCGAGCACTTCGGTCAGGTTGCCGTTTGCGTTCTTCAGCCGAAGGATGAGGGTATAGAGATACGGCGTTTCGGCCGTCCAGGGATGCACCTCGCGCACCCTACAGGCCGGGTCGCCAAAATAGGCTGCCGATTCGTGCGTGTCCAAACTTTTCTCCTGTCGCAAAACCTGGTTCCCGCTGTCGTCCAGCAGCTCCATCTCCACGCTCATCTTGTGGGTGAGGGCGGTCGAGAGGTCCACCTGTAAGTCCAGCAGGCCATCGCCGTTTCGCTCGTTGATTTTGGCCACCACCTTATAGTCGCTCACATGCACCCTCGGGGTGCTGTAGAGGCACACGTCGCGCTCTATGCCGCTCAGGCGCCACATGTCCTGGCATTCGAGGTAGCTGCCGTCGCTGAAACGGATAACCTTCACGGCCAGACGGTTCTGCCCCGGGTGGACATACTTGGTAATGTCCCATTCGGCGGGGGTTTTGGAGTCCTCGGAGTAGCCAACGCGGATGCCGTTGATATAAAGGTACATGGCCGACTTCACCGCCCCAAACTTGATATAGATATGGCGGCTACGCCAACTTTCAGGCACTTGGAAGTCGTAGACATAGCACCCCGTGGGGTTCATCTCGCGCGGCGCGTAGGGTGGGTTGGAGGGAAACTCGTTGCTGATATTGGTATACACCGGTATGCCAAAACCCTGGGTCTCGATATTGCCGGGCACTGCTATGTCGGCCCAGTCCGACACGTCATATCCATTGTCGTAAAAGTTTGGCGGGCAGACCGCTGGGTCCTCAGCCAGGTGGAATTTCCAAGTCCCGTTCAGGCTGCGGTAGTAGGGCGACTCGCGGTAGCGTAGGTCGGCAATGGCACTCTCGTCGGCGTAGGGGATGACATTGGCGTGTGCGGCCACCTTGTTCAAACTGAAGGTGTTCACGTCGTCCCATGCGTCTTGTGCCCAAAGGGAGGCAGGCAGGTTCGCTAAAGTGAAGATTAATAATAATATAATAAAACAAAACCTCTGTTTCATACAAATAAATAAAATGCAAAGATACTAAAAATAATTGAGATACCAGGTTTCATCAGGCAAAAAACAGGTGGCACACTTCTGGCCTGAAATAATTTTTTGTTTCGGTTTCAATTTTTCTTTGTATTTTTGCAACCCGAAACAACTTCGGGCCGCTGGTCCTTCGGCTCTGTTGCACAAATAATACGTAATGGTTGGATTGGTCATACGCACTACCGGCAGCTGGTACAAAGTGCTGCCCACGAGCGAATACGAAAGCGCTTCAAACCCCTGCTGCGGGCAGTCGTTGGTGAATTGCCGCCTGCGGGGCAACTATCGCCTGCGGGGCAACAAGCAGACCAACCCCGTGGCCGTGGGCGACCAGGTCGAATACCTCTTGCAGGACGACGGCACCGGCGTCATCAGCGAGGTGCGCGACCGCCGGAACTACATCGTGCGCAAGGCTACCAAACTCAGCAAGCAAACCCATGTCATCGCGGCCAACCTCGACCGCCTCTGCATTGTGGCCACCCTCGGCTTCCCGCGCACCTCCACCGGCTTTATCGACCGCCTGCTCGTCACAGCCGAGGCCTACCATATCCCCGCCTGCATCATTTTCAACAAGTGCGACCTCTACGAAGAGTCCCTCTGGGAAATACATAACCAGCTCAAAGCCATCTACCAATCCGCCGGCTACCCCGTCATGGCCGTCAGCGCCCTCAAGGGCGACGGCATCGAGGAGGTCCGCCAGGCCATCGCCGGCCAGACGGTGCTCTTCAGCGGCCATTCGGGCGTGGGCAAGTCGGCACTGCTCAACGCCATCGCCCCCGGGCTCGACCTCCGCGTAGGCGAGGTCAGCGAGTGGAGCATGAAGGGCAGGCACACCACCACCTTTGCCGAGATGTTCCCGCTCATGCTACCCGGTACAGCCTCCGCCCGGCCCACCTTCCTCATCGACACCCCCGGCATCAAAGAGTTCGGCATGGTCGACTTCTCGCTTGGCGAGCTTTCCCACTTCTTCCCCGAGATGCGCCGCGTCCTCCACGACTGCCATTTCGCCAACTGCACCCACCGCCACGAACCCCACTGCGCCGTCAAACAAGCCGTCGACGATGGCCTCATCAGCACCGAGCGCTACAACAACTACCTCGCCATCTACGACCAGATAGAAAACGGCAACGAGACCCGTTAGAAATCCACCCCCGGCCTTCCCCATCTGAACCTCACCGTGCCTATAGTACGCCCTTTTCTCTCCCTCCATGCCTTCGGCACACCGCCTGCCGTTCCCCTATTAGGGATAGACGACAGAAAGACGAACAATAGACGATGTATAGAGGAACAACTGGAGCCACCCCCGCCTCAGGCCGCCCGCCCCAAGCCGGCTGGACGGGAGTAAACGGCGTTTGTAAATATTAGTCTTGCTTTAGTTGTGGGGTGTCCAATTTCTCTTTCCACTCATGGATGTCGGCTATCAGGTTATTACATTTTTCAACATCCTTGTCGAATGCCGCAGGACTTTTAGCAGCCATGATTTGGTACTTTTCTAAACTCTCCTGAGCCGCCTTCTCGGCAGCCTCATAGTTCTCCTGGTCAAGGTGTAACAATGCAATATTGAAAAGTGTCATGGCTACATAAGGTAGAAAAGCATCGGGGTTCGTTTCGGCCAGTTGTCGGCGGATGACCAATGCCTCTTGGTATTCTCTTTCGGCCTCGTCATGGCGGTTGGTGTCGCTGTGGAGGGCGGCCAAGTTGTTCAGCGTATCGGCCACATTGGGCAGAAATGCGTCGGGGTTCTTTTGGGCAAGTTGTCGGCAGATGTCCAATGCCTCTTGGTATTCTCTTTCGGCCTCGTCATGGCGGTTGGTGACACGGTGGAGGACGGCCAAGTTGTTCAGTGTAATGGCCACATTGGGCAGAAATGCGTCGGGGTTCTTTTTGGCCAGTTGTCGGCAGATGTCCAATGCCTCTTGGTATTCTCTTTCGGCCTCGTCATGGCGGTTGGTGACACGGTGGAGGACGGCCAAGTTGTTCAGCGTAGTGGCCACATCGGGCAGAAATGCGTCGGGGTTCTTTTTGGCCAGTTGTCGGCGGATGTCCAATGCCTCTTGGTATTCTCTTTCGGCCTCGTCATGGCGGTTGGTGTCGCTGTGGAGGGCGGCCAAGTTGTTCAGCGTTTCGGCCACATTGCGCAGATAGGTGTCGGGGTTCTTTTCGGCCAGTTGTCGGCGGATGTCCAATGCCTCTTGGTATTCTCTTTCGGCATCGTAATGGCGGTTGGTGACTCTGTGGAGGGCGGCCAAGTTGTTCAGCGTTTCGGCCACATAGCGCAGATAGGTGTCGGGGTTCTTTTGGGCAAGTTGTCTGCAGATGTCCAATGCCTCTTGGTATTCTCTTTCGGCTTCGTCATGGCGGTTGGTGACTCTGTGGAGGACAGCCAAGTTGTTCAGCGTAGTGGCCACATAGCGCAGATAGGTGTCGGGGTTCTTTTTGGCCAGTTGTCGGCGGATGACCAATGCCTCTTGGTATTCTCTTTCTGCATCGTCATGGCGGTTGGTGACTCTGTGGAGGTTGGCCAAGTTGTTCAGCGTAGTGGCCACAGCGTCAATATATTTGTTCGGGGATTTTTTGTCGAGAAGTTTAAAGAGGGTAAGGGGTGTGTGGTACTTGTTTTCGGCTTCGCTGAAATGATGGAGGTCTTTTAGGCTGTTTCCGATGGTGAGAAGCGATGCGGCTACTTGATAAGAGTTCAGGTTTTGTATGTCGGCAAAGCGGGGTTGTCGTTTTTCTTTCCAAGCGGAGAAGAGGTCGTCGTAGATTTGCAGCGCAAAGTCCATGGAGTAGAGATTGCCGATTTCTTTAAAGTGGAGGAAGAAGCGGTAGGCCATGAAGTATTCGTAGAAGGATTTGTGCGAGAAGTGGTACTCGTTGCCGGAGCGGGTGAGCATGGCGCGTTGGGTGAAGTGCGGCTTGTCTTCCTCAGTAAGATTGGAATTGTTGACTAGGTCTTTCAGTTCTTGGAAGGATATGTTTAGGCTTTGGCGTGAGTACATATAGCTTGCCACGGTAGAAAGCGTGTCCCACCACTGGTCAGTCCTTTTGTCAATGTCTTCGGGTGATATGTTTTCCACATCGCGGTTTATCCACTTCTCTATAATTATGTCGAAGACGTCGAGGGTATTGTTCACCTCTCTGTCGGATCTTGCAATGTCCTCAATGAAAGTTAGCACCAGTGGCCGGATGGCAATGAGAGGCTGTTTCTTTACGATATCTTCTGCCTTTTGGCGAAGTTTATCATTGAAACGGAATGTGATTTTTTCATCTAAGAATTGTTGCACCTGGTTGTCGTTGAAGGGGGCTAAATAGATTTTTTTAAATGCAAGCCATTTGCCTTCCCATCGGACTCGGGTCTGCCCTGGCTCGGATTGCTCGTCGTGGAAGAATTGCGGTCGGCAGGTGATGACAACACGGGCAAAGGCATCACAATATTCCTCAATCTTATGCATGAATTGTGCGTACTTTGTGGGGTCTTTGGCTTCGCTGTTCTCGTCGAGGGCATCGAGTAGGAGGATGCATTTGTCCTTTTGCTCTATCTTCTCAATTTCTTGAAAAGGGTGATTCCTGCTGAGGGATACAAGTCTGATTTGGTAGGGTAAATCTCGCTCGGTATGTGCGTTGATGTAATCGGTGAAGAGGTGGACCAATGCGGCAGTTTTGCCAGTGCCGGTGTCGCCTAAAATGCAAAATAGTTTGTCTTTTGGTTCCTTTGGTTTCCTTAGGAATACGGAGTTTATGAAGTAGTCTTGCAGGAGCCGTGCGTCCTTTAATTCGGCTTCGGCAGGTTCATGCTCCGCGTGAGGCTTCGTGGTTGTAATGTAGGGTTGGATATAGACCGGATTGTTTCGATAGTGGTTAAAGTCCTCTGAGAGGTGGTCTGTTAAATATTTTTTCCTCCAGTTTGAGTTATTGGGGAATAATTTCCGAATTAAAAGTATGAATGCAGGAACACCAATTATGATGCTAATAGTTGTTACTATTGTGTTGATGTTCGTTAAGTCCATAGGTGTGAAGTTTATTACCTTGTTGTTTTTCAGAATATTGTATAAAGGGAACCCTAAATGAAATAGTGTTGCCATTCATTTGCAAATATACATTTTTATTTTGATTGGGCAAAAAAAAGACAGCCTTAGCAGACTGTCTTTTGTACTCCGACCGGGAATCGAACCCGGATCTACTCTTTAGGAGAGAGTTATTCTATCCATTGAACTATCAGAGCATATTGAATGTGTTATTGCTTGATTGCTTGATTGTCTGAGTTTTGACGTTGCTTAATTGTTAGAACCGTAGAATTTAACATTTTGTAAAGCTCTTCAGTCTGTGTTTTCATTACTACAAATTTGTTCTCGTCGATATATTTGCTTGAGAATAATAAGTCCAGCCAAAAATATGTTTCATTTATCTCCTTCAGCGATATAGCTATCTTATGTATGAAGTCTTGGGAGCTTTCTGCTCCTAAAGCCTCACAATAATTGGCTCCTATGCTTGTGCCAGACTTGAGTATTTGCTTAGACATGATGTACTCACCTCTCCCCTGCAATTCATTGCTTAAGGATATAGTATCTAATGCAAATGACTTGCATTTTTCATATATTATTCCGTGAGTTCTCATGGCAATAATACTATTCGTTATTCAAACAATAACACAATCTCACATTCAAGCAATCTATAACTTTCGCTTGATTTCGATAATTTCGTAGGCTTCGACGATGTCGCCGACTTTGATGTCGTTGAAGTTTTCGATGCTCAGGCCGCAGTCCTGACCGCTGAAGACTTCTTTGACGTCGTCTTTGAATCGCTTGAGGGAGGCCAGTTTGCCGGTGTAGACCACGATGCCGTCGCGGATGATGCGCACGTTGTGCTGGCGGGTGATTTTGCCGTCGAGGCACATGCAGCCTGCGATGGTGCCCACTTTGCTGATTTTGAAGGTCTCGCGGATTTCGAGGTTGGCAACGATTTTCTCCTGGGTTTCGGGTGCCAGCATACCTTCGATAGCGTCTTTCAGTTCGTTGATGGCGTCGTAGATAATGCTGTAGAGTCGGATGTCGATATGTTCGGCTTCGGCCATTTTGCGAGCGCCGACAGAGGGACGCACTTGGAAGCCGATGATGATGGCGTCGGACGACATGGCCAGCATGATGTCGCTTTCGGTAATCTGGCCCACGGCTTTGTGGATGACGTTCACCTGCACTTCGTCGGTGGAGAGTTTGAGCAGTGAGTCGGAGAGGGCTTCGACCGAGCCGTCCACGTCGCCTTTGACGATGATGTTCAGCTCTTTGAAGTTGCCCAGGGCTATGCGGCGGCCAATCTCGTCGAGGGTGAGGTGGGTTTGGGTGCGCAGTCCTTGCTCGCGCTGCAGTTGGGTACGCTTGGCGGCAATGTCTTTGGCTTCCTTCTCGTCCTCGGTGACGTTGAAGGTGTCGCCTGCCTGGCAGGCACCGGTGAGGCCGAGCAGCAGCACGGGCTGCGACGGACCGGCGGCCATGACTTCTTGGTTACGCTCGTTGTACATGGCGCGTACACGGCCGCTGATGGCTCCGGCCACGATTGGGTCGCCTTTGTGGAGGGTGCCGTTTTCGACCAGCAGTTTGGCCACATAGCCGCGGCCTTTGTCGAGCGAGCTTTCCAGCACGGTGCCCTTGGCGCGCTTGTTGGGGTTGCCTTTCAGCTCCATG
>Ga0247611_10003014_pt1 | contig 25824 bp, 16 predicted proteins | sample 177DNAGHGhighgp2_FD_192422 | JGI IMG/M metagenome (GOLD analysis project Ga0247611, IMG submission 192422) | Sheep rumen microbial communities from Palmerston North, Manawatu-Wanganui, New Zealand - 1770 DNA GHGhigh gp2 | ecosystem: Host-associated > Mammals > Digestive system > Stomach > Rumen... | reverse complement strand
AAACCGTTAATCGCAACTTTTACTGCCATATTGAATTCCTCCTAAATTCCCTTAACCGGGATTATTAAACTTTTATAGTGCTCTATGGTCTGCACCTTAAGAATTCTACTCCACATATAGAGGGTTTTCCACAAGATTTTTGTCATAAAAATGTAAATTAAATAAAAAAGGGGCAGATTGCCCCGTTTTTCACGCAAACGATTTTTACTTCACTCAAAAGCCCGCTGAAAATGAGATCATTTCCCGATGACGATAAGCGGGATCCTGATCTCTTCAGGTGTAAGTCCGGCATGTCCTCCGGGCATTTCCTGCGCTTCGATATGAGTATTGAATATGCTCTTGGGCGTAACTGCCAGAGCCACATAATCACCGATCATCTCCGCAAGATCACTGCGATCCCTGCCCGTCCCGAACACCTTGTTCGAGATAACCTCTTCCCTGGTCAGAATGACAAACGAATCTCCGAAATGCTTTCTGAATATCTCCGGGAACGATTCCCTGAATTCTTCCTTAACGAAAAGGTTCAGCGTTCTCGGCTCAAATGACGGAAGACGCACCAGGCAGTTCATTATCTCGGGATAGTCAAGAATGCAGCAGTTATCACAGTCGATGTGACCGTGATCTGCAGTGATAAGGAATAGTGTTTCAGACAATCCCGAGACAGTCTTCTCCACCATCTTCTCAAGTTCCGTGATCATCTCATGAGTCGCTTCGCTCGTTGTCCCGGTCTTGTGCATAGTCGAGTCAGGCTCACTCCAGTATGCATAGATGAACTTCTTTCCCGGTTCTTTGCAGAGTGTTTCAATACGGCTCAATATCGCTTCCATGTCCTGCGGATTCGGGGGCAGGAAAGGCATCGATGAATAGGCGGTTCCGCCCGCATCGTTTATCTGATCGACGATATTCCTGTAAGGGGTATGTCTGAATCCTACGTGATAATCAGCGGCAGGCCCGGGGTTCTCAAGTGAATCGGGCATCCATTTTTTCGTGCCGTCAGGATAAGACCCCGTCGGTTCCGCACCCTTCTTCTCTGTCAGCTGATCGGAATTCGTAAAGACCGTAACGTTTTTACCCAGCGCAGGATAGTAGGTATCCCATCCGAGCCAGCCGTGCTCATCGGGATATTCGCCGCTCATGACAGAGGTCGTGGCAGCGACCGTTGTCGGCGGATAAACGGAATCGAACGAGCCAGCCAGATGGCTTCTGAAAAAACCGTCCTCCTTCAGATGCTTTTCGAGTATCGAGATACCCATCGCATCAAGGATAAGGAGCACCACATTCGTGTACTCCCCTTCAAGATAACGGTCAGCCAGCGGAAGCGTTTTGGCGTTCGTTTCCGCGCCAAATTTATTTAATATGGAATTGGACAGATTAACGAGACAGTTATCGTAATCCGGCAGATTCATAAGCCCGGGATGCATGAGTCACATCCTCGCTACGACTCTTTTGATGGTGATACCCTGGTCGGCAAATTTCTGCTCGAATTCAGTGCGAATATTCTCCGCATCGTATTTGCTGTTGTGAAGATCCCTCGTCTCCTCTTCAAGCGAAAAGCCCATCTCCGAAAATTCGCCCAACGAAAAATCGAACAGATCGTCGTTATCGGTCTTGAACTCTATTGCTCCGCCCTCTTTCATCATGACCTTGTACTTTGCAAGGAAGTCCCTGTAAGTAAGGCGTCTCTTGGGCTTGTTCTGTCTCGTCCACGGATCCGAGAAATTCAGGAATATCCTGTCCACCTCGTCTTCGGCGAAATAGTTCTCGATTATTCCGGCATCGCCTCTGATAAAGAAGAGATTCGGTATCTCGAGTTCATGCGCTTTCTCGATCGCCGCGAGAGTAACCGAAGCATCTCTTTCCATGGCGATATAGAGCACCTCCGGATGTCTTAACGCCATCTCGGTGCAGAACTTTCCTTTGCCGCATCCTATCTCGAGCCAGACCGGAACATCAGGTGCAAAGCCGCAGGCTCCGCGCCAGTTTCCTTTATTCAGCATAGGCGCATCAAACCAGCGCTCATGGCATTTCTCCATGCGCGCGGGGATATTGCGCTTTGTTCTCATTCTTGCCATAGGATCAGATAAGTTTCTCAGTAAGAGATGTGCCGCCGATCACATGGAAGTGAACGTGCTTGACAGTCTGACCGGCATCTTCACCGCAGTTATTGATCGTTCTGTAAGCTTCACTTACTCCGGAGATCTTAGCTGTCTCAGCAATAGCCTTCGTTATCTCCGCAGAATAAAGCGCACCCTCGGGATCTGCTGCAAGTCCGTTCATGTCATCGAAATGCTTTTTCGGAACAACAAGAACGTGTACGGGCGCAACGGGATTGATGTCCTTGAAGCAAAGGACATAATCGTTCTCATATACTTTTGTTGAGGGGATCTTTCCCGCAACTATATCACAAAATAAGCACATAGCTTTTCTCCTTTAACCGTTAACCTGTGAAGCCAATACTTCTTCAGCCTTTGCAAGAGCATCAGCGAGCTTACTTACATCCTTACCGCCGGCCTGAGCCATGTCGGGACGTCCGCCGCCACCGCCGCCGCATACCTTTGCAGCTTCCTTGATGATGTTTCCGCAGTGAGCGCCCTTATCAACGGCAGACTTTGTGGCCATTGCCGTAAAGAGGAGCTTGTCTCCGCCGTTTGCAGCGAGGAATACAACACCGCAGTCCAGCTTGTCACGGATCTTGTCAGCTGTATCTCTCATTGCCGCTGCATCAGCTGCATCACATGCTGCGATGACTGCCTTAACGCCGCCGATATCCTTGGCACCGGAAACAGCGCTGTCGGCAAATGAACCTGCCTTGGCCTTCTCGATCTCGGCGAGTTCCTTTTCGAGAGATTTAACTTCTGCGTGAAGAGCGTCGATCCTCTCGACGATCTTATCCTTGGGAGTCTTAAGAGCAGTTGCCGCCTCATCAATGAGGGTTCTGTCAGCCTTGTTCATCTCATAGCATCTCTCGCCTGTAACAGCTTCGATCCTTCTGATGCCTGCTGCGATACCGGATTCCGAAACGATCCTGAACTGGCCGATCTGTGCGCTGTTCGCAAGGTGTGTACCGCCGCAGAACTCGAGATCGAAAGGAGCTTCAAAACCGCCAACTGCAACGACTCTTACGACCTCTCCGTACTTCTCGCCGAAGATCGCCGTAGCACCGAGTTTCTTGGCATCCTCAATCGCAAGGACTTTTGTCTCAACAGGAAGAGCCTGAAGGACAACATCATTGACCATCTCTTCAACCTTGGCGATCTCTTCGGCTGTCATTGCCTGTGAGTTGTTGAAGTCGAATCTCAGACGGTCATTGCCTACATAAGAACCTGCCTGCTCAACATGGTCACCTAAGACCTTCTGGAGAGCGGAAAGCAGGATGTGTGTAGCTGTATGGTTTCTTGCGATCGCAAGTCTGTTCTTCTTATCAACTTCGATGCTGACTGTCCCGCCTGTGGAAACAGTACCCTTAACGACCTTAAGCGTATGGAGATACTTGCCTTGAGCATCCTTATCAACTGAGATTACATCAGCCTCAAATCCTGCTGTGGAGATCTTACCTTCGTCGTGGATCTGACCACCCATCGTAGCGTAAAGAACCGTTTTGTCTGTAACGAGGATGATGTCATCGCCTTCGGTAGCGCTGTCAACGACCTTAACGCCGTCTTCATCGGACTTCAGGATGTAGATGACCTTTGCATCACACTTGAGGTTATCGTAACCGTCGTATTCAGTAGCATTGGAATCCTTTGCAACTTCATCAGGGATCTCATTTACGGAAAGTGCGAGATCGCCCTTAGCCTTGGTAGCAGCTCTTGCTGTTTCCTTCTGCTTTTCCATTGCAGCCTTGAAGCCTTCCTCATCGACCTTAAGGCCTTCTTCGGAAGCCATCTCGACTGTGAGCTCTAAGGGGAATCCGAAAGTATCGTAGAGATAGAATGCGGACTCACCGTCGATCTCGGAAGATCCTGCCGCCTTCTTGTCATCAAGGATCTTCTTGAATTCCTTGATGCCGTTTTCAAGAGTGCTCTCAAATCTTGCGATCTCCTTGTCGAGTTCGTTAAGGATGAACTCGCGGTTCTTTGCAAGAAGCGGGTAGCTGTCATCGTAAACGCTGTCGATATAGATCTTTGCAAGATCCAGGATCTGCTCTGTCGACATGCCGAGAGTTCTTGCGTGTCTTACGGCACGTCTGATGAGACGTCTCAATACATAGCCTGCGCCGGCATTGGAAGGAACGAGCTTTGCAGCGTCACCTATCAGCATAACGCTCGTGCGGATATGGTCTGCAAGGACTCTCATGGACCTTGTAAGCTTCTCGTCTGCGTCATACTTAACGCCGGAAGACTTCTCGATAAATGCGATAGCGTCAGTAAAGAGGTCTGTCTTATAAACATCCTTTGTTCCGTTAAGGAATGCAAGGATTCTCTCAAGACCCCAGCCTGTATCAACGTTTTTCTGCTTCAATGGTGTAAGAGTACCGTCCTGATGCTTCTCATACTGCATGAAGACATCGTTTCCGATCTCCGTGTACTTGCCGCATGAGCATCCCGGACCGCAGTTAGGGCCGCAGTCAGGTACGTCAGCGATATAGAACATCTCGCTGTCCGGACCGCAGGGACCATATTCAAGACCCCACCAGTTGTCATCAGCGCCGAGATAATAGATATTCTCCGGCTTGAATCCGGAAGCGATCCTGAACTGTGCTCCTTCCTCGTCTCTCGGAGCATTCTCATCGCCTGCGAAAACAGTAGCTGCCAGGTGATCTTTATCGAAACCGAAAACACCGGTAAGGAGTTCATAACTCCACTTACATCTTTCTTCCTTGAAGTAGTCACCAAGGCTCCAGCTTCCCATCATCTCGAAAAATGTGACGTGGCTCCTGTCTCCTACTGAATCTATATCGTTTGTACGTACACATCCCTGAACATTGCAGAGCCTTGTGCCCAGAGGATGCTTTTCTCCGAGAAGATAAGGCATCAGAGGCTGCATTCCCGCTACGTTGAATAATACTCCGGTCGAACCGTCAGATACCAGAGATACGGCACCTACATCAACATGACCTCTCTCAATGTAAAATTCCTTCCAGGTCTTTCTAAGCTCTTTTGAAGTAAATTGTCTCATTCGGTGATACTCCTAAATAATAATAAAACTTAAGAATTATAAATCGTTTAATATCTCTTTGCAATCAGAGGCTTTCAAGTTTTGCGGCCATGGCTGCCTTCTTTATGTATTCGGCATATTCACGGCACACTTCATCGTTATCTATCTTTATGCTGACGCCTTCAAATGTCGAAAGTTCAAACAGATCGGTATAAAGGGTCGGCGCCTTTCCGGTCTCAACGCTGATCTTGAGAATCCCGCTGTCGAGTTTTGTATCGTCATCGATGCGGATCTCGTTGCGGATCCTCGAAGCAAATGCGCCATAAGCTTTGAGCGCATCCTTACGAGTTCTGCCGGTTATTGTAAGTCTGACAACTATTGCTTCATTGCTCGAAAAAGCTGAGAGAGAATTGTCTATAAATTTCTTCAGTTCCTGTTCTCTTATCTTTTCGCTCTTATAGTCAATATATTTCCCTTTTTGGGCATATTGGACCTGCGCCATCCTGTCCACCCTGTAGCGCCTGAGCGCCTTTGAAAGGGACCTGTCCCTTTCAAGATCCGCCGCATCAGAGTTGTCGACTGCGATCAGGTAATAACAGTTGTTTTCCCAGTCCAGCGCCATGGGAGATACGATCTTTTCTGTCTTTTCGGTAAGTTCATTTCCGAGTTTGTAGCCGTAGATTATCTTCAGCGCGCTCCTGCTGTCTATACCGCTCCTTATGTTGTTGAGCCAGGAAAGCTTCTTCCTGTCGATCTTCTCATAGTGGGAGACAAGTGCCCTTCTCTTATAGTCGGCATCAAAATATGTCGGGAACATCTTTATTATCTTGTCACAGAGAACGGTATCAACAAAATACGTTGTGCTGATGGCATCGACTATGAGCCTTGCCTCATCCAGCGATATCTCGTCTGCCAGCTGGTTTCTTCTGTATTTCTTTCCTTCCGATACGATCCAGCTGTCGCCTCCCACGACCCTGCCGGTCTTATTTATGAAATCATTTATCTTGTTGATGTCGGAATATATGGATTTTCTTTCGAACTCATAACCGGTCTTTTCTTTCAGATAAGTTATCAACTCACTTATCGATACCGTTCCGTTCTGGTCAAAAGCATTCATCTGGTTCTTGAAATAATCGTAAAGAAGCAAAATCTTGATTTTTGACAGATCTATGTTTGACATAAGCCGCCTCCGTTTTTTTGATGTGATAATAGTACCATTAACCGTACTTTAAGTTAAGCATGAAAAGGCCTGCGGCAGGCAATACCGTGTGTTGTCGGGAATGCGCTCATGAACATATTTTCAAGAGGCTCTGAAATATTAAAAAACACATATTTACTCCCAAAACGCTGTCCGACCGTGATAGAATGATAGGCACTTTAATCGTCAGACAGAGGGGTAATGAGAATTGAGAGTCATCAGCGGTCTCGGTTTTGCGGTGCCGGACATACTTATTCCGCAGCAGGGTACAGATCTTGAAAAATGGGCAGTAATCGCCTGTGACCAGTATACATCAGAGCCTGAATATTGGGAAAAATGTTCAAAGGAAGCAGGAGATGCTCCTTCGGCTTTGAATCTCGTTCTTCCCGAGGTATACCTCGGCACTGAAGTCGAGACGGAAAAGCTCGCTTCCATAGCGCAGACTGCCCGCAGATATTTAAACGACGGAGTTTTGACCAGTCTCGGCACAGGCTTCATCCTTACTGACAGATCAACTTCGCTCCACCCTTCAAGAAGAGGCCTCATGGCTGCCATAGATCTTGAGGGTTACAGCTTCGAACCGGGCAACAAGAACATATGCAGAGCTACCGAAGGAACGGTTCTTTCCAGGATCCCTCCGAGGATCAGGATCAGGGCTAACTCTCCCGTTGAGCTTCCCCACATTATGGTACTCATCGACGATCCGGAAGGCGTCACCATCGAAAAGGCATTTGAGATGGCAGAAAAAGAAGGCATCAAGCCTTTGTATGACACCGATCTCATGCTCGAGTCGGGACACATCACCGGAACATTCATCCCTGACGGTTCCCCCGTTGCGGAGTCGATAATAAACGGCCTTGCAAAACTCAAGGCAGACAACAGTGACGGACTCTTGTTCCTGGTCGGCGACGGCAACCACTCCCTCGCTTCCGCGAAGGCTCACTGGGAAAACGTAAGACAGGGTCTTTCCGAAGAAGAGAAACTGAACCATCCCGCAAGATTTGCGCTTGCCGAGATAGTAAACATCCATGACAAAGGACTTGATTTCGAGCCTATCCACAGAGTCGTATTCAACACTCCCGCAGACGAGTTCATCAGCAAGGCAAAGGAATACTTCAAGGACTGCGGCATAAGCTTCGGTCCCGTATCGGATGACAGACAGAGCTTTACCGTAGTCACGGAAGGCGCTGAAGATGTCGTCATCTCACTAGAAAACCCTCCGCATTCGCTCGCCATTGGCTCTGTCCAGATGATGATAGACAGCTTGGGACTCGAATGCGATTACATTCACGGCGAAGATTCCGTAAGAAAGCTTGCCTCTTCGGGCAACACCGGCATCCTCGTTCCTGCCATAAGCAAGAGCACGTTCTTCGGCACAGTCGAAAAAGAAGGTGTCTTCCCGCGCAAGACTTTCTCCATGGGCGAAGCTTTTGAGAAGAGATTTTATCTTGAGGCTAAGATCATCGAATGATAAATCATGATAACGAGAATATTAATGAAAGCAAAACCGTATGCATTATAGGATCCGGATTATCGGGTCTTACTTGCGGCATGAAGCTGGCAAAAGCCGGTTTTAGCGTAACGGTCGTCGAAGAGCTGGCATCACCCGGCGGTCTTCTGGCTTACACGAGGATCGGCAGAGAGTATCTGGAACTCCTCCCCCACCACCTGAGAAAGAGCGACAAGTCACTTCTTGCGCTTTCAAAGGAAATGGGTGTTGACGATAAGATCATGTGGTACGATTCGGCATGGTCCGGAAAAGCATCCCACCGTAAGGTCGGATACTATAACGGCGGCTTTGCGTGTCTCGTATCAAGCCTTATGCAGGCGATAACCGATCACGGCGGAAAGATCTATTTTTCGACCACTGTAGCTGAGATAGCAAGGCTCGGAAGCGGTATGTACCGCACGAGCTGCATCCTTTCCAACTCCACTCGTATGGTCATAGACAGCGCTTATGTCATCTTCACAGGTTCCTGCAGAACTTTTGTCAACGTAAGCCATGGTCTTCCCATCGCGATGGATGACAGGGATATCCTCATGAACGTTACCTACAGTGCCAAGATCACTGCGATGATGGTAATGAAGCACGAGATTTCCCAGATGTTCTATCAGGTTCCCGCAAAAGACTACGGACTTCCGTTCCGTTCCATAATCAACCACTCCAGCGCTTTCGGAGAGCGCGGTTACGGTGGTGCGGTCGTATATCTCGTAGGTTCCTGTTCCATAACCGATCCTCTCTGGATCAGCTCGGATGCGGAGATAATGCTCAAATATTTCGCAGGGCTGCGCAAGCTATATCCTTCTTTGCGCAAATCCGACGTAAAGTCATGGCGTCTGACCAAGACCAGATATGCCCTGACTTTGCAGTATCCTGAGATAGACCTCACAAATCCATGCGAGAACCTTTATGTATGCTCGACCGGTCTCACCAAATACGCGACGAAGGATACTCCCGAGAATCACATGGATTCCGTCGTCGGACTTGCGGGTAAGATCAGTTCCGAGATAATCAGGTCATATGAGGAAATGATCACGAGAACTTCAAATCCCGCACCGGTCACAGAACTTACAATACAGGACAGTCCGGTCAAGAATCCCAGTTCTATCGAAGGAGTTCTGTCATGAGCCAAAACAATGCAACCGACTTTGCGTCTTCCCCATACCGTTTCTTCCTGTTGCTGATACCTTTCGCGGTCGCTTCCGTGCTCGGTATGTCAACAATGGGAAGCAGCGACACGTCCATATGCATATGGTGGGCGGTATTCCTTCTCCTCATGGGAGTCGTCACACTGCCTCTTGCCGCAAAACTCTGGGAGAATTTCTCATCCGGCGGTTTCTTCTTATCCCAGCCGATGGGGCTTATCTTTACATGTCTTATCTTATGGACGATGACGCATCTCAAGCTCTTCAGGATAAACGTCGTCTGCATCATAATATCTGCTGCAATCGTTGCCGCCTGCTGTTATTTGCCGAAATCACTTAGACAGGCTCTCATAAAGAAGCTCGACAGCAAAGGCTTCGTTGAAGCCGTAGTTATAGAAGAGACTGCATTTCTGGTCATCTTCTTCCTTATGTGCTTCTTCAAGGGATTTCTCCCTGACATCAACGGCCAGGAAAAATTCATGGATTACGGCTTCATAATGTCGATGCTGAGGAACGACAAGCTCCCTGCAAGCGATATGTGGCTGTCAGGCAAGAATATCAACTACTATTATTTCGGTCAGTACATCTGGGCTGTTGTCATTAAAGCAACAGGCATTCCCTCCGGAACAGGCTATACGCTCTCGATGTGCTCTGCCACCGCGATTCCTTTCGGCATGAGTTTTTCGATCGGAAAATATCTCATCGAAGCGGCTTCCAAAAAAGGATTCATGGAAAACAAGATCGTAAAATATGTAGCCGGACTCCTCACGGGTTGCGCGGTCTCACTCTGGGGCAATTCACATTCCTTCTACTATGACGAAAAGAGCATCGGCAACGGGCTTTTGGAATTCTTCAGCAGCCTCGGCATTAACGTAGGAAGGACGGATTCGTTCTTCTATCCCGACAGCACGAGATACATCGGCTGGAATCCGGAGGTTACGACCAACGGCGGAGATTTTACGATAGAGGAATTCCCGTTTTATTCTTATCTCGTCGGTGACCTTCACGCTCACGTCATTTCAATGATGATCGTACTGCTCATATCGGCGGTCATCCTTTCTATGCTAAGCGCAGTAACGCTTCCTTCAGCCGAAGATATAGCAACCGTTCATTCCATCGACAACCTCAACACTTCTAACGGGCGGCTCTTCACAGAGATGAAGTCCACGCTTACTCCGCACCTCATCCTCTGCGCCGTTCTTCTCGGCTGCGCCCAGATGACGAACTACTGGGATTTCCTTATATATTTCATATTCTGTTCAATGGGTTTCTTCGTTGCGAACACGATAAAATCACCGAAGTTCGCTACACCTTTGGGTGCAATTATCTTTGCGGCAAATGTCGGAGGCATACTCCTTATTTACCTCTCAGAAGGCAGCAATCCGCCCGTGCTCTTCGCACTCGAGCTCGTGCTCCTGATCGCTTCTTTCCTTTTCTGTGTTACAGGTCCGTCGGCACTTCCTAGGACTTCATGCCAGATGAGCTTCCTGTTCACGGTCGCCACGCTTACTGCGCTTCCGTTCAACATCAATTTCGACATGATATCCAACACGCTCGGTAAAGTTAAGAATCGCTCTTCCCTGTATCAGCTCTTCATACTGTACGGAACCCACGTTATCATAAGCGTCTTTTTCGTTGCCGTCGTGGCTTTGACAAAGAATTACAGATATACGTCACAGACAAAGTCCGCTAAAGCAAAGAACAAGTCGAACAACGGCGAAGCCGAGATCATCGGCTCCGAGTATTCATTCACGAATCCCGTACAGAAATTCTTCGGTCAGCGCAACCTGATCGATGTCTTTGTATGCGGAATGACGATCGTAGGCCTGATGCTCCTTGCAGCTCCCGAGATCTTCTATGTAAGAGACATCTACACCGGCGGTTATCTGAGGTCGAACACCATGTTCAAGTTCGCTTTCGCCGCATTCATAATCCTGTCCACAACAATGGTCTACTCAGTCGTAAGACTGCTTTGGTATGTGACCAAAAAGGGCAGATATTCCATGGCGTTCTTCACATTCGCCATCCTGTTTGCGGTCATGATGCTCGTTCCCGCACACTACACAATGGCTTCACTGAAGCAACGTTCGGGCGAGTTAAAGCGCGAGAACTACAAGACCATAGACGGCACCGCATATCTCAGCAATTATACGAGCAGTCTCGTAAGCGAGAGAAACCCCGGCAACCTTACTCCATATACGGAATGCATAAACTGGTTTAACACATCCGTAGAGGGCAGTCCCGTCATCTGCGAAGCATACGGTGACAGCTACACCGACAGCTGCATCGTATCCGCTTATACAGGTCTTCCCACCGTATTCGGCTGGCAGACTCACGAGTGGCTCTGGAGATTCCACGGCATTGTTGATAAGGAGACTGACACCCTCGTATCAGATCCTGATAAGGACGTATGGAAGATCTATATCTCGCCGAGACACAATGATATCGATGTCCTCTACCTGAGCGGAAACGAATCCGAGATACAGGAAATAATCGACAAATATCATATCGAGTATATCGTAATGGGCGGAATTGAGCGTTTCAAATACGGTTACGACAATTCTTACATGTTCTATCAGCTCGGAGAGATAGTATACCAGTACGATGACCTTACGGTCTTCAAGGTAAATCCCGCTGCCACGTATTGATCAGACTTCGGGGAGTTCCTCCAGGGGATCGGCGGTTACCGTGACGGGCTCTGTTCCTTCACCCTCATCGTATGTCAGTTCAGCCATGACTAAAGCCACGGGGCACTTTATCCTGCTCCCGTATTTTCCGTCCCCGGCCAGCGGATGCTTTCTTGAGGCGAACTGCGTCCTTATCTGATGTGTCCGTCCGGTATCGAGAACAACAGAAGCGTAGGACAGATCTTTCTCTTCATTGTATGCAAGTATCCTGTAGGTCAGCCGGGCTTCCTTAACACCCTTTCTCATCCTCTTTACGGGAAAAGTCCTGTTGCTCCTCGAATCATGGAAAAGAAGGTCTTCCATCACTCCCTCTTCTTCTTCGAATCTGCCCTGGCAGACAAGGTAGTAACGCTTATTAAGGATCCTGATCCTTTTACCCGAATCCGCTGCCGCGATGATACCGGGGACCGGAACATCAAGTCTTGAGAGCACCGACAATCCGGCAGGTGCAATCTTCTCGCTGTCCTCCCCTCTCTCTTTATAAAGGATCTGATATCCTTTTCCCTTTGCAAGTATCCTGGTCATATCAGCAGACAAAAACGGACACCGTCTCCCGTCCTCCGTCAAGGAAGACTTCCACGGTTCCGACATCCTCTATTACGTTTATTTCCGGACATTCCCTGTAAGCTTTGTCAAACAGCGTCCTTCCCTCGAAATGCACTCTGAGTCTTCCGGCACCGAAGCTCACAAAACTGCTTTCCCTGACAGTCCTGTTCCTCAGTTCGCCATAAGGGATCATGCATATTCCGCCATTACGGTTTACGGTGATCTCTCTCGGAATGCTTACCGCTGACGAGTTCATCTTCGTCGAGAACATCCAAGCCATCAGTACGGCAGCGCCTTCCCTGTCCGTAAAGGTTACGGGATTGAGCAGATCGTTTCCTATCTCCACGGGTTTGAAGGGATCTTTCTCATCATCGAAAACAAATCCGTCACCGTTAAGATCCCCCGTTGCAAAGAGCACCTTTGTCGGAAGATGTTTTTCACTCTGGATTATAAACACCCACCTGCCGTCCGCTTCAATGAGCTGCGGAGCTTCAATTACACTTCCGAAACGGCTGTCGGATAAAAACTCGCCTTTGTATCTCCAGTTGATAAGATTGTCAGACTCAAACCTCAGGACCTTCGCAACACCTTCAACGCATGCCCCTGTAAGCATCAGGAAACCTTTCCCGTATCTCATGACAAACGGATCCCTGAATTTTGTTCCGCCGGCAGGCATTACGGCCACCGGGTTTTGAGAACATCTGGTAAAGCTCATGCCGTCCTCGGAATAAGCGGCGCAAACAGTCTCCGTATAATCAAAAGACAGGGACGTGTAGAACAGCCATATCTTTCCGTCATGAACGACAGCCGAACCGGAATTACAGCTCAATTCCTCATCGGGACTCAAAGCAACCGGACATTCTTCCCATGAGATAAGATCATCCGATATGGCATGTCCCCAATGCATCCGGCCATATCTAGGGCTCTCAGGATTTACCTGAAAGAGCAAGTGATATCTGTTCTTGAAATAAACAAGACCGCAGGGATTACCCAACCAACCTTCTTTTTTTGAATAGTGGTACTTCACGGGGCAAAACCTCTGCGGTCTGAATCTTTTTTTATCTTATTTCTTCTTTATTCGCCGAGCTCCAGGAGCGATACTTTGAGTACGCCCTCAGCCTTTGAAAGCTCGTCAATAATCTCCTTGGATACAGGCTGGTCGATGGCAACGAATGCCTGTGCATGCGGGTTATCAGAACCATCCTGGTTCTTTCTTCCCCAATGCATGGAAGCGATGTTGATGTTGTGGTTTCCGAGAACTGTTGCGATCCTTCCGATTACGCCCGGAACATCGTTGTTCTTGAGAGCGAGAACCGTATCAGAAAGAGGGCAGTTCATCTCGTAACCGAAGAAGGAAACGATAACCTCTGTGTCAGGTCCGAATACCGTACCGTTGATCTTAAGCTCTCTGCCGTCTTCCGTAACGAACTTAACGTTAATGAGGTTATTGTACTTCTGGATGGACTCTGTCTTTGTCTCAACGACTTCGATGCCTGTCTCAGCCATACACTCCTGAGCGTTAACGTAAGATACGTGATCGTTGCCCATACCCTTCAAAAGACCCATCATGAGGGAGAGTGTGATGATGCCTGTGCCGGAGCTCTCAGCAAGTTCGCCTCTGTATCTGACTTCAACCTTTGTGATAGGTGTAGCTTCAGCCTGGAAATACATACGGCCGATCTTCTCAGCGAGTGAGCAGTAAGGCTTGATGTCTTCGATGCTACCGGAGAACTGGGGCATATTGATAGCTGCAACGAGTTCGCCCTTCAGAGCGCCGTCGATGAGCTCAACGATTCCCTGACCTACCTTAGCTGTAGCTTCAACTGTGGAAGCGCCGAGGTGAGGTGTAATGTAGCAGTGGGGAGCGTGGAGAAGAACGTTATCGTACTCCTGCTCGCCGGGTGCCTTGTTGTAAGAAGGCTCCTTATCGAAAACGTCGATGGCTGCTGCAGCTACCTGACCTTCAGCCAGTGCATCAGCAAGATCCTGCTCGTTTACGAGGCCGCCTCTTGCAGCGTTAACGATCCTGACGCCTCTCTTGCACTTATAGAGTTGCTCCTTGGAAAGGATTCCGTATGTTTCCTTTGTCTTAGGTGTATGAAGTGTGATGAGGTCGCAGATGGGAAGGAGCTCATCAAGAGTCTTGCATCTTGTAACTCCGAGCTTATCAAACTTCTCCTGTGGTACATAAGGATCATATGCAACTACGTTCATGCCTACGCCCTTGAGCTTTCTGGATACGATGGATCCGATACGGCCAAGACCGATAACACCTGCTGTCTTGCCCTCGAGCTCGATTCCTACCCAGTTGCCGCGTCTGAAGTCACCGTTGTGAACACCTTCGTTTGCAGCGCAGAGATTACGGAAGATGGAGAATGCGTGACCTACTGCGAGCTCGCCTGCTGCCATGTTGTTAGCCGTAGGTGTGTTAAGAGCGATAACGCCGTGCTCTGTACAAGCCTTAACGTCGATGTTGTCGATACCTGTTCCGGCTCTTCCTACTGCCTTAAGGCAATCTGCGTTATTCAAAAGCGTCTCGTTGATCTTTGTTGCTGATCTTACGATGATGGCATCAAAACCCTTGATGTACTGTTCGATCTCTTCCTGAGAATGGCCCAAGTACTCTTCTACTTCGTAGCCTCTGTCTCTCAAGTACTGAACGCTCTCTTCTGCGATGCTCTCTGTGATAAGGATCTTCATTGTCTGTTTCCCCCGTAATTTATAATGCGTATTTATTATCAAGCTTTAGCCTTAAGCTCATCGATAGTAGCCTTAAGGTCACTAAGGTATGTCTTAAGTTCTTCTTCTGTAAGATCACCCATGTGTGCGATTCTGAAGGTCTTGTCCTTCAAAGGACCGTAACCGTTGCTCATGAGGTAACCCTTCTCGCCCATTGCCTTGATAAGGTCTGATGTAGGGATGCCTGTTGTGTTTGTTACACAAGTAACGGTAACCGAAAGGTTCTCGGGATTGGAATAGAGTTCGCAATTCTCTCTTGCCCAGTCCTGAGCGATCTTAGCGAGTCTGCAGTGCTTCTGATATCTGTTCTCAATGCCCTCTTCAAGGATCTTGTCGAGCTGGTAATCAAGAGCGAACATGTGTGACTCGGAAGGAGTTGAAGGATACTGATAAGGCTTCTCCTTAACGAACTTAACGAGTTCGAGGTAGTCAAAGTAAAGACCTCTGTTCTCTACTGTTTCAGCCTTCTTGATAGCCTTATCCGATACGGAAGCGATAGCCATTCCCGGAGGAAGTCCCAAACACTTCTGTGTCGATGTGATGCAGACGTCGATTCCGAGCTCATCTACAGGGATATAATCGCCTGCCATGGATGAGACTGCGTCAACGCATACGATAACATCGGGATATTTCTTATAGACCTCAGCGAGTTTATCCATGGGATTGTGGATACCTGTTGATGTCTCGTTCTGTGTGATTGTGATAAGGTCGTACTTACCTGTGGAAAGAGCTGCCTCGATCATCTCAGGTGTTGTAGGCTGACCAAGCTCTGATTCGAAAAGATCAGCTGCGATGCCGTTGGATGTGCACATCTTGTGCCATCTCTTACCGAAAGCGCCGATTGAGAAAACGGCTGCTCTTGTCTTTGTGAAGCTTCTTACGGCACCTTCCATAAGACCACTGCCTGATGACGTTGATAAAACAATAGTGTTATTGGTCATCATTACCTTCTGGAGTTTCTCTGAGATAGACTGCTGAAGAGCGGACATATCCTTAGTCCTGTGTCCGATCATCGGTGTAGCCATCTTCTCCAGTACATCCTGCGAAACCTCGATAGGTCCAGGTATGAACAGTTTCTTATGCATGTTAAAAACCCTCTTTTCGCGCGTTAATATTAGAGCAATAGCATTATATACTTGAATCTTACTTTTTTGTTACAAAATGAGTTGACTAAATAGCCAAAAAACAAGCCGCCTGCGGTGAAATACACAGCAGGCGGTCTGATTGTCTTAACTGATGCTCAAAGCTTCGTATCAGGTGATGTGGATGGAACTCGTGATCTCGTCTCCGGCTGTTGTCTCTGCAGGAGCCGTTGTCTCATCAGAAGTAGCGCCTCCGACATTCCAAGTGATCGGGATGCTTCCGTCGAGAACTCCCGGAGGAGGCAGTAAGAGATGATCACCGCTGTTAGGACCTGTGTAAGAAGCGGGATCGAGCTTGTTGTATGTGATGATCTTAACGATCATCTCATCCCTTTCATTCTTGATATCGTAGTTGTAGACCTGATGGAACAGATCCCACCATGTTCTGAAGCCGATATCATCGGAGAATACGAAGTAACCGATAGGAGCGGAAGGATCCGGCAAAGTCGCCTGTGTTGACGGTGCCGTTGTCTCCGTCGTGGTCATTTCGGTGGAACTCGTTGCAACAGTTGTCTCTGTCGGCTTCGTCTTCTTGCTGCAGCCTCTTGCGATAAGGGCTATAACGATAACGATGCAGATGAGGAGTATCGCGAGGAATGCGATAAACATGTAGCCGTTGCGGTTGAGCTTCATCTTCTTTCCGCTGCCGTTTCCGCCTCTGCCGCCGGAAGCAGCCGTGCGCGGAGCGCTTCCGGTAGGTCTTCCGTTGTTATTCGGACCGGAACCTGAAGGTCTGTAAGATGTCTGGCCCGGATTCGTGTACTGTGCACGCTGCTGTTCATCAGGCATTGCAGGCTGTGAATCGTCAGCCGAAGGAGTATAACCGTATGTCTGTTCTCCGCCGTATGCCTGGCCTTCCGGATTAACACCTAAGATATTGTTAAACCATTCGTCATCAAGTGATGCGGAAGAAGAAGCGGAAGCCTGGGGCTGTGCGTATTCGTCGCCGTATCCGCTCTGGCCCTGTGCAGTGAAATCCGTATATCCTTCCTGAGCACCATCAGGCTGATAGTAGGAAGAACCTGCATTGGGATCCTGGTATCCGGCACCCTGATATTCTGTGTAGCCGTCCTGAGGAGCCTGGTCATAACCCGGAACATATCCGTTGTTACCACTGTCGTAACCGGGATAACCGCTGTTATCCATAGGTGCACCTCCCTGCATATCTGCCTGGCTGCCATATGAACCGAAACTGCTCTGTTCTGCGGTTGAGAAGGACTCAGCACCGTAAGGCTGATACGGAGGAACTGTCTGTCCTGCATCCACAGGTGCTTCCGCACCGGCATAATCGCCATAGAAAGACGTATTGTCTGCAGGCTGGGATACATTCTGCTCCGAACCTACTGCATTAACGGGATTGTTATAGTTATCAGAATCATAAAGCGGCATCTGAGGGATGTCCTCTGCCTTTGTCTGTGCCGCATCTTCTGCGCCGGTCGCATAGGCGGGACTACCGAACGGGAGCATGATGTCATCCTGATCGGGAACCAGAGGTTCTTCCTGAGGAATGACGGGGGCTGCCGCGGGAGCTGCCGCAACTGCAGGCTCGGACTGTTTAGCCGTGAACGGGAAATCAACATTGAGTTTGTCTTCTTCCTTCAACTCAGGCTTTTCTTCCTTGAGTTCGTACTCGGGAACCGGAATCGAAGAAACTTCCTCTGAAGGAACCGGTTCTTCCCTGGGTGCAAGACCTTCATCTCCGAATACGAGCGGAGGAGTATTCTTGAGTTCCTGTGCGCTTGTATTTCCGTAAGGATCGAAAACATCCTCAGCCTTTGCCGCAACTTCTGAATCGCCTGAATCGGCTTTTACTTCGCCGGGTGCGAAAACTATCTCCTCGGGCTTGTTGACTACTGCAGGAGCAGGAGGAACAACCACGGGTGTTTCTGCAACAACGGGGATTACCGGAGCTGCAGGTGCAACGGGAACTGCGGGTACGACGGGAGCCGCCGGCACGACAGGTGCTACAACGGGGATCTCGGGAACGATGGGCTCCTCTTTAAGATCTGAGATATCCGTCTCTTTTGCAGCTTCCTTCTCTTTGGATTCTGAGATAGCCTGTGCGAGCACTCCGCCGCCGGCCGTGAACAGAGAATTGATATCAGTAACCGGTTTTGTCGGCGAATCGTCAGTAGTATCGAAAGAAAACTCCGTCTTTGATACTGTCTCCATGACAGGTGCGGACTCCGTTACGAAAGGATTGGCGGGAGTCACCGGCGTTGCAGGTTCGCTGTCAACATTGAATACGAAAGGTGAATCGGCAACAGCGGCTTTCTCTGCCTTTGCAGCTGCCTCAGCATCATTCTGGGCGGATTCCTTCATCTCGCCGAATATCTTCTTCATGGCATCTTCAGCCGACAGTTCTTCAACAGCTTCCGAACTGTCAGGGAATTCCAATGCGCCTTCAGGTATCTTCTGTGCTTCAGGCTGACCTGACTTGTCACCGAACTGAACGCTGCCGTCTGCAGGTGCCGCAGCTGCGGGAGGAACAACGACGGGAGCTTCGGGTGTAAGGCTAACAAAACCGGCATCTGCGATGGCCTTTGCAGCAGCACCGACCTCACCGCCTTCTACCGTGGACTCAACGAGTTCATGGCTCTCATCTTCGTAATCCTTAGTCTTCTTCTTTTTGCCGAACAGGCCTCTCTTTTCTTCCTTTGTAACGCTCTCAACGAAAGAGATCGAGATCTGCATCGGTGTGTTGGGCATCCTTGCGGAAGCCTGTGTAAGGATGAGACCTGCTGCATCGCACTGGTCCTCGGCATCAGTAAGGATCCTGAGGATCTCTCTCTGACCCAGGGCATCGTAGATCGACTTGTTGCAGAGGATGATGCAGTCATCGGGGGTAAGCGTGAAGAAATTCGACCAGAGAGCATTGGCTGTCTTGGAAGAGCAGTAATACTGGAAGTCCCCTACTCTGTTGCCATATGCATCGATGGGCTCCATCGGAATGCCTGCATCAGTCAGCGGGAACAGGGTATCGTCTCTGTAAAGGAATGCGAGACCGCCGCCGATGGTTACGGCAAAAGCCTCGGAATCTCTGACGATGACACCCGTAAAATAGGGGTCTCTCGTCTCATTGTCCATGAGTTTGGTCGTTCCGGCTACTTCAACTGCAGTAGACAGGAACTTCTCGATCATTGCATCGATCTCTTTGTGACCGTTCTTTACCTCGTTGCAAAGGCCGCGGAGCTGGGGCTCGAAAGGCGGGATAGTTCCTGGTTCAAAGCCTTCGATCGTAGGGTGTGTGAAGAGCGAGAAGAAGAATCCTCTCTCATCTTTGTCGATAGTGATATCGGCCTGTCTGGTCTCTCTTTTACCGCAAAGTCTTCCGTCAAGATAGAATGCGTCTGTAAGCGTACTGGAAGGGAAATAGCGCGCTGTCAGCGTGCTTGCAAGCCTTGTTAAGGTAGCCATGAGCCGTCCTCCGTATAAATATTCAGGTTAATTATAACACAACGTTATTTTTCTCAAACAATTTATATTAAATTTAATTAAAAGGTAATTTTCGCGGAAACCCAATAAAATAGGGCCCTTCGGGATGCATCTTTATGCATGTTCCCTCAGGGCCTTTGGTGTATTTTTGTGGCAACGGATCAGTTAAGGAGACTGTCCGCCTTTGCTTCGATCTGTTCGAAGGTGCCTGTGCCTGCATCAAGATAAGCCGTATGTATAGCTTTTTCCGACGCATTCGGATGACGCTCGTGAAGGTTATCCATTATCTTTTGCGTCCAGAGATAACCCATGCCGTACTTGGCATAATAACCCGGATCCGTGACAACGAGTGTATAGATCTGTGCCAGATCATCCGAGGTAACACTCAGTCCGAAGCCGTTGAGATAGTCGACACACTCCTGGAGTGACCAGTTCTCGAGATGGATGCCGTAATCGATCCTTGTGCTTACGAGCAATGTAAAGACATCATTATCCTTAGCCAGCGTGAGAAGATCATCATTGCCCGGATCCACAAAGTACTTGGCGGAATAGTGCTCGACATACGTCGCCCAGCCCTCCATATAACCTGTCGACCCGCCGAGATACATGTACGGGTGCTTGGTGTGCGAACGGGTATAGAGCGACTGGAACATATGCCCCGGGTATGCTTCATGGGCAACTGTCGTACCGAATTTGTCGTCAACATTCGAATTGTTCACGATGATGAGATTGTCATTGTAATCATCAAGGTGGAAACCCAGATATGCGGCGGGAGAAAAGTTCTCCTCAAACACTTCAGGTACATCCATGATGTAATACTCATGCGCGGGTATGTCCGGGAAGTCCGCCTTTACCGCCTGCCTTAAATAATCGAGATTCTCGTTTATGCCGCCTTTAGTTAACTTAAGTTTCAGGAAATCATAGTACAGTGTTATGTTCTTGGAGACGGTGGCGGTGAGTTCCGTATAAGTATCATCTATGCTCCTGTCAAGCGCTGCGGCGCTTGTTTCCGGACTTGTGCTTTTGTTGGTCATCTGCCTCGTGATCATGGCGTAATAAGCATCTCCGCCCCTGTATTCGCAAAGACCCGCGTCGACACCGCCTGAACCCTTGAGAGCCCTCATGCGTTCGGCGCACTCTTCGAACTCCGGAAATACAACTTCCTTCATCGCCTTCTCGTGTTCAGAGATAAGTCTGGACCTGTCGGCAGATGACAGTCCGGATATGTTATCGAGCCTTTCCTCAAAAGACTCATAAAGGAAACAGTCGTCCTTTTGTTTTACGAGATTATCGAAAGACTTGGCCGCTTCCTCGTAACTCGTGTCGGACGACGCAAATCCCAGAGATGCTCTTGTCTCCTCGTATTCGCACATCTCATCGTAATACCTGTCGATGTCTTTCATCAGCAGGATGTAATTTTCAGCATCCTTAACCGTGTCAAACTGAATGACATCCATTATGAAAAGCACTTCGGACTGGGGACCGACAAGATAATTGAAGAGCATCGTATAGTAGTTGAATGCGGAATAAGAGCATGAATAAATGCTCTCCTCAAGGTCATATACGATTTTGTCATAGCAGAGCCTGTCATCACCTGACAGCGACTCATAATCGATGGTCAGCAGCAGGTCAAGCTGTCCCTGATAGAACTCCCTGGTCTCATCGAGCTGATCCACGGAACTGATATCTCCCCATGAAACTTCATCAATACTGAATCCGAAATCCTCGGGATGCTCAAAATAGATCACGATATCAACATAATCCGTTATGTCGTGATGAATCAGCGTATATTCAACGTCCGAGAGAAGCTCCGCTGCTTCAGTTCCGCTCACGTTGCCCCTTGAGTGTGACGGATGCACCTCTTCATATGTTGCAACATGATCCGGATAGGTCAGCGTGTCAGACGTCGGAATGTAATTGCCGTAGCCTCCGGGGCCCGAAGTGGGATCCGTCGTCGGATCCGTTGTCGGATCGGACGTTGGATCGGTTCCCGTCTCAGAAGTGTAAGTCGGGTCTGTACCCCGTCCTCCTTCAGGCTTTGTCCCGCTTTCGGTACGCCTTCCTCCGCCGGACGAACCGTGTCTGGATCCGCCGCACGCTGTCATTGATAATGCGACAGCCGCACAGCAGATCACTGCAAGCAATTTAGTCTTAAAATTTTTCATTTCACAAAATACTCCTTCTATCCACATCCTTATTCACTGTCTTATATTTCTAAGACGATTTGAATAATACCACGAAAACACTGAAAATGCTTATTCCCGGGCTTCAGGCTCACAGAGCATGTCATCATCCCATTCCTCATTCTCGATCATCTCTATCCGTTCCCTCACGGCATCATGATCCACCATTCCCTTTGAATCCCTGGGCAAGGAAACGAAGAATATGACCTCCGAAGGCCTCATGGCTTCATGGAGCATCGACTCGCATTCGGACTTTATCCTGTCCCTGAGGTCCTCCATCAGGGAATTGTCATAGAAATATTCTTCCTCTGGCACTATTGCCGAGATGAGAACAGGACCTTCCGGCTTCTCTATGATGACCGAATAGGATTCGACAACGCCCTCCGTCATCTGGACGGTCTCATCGACCTTTTCGGGATAGACCGGATAACTGTTGATCCTCGCCTCTCTCGATTTGTTGCCGACAAGGTAGAACATCTTGTTTCCGTCCTGCTTGCCTATCATGCCGGTGAAGAACCAGTTCCTCCCGTCAGGCATTTTTCTGTAATCAGGGTCACCGGAAAGATCCGCACCTGATGCGACAGGCGAGCATACCGCGATCTCACCTTCCGCACCTTCAGGCATGTCAAGTCCCGTCGCACTGTCCGCCACGCGCATGATCACTCCCGGCAGAGGGAATCCGAGCAGTCTGTCACTCTCAAGATCTGACGGTCCGTAGGCAAATGTCAGTATCTCGTCACAGCCTGATACGGAGCATACCGACAACTTTCTCTTCGAATTCCTTGCTATCTCAAAAAGCGTCGCCTTCTGGCTGCTCGTGAGAAGTCCTCCTCCGACGATGATCCTGTCAACGCTCCTGAGTATATCCGTAATACGTCCCGCCTTATTGATCGACGCAACCGTGCTGTTATATCCAATGAGCACATCGGGCCTGTAACGCTTTATCGCGAAAAATATCTTTTCCGCGTCATACCACGTAAACAGCAGCACAGACTGTCCGCTGCACAGGACACTGTGTATTCCGACAACGAATCCGAAAGAGAAACAGCACTCGTTAAGACAGAGCATCCTCGCGGGTTTTCCCGTCAGATCCTCATTAGCCATAAATACCATGCGCGTCAGATTGGCGGATATGTTTATGCTCTTTGCGGTAAGCACGGTCGCGATCAGTTCCTGCCCGGCAACGCTCGGGAAAAGATATACCGCCGGTCTGGTATTGTCCCTGTCAACGCCCGCCTGGGATTCCGCAGGGATATCAGGCATGCCGGCTACATCTTTCCAGTAGAGCAGTCTGATGCCTTCGGGGATATTGCGCGGCTTGGGTTTGTCATATCCTGACAGAGGATAGAACGGAAATGCCAGACGGTCTCTTCCGGTCACGGAATATTTGTATTTCCCGATTATCACGGTCGTGATCTTCGTATTCTTCAGACTTTGGGAATAATTCAGAAACTGGTTGCAGCTCATAAGGCAGAATCTTGCGCCGACGTAATCCGCAAAGTGCTCGAAATGCTCAGTCGAAAGATCCGGAACCGAAAGCACGGCAGAAGCGCCGATCTTATCAAGTGCATAGATGCTTATGATGCTCAGCGGGTTGTGACCCATCATGAGGATCACTTTGTCGCCTTTTCCGACCCCGAGTTTTTTCCAGCGCGCCGCGACTTCGTCGATCCTGCTCAAGAGCGAGGAATAAGTATATTTACGGGAGCCGTACTCAAGAGCTGTCCTGCCGGGATATCTGGCGCTGACCCTCTTGATGCGCGTGTAGAGCGTATCATCCGAATCCGTCTCGGGATTTGCATATTTCCCTGGATAAAAAACGTTCCAAAGACTCTCCAATTCTTCTCTCCGTCAAATACTGAAGCAGCATAGAAGCCGCGGTTTACGAAATTTCCTGCTGAATATTATACACCGCATGCCCATCCTCAAAAACTTTTAAACCGGAGCGCAGGATAACAGACATTCTTTTGTGCATATGTACGATAACTTATTTGAATCGCTGTTTTTTGCGCGTGATAAAATGTTCGCAGATTATTTTTCAGAGGTGAATGCTATGAATATCAAGCTTAACGAACATTTTCTCGACGTAAAGGAAACATACCTTTTTTCCGATATCGCAAAGCGCGTAAAGAAATTCCAGGAGGAGAATCCCGGCAGAGAGATCATCAGGATGGGCATAGGTGATGTTACACTCCCCCTCCCCGCTTCAGTTGCTTCAGCAATGGAAGATGCGGCCAAGCAGATGGCTGTCAAGGAATCATTCCGCGGATATCCGCCGGAATACGGGTACGATTTTCTGAGAAATGCCATAGCAGATCACTACAAAGCCATCGGAGCAGCATGCGTAACTCCCGACACGGTATATGTTTCTGACGGTGCCAAGAGCGATCTCGGAAACTTCCCCGATATCTTAGGCGACAATCCTGTCATCGTTCCCGACCCCGTTTACCCGGTATATGTGGATTCCAACCTCATGAACGGCAGAAAGATTTCTTTCGCCGGCGGAACAAAAGAAAACGGATTCCTGCCCGAGCCCCCTTCCGGCACGGACATCGAGCCTTCCGTCATCTACATCTGCTCACCAAACAACCCCACGGGCGCAGTATACAGCCGCGAGGGTCTTAAAGCTTGGGTCGACTTCGCAATAAAGACAGGCTCACTCATAATCTTTGACGCAGCATACGAAGCATTCATATCCGAAGACAAGCCTCATACGATCTACGAGATCCCGGGTGCGGAATCATGCGCTGTCGAGATCTCTTCCTTCTCCAAATTCGCCGGCTTCACCGGTGTAAGATGCGGATGGACCGTAGTGCCCGATGCCATCGAAGCAAACGGCATCAAGCTCTCCAAGTTCTGGGCAAGGCGCCAGGCTACAAAGTTCAACGGCGTATCATATGTCACACAGGCCGGCGCAGCCGCATCTTTGTCAGGCAAAGGCCTCGAGGACTGCATGGCAAATATCGCTTATTACAAGCGCAACGCAAAAGTGCTTGCCGAAGTATTCTCCGAAAAAGGTATATACTTCACGGGCGGAGTCAACTCCCCCTACATCTGGCTCGAGTGTCCTGACAATATGGGCGGTTGGGATTTCTTCGATTCCATCCTTAACAGGTTCGGGATCGTCGGAACTCCGGGAGAAGGCTTCGGCACGAACGGTACGGGGTTCTTCCGTCTCACTGCTTTCGGTTCTTACGAGAACACGCTTAAAGCCTGCAAATACTTCAAGTCTTTATAAACAGTTTTTTGTCCCATAATCGGTGTCCGCCTCTGATATAATCCAGGTAATAAAGTTTCGGACGGATAAAGATATGGCTAAGAAGACTACTTTTTTCTGCAAGGAATGCGGTTACGAGACCTCGGGATGGATGGGCAGATGCCCCGGCTGCGGCATGTTCAACACATTCGTCGAAGCCCCGTCTACGAAGGAACCCGCAAAGGCAAAAACTGATTCCCCGGCGCTTACCGCAAACCGTTATTCATGGACAGATTCCGCGGTAACGGTAAGACTTAAGGATGCGGGAAAAGAGACATACAAGAGACACTCGACCGGCATGGCAAGCCTGGACAGGCTTTTCGGAGGCGGAGTCACCGAAGGCTCCGTTACTCTCGTCGCCGGCGAACCCGGCATAGGAAAATCCACCATACTAATGCAGCTTGCCGACGCATATCAGGCTGACGGTGAAGTCCTCTACATCTCCGGAGAGGAATCACCAGCCCAGATAGGCATGCGCGCATCAAGGCTCAAGATAAAAAGAGACATCCTCATTTGCGGAGAGACGAGGTTCGAAGCAATCGCCGAGCAGATAAAGATGCACAAGCCGTGCCTGGCCATCGTTGATTCCATACAGACTCTCTATTCCGAACAGGTGGCGGGAACGCCCGGCGGAGTCGCGCAGATACGCGAAGTCGCTGCAGGTCTCATCAGGATCGCAAAGACAAACAACATCACTGTCATAATGGTCGGACACATAGCCAAGGACGGCTCGATCGCGGGACCGAAAACCATAGAGCACATGGTCGACACGGTATTGAGCTTTGAGGGTGATACCACAGGCGGATACAGGATAATCAGGTCCGCAAAGAACAGATTCGGCCGCAGCAACGAGATAAGCTTTTTCGAGATGGGAGAGACAGGTCTCATCCCGGTC
>Ga0247611_10003012_pt1 | contig 25840 bp, 17 predicted proteins | sample 177DNAGHGhighgp2_FD_192422 | JGI IMG/M metagenome (GOLD analysis project Ga0247611, IMG submission 192422) | Sheep rumen microbial communities from Palmerston North, Manawatu-Wanganui, New Zealand - 1770 DNA GHGhigh gp2 | ecosystem: Host-associated > Mammals > Digestive system > Stomach > Rumen... | reverse complement strand
ATCATTGTCTCTGTTGTCGCGTATAACCTTTTTACGGTGCTACTCAAGTAAGGGCTGCTAGTGATACGCCTGCAAGGCTTGACCGAAAAAATCCATCCTGGAAGGACAAGCCAAATTTTATGCGCAGCGTCAAATTTTGTGGATTATTTCGAGGCAACTGTGCATGGCCTTGCAGTATCACGATGCCCGCTAACTTTGCGCCGGAAAAAGTTATACACCCAGCGACGACGGGGGCAATGTCACATCAGAAAATCATCATGGCGGCTTCCCATATCAATTCCTCTCCCGACATGTAGAGAGGCAAAATCAAAGACAAAACAAGGGAGCAATCTCCCCATCGTTTTATATTACAAGATTAAAAACTATGGTTTTTTAATAATCAGGAATTACGTTCATGAATTAATTGTATCTTTGCGTAATTATCAACCATGAGATTGTTCGTAAAAGATGGGATACGATGTTTTTATCAGTTATTCAAGGCGGGACATCGCTATTGTTAATCAGTTTGCTGATAAGCTAACCAGTGCAGGCTATAGCGTATGGTTTGACCGTATTGGCGTGTCTAGAGGCCGAGAGTTTAGAAATAGAATGGTACAGGCTATCAATGAATCGACCGTTGTGCTGTTTTTCTTATCAATCTATTCTAACGATTCGGAGAGGAACCTCATGGAAATTATGTATTCCAAGATTAAAAAGAAGGATATCATTTTGGTAAGGTTAGACGGTACTGAGTATGATGATAGTATCTTTTTAGACATCTGCGGAAACTCCTTCATCAAGTATGATCCTGATCAGCCTCTATCTTGTTTTGATGAAATCACCACAAATATTGGCGTCCATACTGGCCATATTATCGAAGTCACAGCAATCGACTCTAATATGGATAAGCAAAATTCCGATCTATTATATAAATATGGCAAATCATGTTATGACAAAAAAGACTATGGTCAAGCATTTCAATCTTTCAAGATGGCAGCAGAGCAAGGCTCTGCTGAAGCACAGTTCAGATTAGGTAAATGCTACGATAAAGGTGAAGGTGTTGAACAGGATTACAGCGAGGCCGTGAAGTGGTACCTCAAGGCCGCTGAACAAGGACATGCCGATGCTCAGTTTAATTTGGGTATTTGCTACGATAAAGGTGAAGGTGTTGAACAGGACAACAGCGAGGCCGTGAAGTGGTACCTCAAGGCCGCTGAACAAGGACATGCCGATGCTCAGTTTAATTTGGGTATTTGCTACGATTATGGCGAAGGTGTTGAACAGGACAATAGTGAGGCAGTGAAGTGGTACCTCAAGGCCGCCGAACAAGGGGATGCCGATGCTCAGTTGAATTTGGGTAATTGCTACGATCATGGCGAAGGTGTTGAACAGGATTACAGCGAGGCTGTGAAATGGTATCTAAAAGCAGCCGAGCAGGGGAATGCCGATGCTCAGTTTAATTTGGGTAGTTGCTACGTAAAGGGCGAAGGTGTTGGTAAAGATTACAGTGAGGCCGTGAAGTGGTATCTCAAAGCTGCAGAACAATGGCATGCCAAAGCTCAGTTAAATTTGGGTAATTGCTACAGAAAAGGCGAAGGAGTTGATCAAGATTACAGCGAGGCCGTGAAGTGGTACCTCAAAGCTGCAGAACAAGGGCAAGCCAAAGCTCAGTTTATTTTGGGTAATTTCTACTATGCTGGCGAAGGTGTTGAACAGGACTACAGCGAGGCCGTGAAGTGGTATCTCAAAGCTGCAGAACAAGGGCATGCCAAAGCTCAATTAAATTTGGGTATTTGCTACGAGAATGGAGAAGGTGTTGAGCAAGACTACAGCGAGGCCGTTAAGTGGTTCCACAAGGCCGCCGAACAAGGTCAAGCCAATGCTCAGTTTAATTTGGGTGTTTGCTACTATGATGGAGAAGGCGTTGAACAAGACTACAGCGAGGCCGTTAAGTGGTTCCACAAGGCCGCCGAACAAGGTCAAGCCGATTCTCAGTATAATTTGGGTGTTTGCTACTATGCTGGCGAAGGTGTTGAGCAAGACTACAGCGAGGCCGTGAAGTGGTACCACAAGGCCGCTGAACAAGGTCAAGCCGATGCTCAGTTTAATTTGGGTAATCGTTACAGAAAAGGTGAAGGTGTTGAGCAAGACTACAGCGAGGCCGTGAAGTGGTATCTTAAAGCTGCTGAGCTAGGGCAAGCCAAAGCCCAGTATAACTTGGGTAATTGCTACAGAAAAGGCGAAGGAGTAGATCAAGATTACAGCGAGGCCGTGAAGTGGTACCTCAAGGCCGCCAAACAAGGACACGCCGGTGCTCAGTTGAATTTGGGTAATCAATACGTAAAGGGCGAAGGTGTTGAACAAGACTACAGCGAGGCTGTGAAGTGGTATCTCAAAGCTGCAGAACAAGGGAATGCCAAAGCTCAGACTAATTTGGGTAATCGTTACAGAAAAGGCGAAGGTGTTGAACAAGACTACAGCGAGGCTGTGAAGTGGTATCTCAAAGCAGCTGAGCAAGGGCATGCCAATGCTCAGTATTATTTGGGTAATTGCTACAGAAAAGGCGAAGGTGTAGTTCAAGATGATAAAGAGGCAGAGAGATGGTATCGCAAGGCTGCCGATCAAGGGAACAAGAAAGCAATTGAGGCTTTGAAGCAAATGAAGTAGCAAAATCTAGGCATATTAAATTCGATAAAGCGTTGTGCCATAGCGTCAGCCATGCCACAAAAAACTAAACGTATTTATTAGTAATTGTGCTTTATGGATGCTGCCCCTTTACTTAAAATTCGGGATATAGTTCGTTGAATTGTTCAAGCATGAGCTTGCGTTGTCCCCAGGAGAAATTCTGGCGGTGAACTTCGTCGACGTTAGCATGGCATCGAATACATAGGCATTCGAGGTTTTCTTCTCTATTGTCTGTCTTGATTCCGTTTCGGTGATGAGTATGCAAGAACTGTATGTCAAGAGGTATCTCTATTCCGCATCTTTCACAAGTGAAATTGTGATCTCTGCGGTAATTGTAGCTTATTTCCTCCCAGTCTCTTGTGTAGCCCCTTAAATCAACATCAACATCAGCAGGAGTTTCGTCTTCAACTGTACTCATTTGTTTGAGCAATTCTACGAATTCAGCTGATGTCATATCTTTAGTGATTTCATCAGGTTTATTCCCAATTCGCTCCACTAGTTCATTAAAGCAGTTTTTGCATAAGGGCAGCTCGTCTACTTCAACATCTTCATCACCATCGTCCCAATTTATTACTCTTACTGGTTCTGTATTTGCTCGACGGTATTCTGTCTTCAAACTTCCAGAATCCATGAACTCCCGGATTGTCGCACATTTCACAATATGGTACCTGGGCTTACCATATTTTTCAAGATGATAACGACGTTTATAGAGAAATACTTGATGCCTATTACCGTCGTTCTCGTCAATAACGAAAATGCCATCGTCAGTGAACTCCATTTTTTGAAGTTCATTGATATCAACGTCCTCAATCTTGATAGGCGTGTAGGGATTACCAGTCTCAACGACATAGCCCATTCTTGTAAGTGTTTCCCTTAAATGGTCGAAAGTGGGAAGCTGCTCAAAAATTTCATCGTTGTCACACATTGATTATCTATTCAGTTGATAGGTTTTTATTTACGAAGTTCTCCAAAACGTCTTTATCAGTCGTTACAATACGGAACTCGACTCGACGAGATTTGTCCTTGTCCATCTCTGCTTTTGGGTTCTCAATTGGATTAATGAGATTTCCATCACTGTCAAGAGGCTTGCCATAAGAAAGTCCGTTTACGGTGAACCAGTATCTAAGGAGCGCTTGCTGTTGTGGATTATAATTCTTGTAGCAATCTGATGCAAGGAAGTACCTCATCACGCTCAAAGAGCGTTGTTGAGACAGTATAATATTGCTGATATATGGGTCAGGGTCGAAGCTAAAAGCGGCCAAATCGTCAGTATGACCTTCTATTCGGATCTCCTGGATATGAGAACGAAGGCTGTCGTTGAGCAAGATATTGAAATACTTAGGAAGAAACTCATCCAGAATTATCTTGAACTCATCTGTAAGCTGATACGATCCCTGAGCAAAAAGTACACTGGGATTATTGAACTTCATGGACAGATCTCCATCGATGGACATCTTCCATTTTGCTGTATCGCCTTTAAACTCGTTGACAAGTTTATCATGAAGTTTGTGTTTAGTTTCGACGAAATCTTTGAGGACGGTCTGATTTTCATCAACTTTGCTCATATAGGCAACAGCGATGAAAAGGAAAATCACCATCAGACCTGTCATCAGGTCAGAAACCGACATCCAGACGTTGTGCTTTGCCATAATCGATTATCGTCTTTGTTGAACCATAGCAGAAATACAATCATCAAGCGAAGAAAGCGTTGTGCTTAATCGTGAATAAAATCGACGATCAATTTCGGCGAGTTGGCCATTGAGTGTATTAGTTCCTTTCTTAATGATGCCGACACCTTCCTCCATCTGTTTCTTTGTTCCTTGCCAGAACTGCTCATTATAATCCTTAATTTTGCTGATTTCTTCGAGCTTAGTGAGCAGGACCTGAACTGCATCAACGAAGTTGCGCTGCTTACGAACCCAGTTATTGAGTTCATTCGTTGCCTTATCGAATTTCTCCATATTGTCTTTGGAAAGATTGGCTGTCGATTGAAGATCGGTAGTAAGCTTAATAAATTTCTCATCTTCAATGATAACTTTGTTGAGCGAGTCAATGAGCTGGCGCAACTTGCCTCCGTCACTTACAAGCATTTGAGTATCGTCTTTCACCTTAGTAAGAGATGTTGATGTAGCTTCAAAATTCGTAGCCATTTCTTTATATTGCCTCGTAAGCGATGCAATCATTTCTTTATTTTCTTGTTGCCAGGTGTTCAAGCGTTCAACGCTCTTATTAAGCTGGTCGAAGTTTTCCTGAATGAGCTTGCTGATGAGGGCGTCCATCTGTTTTTGGAATTCTTCAGTAACTTTCTTCATTACTTCAACCAGTGCTTCAGTATTGCTCTTCTTGAGAAGTTCTGAGAACTCATCAAATTTCTCTGTAAGCAACTTATTGGTTTTATCCATGCCCTCTTCAATTTCAATGACTTCGGCATGTAATCTCTCGCCAAACGTCTTTACTTCTGTAGCTATTTCATCCTGGACGCCACTCATGGCACCATTAATATCGAGCATTTCAGCTACATCATCTCCAATCTTGCTAATAGCAACTGTTTGTGCAGCAATAGTAACAAGTGATGCCATTTGAGTATTGCTGTGTTCCTCGACATTACCAAGGGACTGTACGATACTGTCGGTACTGCCTTTAATGTTGGCGACTGCTGTTTCTTGGCTACGTTGTAGATCAATTAGCTTGCCAATTGATTCATTAAGTGTATCCACCTTGCCTGAAAAACCAGCTAATTCGCCTGCCAGTTTTTCAATAATACTAGCAAGAGCGGTATCATTCTGTTTGATAATATCAAAGTTATTTCCTACCGTGCGATGATATACTTCTTGGTTCTTCGAGTGAGTACTAACTGTATTCGTTAAGCTTTCAATGTTTTTATTGTTTACTCGACTCATCGATTCAACGGCAGCGACAATGCGTGCGGCAGCTGTTTCTGAATCTGATGCACCACTTCTATCAAAAAGTCTATTGACTTTTGAAGAAAGAATAATTGAGCCAAGCATACCCAGCAGAGATGTGAAGAATGCCGTTTTAAGACCTTCAAGCAGTTTAGGAATACTTGCATTAAGATCGTTAGTATCAAAACCAATCAATCCGATTGTAATACCAAAAAAGGTTCCGAGCACACCAAGGGTTGAAATAATAGATGGGAAATATTCGATTATTCGTTTGTGTTTGAGAATTAAATCATCGAGTGTGTTTTCCCATTTTCTAATAAGAAAAAAGAAAACGAGGAAAACAATAACTATAATTGAACAAAGAATAATTGTGAGTATCATATTATTAAGTATTAATTGTTTGATAAATCAGCCATTTGAAAGATTGTCTTTAGTAGTGCAAATCATTGTAAACCTTAAGTTTTTCTCTACCACTTATCAGCATTTCTTGAAATCTTGACAAAGACCCAGCAGGAATAATGATATCCTTTAGATTAGAACAAAAATTAAAAACATTAGGATCTATTTTGATGGTAGAGTTGTCGATGGTCACGCTAGTCAGACCGCTACAGGAATAGAACACACCATAGCCAATGGTTGTGACGGATTTGGGGATGGTGACACTGGTCAGGTGTTCGCAGTAATAGAACGCTTTGTCGCCGATGCTCGTGACGGAATTGGGGATGGTGACACTGGTCAGGCCTTTGCAGTGAGAAAACACCCCTTCACCGATGCTTGTGACAGAGTTGGGGATGGTGACGCTGGTCAGACCTTTGCAGTCCTGGAATGCATAGTTGCCGATGCTTGTGACGGAGTTGGGGATGGTGACGCTGGTTAAGGCATTACAGTAATAGAACGCACTTTTGCCGATTCTCGTAACGGAGTTGGGGATGGTAACGCTGGTCAGCTCCCAACAGAATCCGAACGCTTTGTCGCCGATGCTCGTGACGGAGTTGGGGATTGTCACCCTGGTCAGACCGTTGCAGCCATCGAATGCGTTGTTGCCGATGCTCGTAACGGAGTTGGGGATGACTGTCGCCTTGCAACCCCTTATTAATGTATTAGTGGCAGTTTCAATGATGGCATTGCAGTTGTTTCGGGAATCGTATTTCGGGTTTCCCCTCTCCACAGTGATGCTGGCCAGACCGCTGCAATGGAACGCGTCGTCACCAATGCTGGTGACGGAGTTGGGGATAGTGATGTTGGTCAGACCGCTGCAGTAACGGAACGCCAATTCACCGATGCTGGTGACGGAGTTAGGAATGGAGATGTCGGTCAGACCGCTGCAGCCATCGAACGCTTTGTCGCCGATGCTGGTGACGGAGTTGGGGATGGTGATGCGGGTCAGCCGACTGCAGTTATAGAACGCATTTTTGCCAATTCTCGTGATGGAGTTGGGGATGGTGACGCTGGTCAGGTGTTCGCAACAATGGAACACACCATCGTCGATGATCGTGACAGAGTTGGGGATGGAGACGCTAGTCAGTCTGTCGCAGTTAGCAAACGCCCATTCGCCGATGCTGGTGACAGAGTTGGGGATGGTGATGTTGGTCAGCCGACTGCAGACATAGAACGCACTTTTGCCGATTCTCGTAACGGAGTTGCCGATTGTGATGCTGGTCAGTCCATTGCACCAATTGAACGCATCGTCACCGATGCTGGTGACGGAGTTGGGGATGTTGACGTTGGTCAAGCCTTTGCAGTGGGAAAACGCATTGTTACCGATGCTGGTGACGGAGATGGGGATGACTGTCGCCTTGCAACCCATTATTAATGTATTAGTGGCAGTTTCAATGATGGCATTGCAGTTGTTGCGGGAATCGTATTTCGGATTTCCGCTGTCTACAGTGACGCTGGCCAAGCCTTCGCACCAATAGAACGCATTGTCGCCGATTGTTGTGACGGATTTGGGGATGGTGATGTTAGTCAGTCCGCTGCATAAAGAGAACGCATTGTTGCCGATGCTCGTGACGGAGTTGGGAAGGAGCACGCTGGTGAGTCCTTTGCAGCATTGGAACGCGTAGTCGCCGATGCTGGTGACTGAGTTGGGGATGCTTACACTGGTCAGTCCGCTGAAGCAATTGAATGCGCCCGCGCCAATGCTCTTGACGGAGTTGGGGATTACTGTCGCCTTGCAAGCTGCAATTAATGTATTAGTGGCTGTTTCAATGATGGCATTGCAGTTGTTGCGGGAATCGTATTTCGGGTTTCCGCTGTCTACAGTGACGCTGGCCAGCATGTTGCAGTCACTGAACACAGAGATGCCGATGCTGGTGACTGATTTGGGGATGGTGATATTAGTCAGTCCGCTGCAGCGAGAGAATGCACTAGCGCCAATGCTCGTTACAGAGTTAGGGATTGTGATGCTGGTCAGCCTGCTACAGCGGCAAAACGCTTGATTGCCGATGGTCGTGACTGAGTTGGCAATAGTCACGCTGGTCAGACCGTCGCAGGCATGGAATGCATCGTCGCCAATATGTATGACCGAGTCAGGGATATCAATGCTTGCCAAATTGAAGCATTCCACAAACGCTGCTTCACATATTACCTGTGTTCCTTCTCTAATTTGATATGATTGAATATCAGATCCTCGAAGTAGCCTTTTCCCATCACTACTATATACAGCCCCAAATTCATCTCTGAAACCATTAGCAATATCTTCGTCTGTGACTTCGGTTGATAGACCATTGGTTGGACTATTCTCTATCTTTGTAGAATCATGTTGCTCTGACGAAGGTGCGACTTTGTCACTTTTCTCTGGTACGTTGATACTTGAAGTCAATGTCTTCGCATCAAGAATTTCACTGATTTTTGCCTTGCGAGATAATGCAACGCTGATGGGTTCACCTGGATGATACTCAACCACGAGAACTAGTTCACGTTTGATTGGCTCAAGGCGAGGAGCTATTTCATGGCTCAAAGCAGGAAGAATTTCCTCTTTAATAATATTCTCCTCCAGCTCTTCAACTTGTTGAATAACCTCTTCAGGAAGTTTGACACCTACGTCTTTGGAGTTTTCTATGATGCTGTAAAGCTTCTCTAGTTTTGTCATAACTAAATAGTCTTTGTCTTGATACTAACAGATTGGATAGGTTTCATCGTAGATGTCGCTTAGCCGTTTGCCTTTATACAACCAATGAGGGCAAGGAGAGACGTGCGATTTGCATTTTTTCAAATCTCGAGTTACTTCGCTAAGAAATAACTCTTTGTTATTGAATAGAACCGTTCTTCCAGAGCACACTACAATAGTTATCGATGGGTCATCTTTCCAGTTTAGAATATCTCCATTGCATAATCCCATTTCATAGAAATTGAGCCTTGGGCGCTTAGATCTTGCAATAGAGGGATGTTCTACCTGTTCTATTTTAGATTTAACTATATTATTAATAATAGCTGTAGCTATTGTTACAGGAATTGCAATCCCTATCTCTAAGAATATTCCAGATAAAAGATAGACAATTGCTGTAACCGCATCAGATGCGGCTGATTGTGTTTTTGGATTCTTTATAACATCATTGATCTTTTGGGGAAGTTGCTCAAATAATAAGAAGCATGTGTTTTGTAATTCTTCAATAGAATTACCATTATTATAGAGGTCTTCTAAATATCTAAGAAGTTCAATAGCAGCTTCTTTTTGTTTCTGTAAATTATCTTCTTTTTTCTTATGGAGACTTAGGAGATGATCAAAAGAATTCCATACTTGTATTTTATCTTCTGTTTTGGCATTAATTCTGAATAAAAGTTCATTGAGGTTTTGTTGTGCCTCTTCTAATTTATTTGTAGCAACTTTTTGATCAGCTATCTCTTTATCTATTTCTGTTCTAAGTTTCTGAACTTGAGGTATCGCATTCTCTATTTTTTGATGTAGGTTTTGTAACAATTCGGACTCATCGAGCTGAGAAAGTTCAGTAAATAGCTTTCCTATCTCTTTAATCTGTTGTTCTGCACTTGTACCCATAATCATTAATATTGTTAAAAATAGCATTTAAGCTATTTTGTTTAAGTAGTATGATATAATTTATTCTTGGAAGGTGATGTCGAGGCCGAGCTGGGAGGCTGATTCCTTGATGCTCTTGACGAGCTGGCTGTTCTCAGCGAGCGGTGATGCCTCAGTAGTGCGGGCCTCAAACTTCACATGAATCTTCAAGTGGTTGTTCTTGAGCGTCTGGATGAAGCTGGTGAACAACTGAGAGTAGTTCTCCATCGGGATGCTTCCGTCAATGGTGACCGTGCGGAATGTCTTGGCAGGTGGATTAGGCGTTTCTCCCTGGCCTTGACCTTGTCCCTGGCCCTGTCCCTGACCTTGGCCCTGTCCCTGGCCTTGTCCTTGTCCCTGATTCTGACCTTGATTGTTATTCGGGTCTTCAATCTTAACTGATTCGTGAACCAGGTAATATGCTTCGTCCTCGCAGGATAGCATGGGTATGGTCTGCTGGTGATAAACCTTGACGAGTTTATCGCCATCATAGACACCGACATTAAACAAGCCTTCGGCGCAGTAGCGGTTTACGCTATCTGTGACAGCCTCAGGACCAGTGATCATGGGTTTGTCACCGTTCTTGAGGAAGGCTTCGTAGATGTCCTTGATCTTTATGCGGTCGGTCGGTTCGTTCGGCATGAGGTTATTCTTACGCAATAGGATAGCCCCGATTGAGCCGATGAGCCATTCATGCTGCTTGACTTCATCAAGCAGGTTGTGCTGAATTTGCGATGAGAATTCAGATGCGAAGGATGAAAGCTGATAAACATCCACTTCGCCCATGGGTGAGCAGCGCAAGACGATGTTGTATGCCTTAATCAAGGCATCGCGGATGCTGCGGTCGTTCTCTGAACGCCGCTGCTCAATCTCGCGTTTCTGATCTTGCTCTAGCTGACTTGCATAGTCTGTGAGAATCGACTTGCAAGCCACACCTTCGCGGATGGCGTTTTTCAGCACCGCAAGGCCAGCCGATGAACAAGCGAGGAAGAGAATCGTGTTTCGATAGACACGATTGCTGTTGCCTCGCTGAAGAGCAAGGTCAGTAACATATTTCTTTGTGTTGAACGGTAAGGTTGCACCCACCTCCACCGTGTGGTCGGGGTGCATGATGACCAATGTCAACTGCTTCTGCTCGGGCACATCGCCGGTCGGTGCCACCAGCACCTTAGGTCGACCAGATATGAGTCGAATAGAATTGTTGAGCGTAGTCAGAATGCTCGTTGACACCTCATTATTGTTGATGTCTGCTTTGGCTTTATTGATGAGGATGTTGATATTGGGCTTTGACTGGAACCAGTAAATCTTCTCGCCCACATTTGACGAATAGAGGTAGTGAGCGACCGTTTCGAGCTTCATTAAAGCCGAATTCACGTCATTCACCCTGAATGACTTCGGTTTCATCACATTGAGCATGATCTGCTTGACGTTCATGCCACGGCTGCTGGAAGCACCCACCGAAGCCAAAAGCAAGGTGGTTGCGACAGCCTGCGTGACATGGTTATTGTCACCTGTCTGCTCATCAATCTTAACGGCATTGCTCGATACACCAGAAACGTCTGCTTGAATCACTGATTCCCACTGGTTGCCCTGCAAGGATGCGATGTTATCGCTTACCGTGCTGAGGTCACTCAGCACAAGGTCGCCTGTCTGAATCAGGGCTTGTGTTCCCTGGAGAGACTGGCGACGTCGCCACAGGTTCTGCACAATGCTAGCAAGAAGACGCAGAACGCCACGTGTGCGCTGGAAGCGCGGATCACTTCCCCAACGTAGGCGGAAGATGTCAATCAATTCTGGGTGGAACGGGTATGCCTTGCGAATGCGCTCAGCGTAAGCAGCCGTACCCGATCCCTCGGGATAACTCGTTGCACTGTCATAATACATCTTCTTGTACTTATTGGGAACGAGAGCTATTTCCTTATCGTCAGGGAGATGTTCAAAGAGACGACGACGTACCACCTCGAAAACTTCCTCATCATCGACTGGTTTTACGCTAGTTCCGATTCGAACAATACGTGTCTGCAGGGATTGCAGAATCTCTTCACCAATCTGAGTGGAAGCGACTTCAGTCTTGCTAGCAGGCAAGGTCGCGATAAGTACAGATTGAGTCGTTTGGCTTACAGACTCCGTCAGCGTTTGCACAAAACTGAGTGTCTGGGTATAGAGGGTGCCGCCGCCAACTTTTTTGCCGTTGGCTTTCACACAGTAATCGGCAAGCTCATCAATAAGAATTAGTGACGGCTTGGCATTAGCCAAAATCTTCTTGAATACGTTAGTATTCGGAGCGATGCGCTGCTGATCATTCTCCTTGACGAGATTGTATGCTTCTATACCACCAAGCTGATAGGCAAGCTCACCCCATAAAGTGAAGATGGTAATATCATCTTCATCAACATATCGGCCGTTGATGACGTCGGTCGTGTTGTTTGTAAACACAGCGACATTGGCATTCTCAAAATTTGGAGTGACACCTGCGTTAAATAAACGCTGGCAGGCCGCAATTGACATCAGTGCACTGCCGTTTTTCACGACATGGTAAAGTGAAATCAGCGTATGGGTTTTACCACCACCAAATCCAGTTTGGAGTGAAATAACCCGGTTCTCGGTCTCCTCACCATTAAGGGCTTTTACCACGCGGTTCGAGATGTTCCTCAAGCCCTCAGTGATATAGGTCTTTGCGAAAAACATTGACGGCGTGAGATATACTTCAGGAGCAGTGCCGAGTACAACCTCGTTGATATTGGCGGCAAAGATTGACTCGTCAAGTTCACCATTGCGGATGTCATAGTGAGGAGTGACATTGTTGAACCAGGCTGTTATCGGGCCGTCATAATCTACGGCATCGATATCATCATGTGATTCAACCGTGGACTTTGGCTTTGCCGGCTTTTTAGGCTGAACAGGGATTGTCTGAGGATTGAGCTCATTGGATATGTTGATGACTTCAGTGCGCAGCTCGTCCATATTGAGCAAGCGGGCCACCAGTTTCATATTGCTGAAAGCGCGTTCAACATCTTCTTCTTCCAGAGCTTGAAAATGGTTACATTTGTTGCGAACATCACGCAGTTCTTGAATGCAATTTATAAAACGGTTCGTCTCATCTCGTCCAATCTCGCTGTTGAGTTCTTCTTTAAACCCAAGTGCAAAGGATGGCAAGAGGCCATAATCAATGCGTGTCATCGGAGACGAACCTTGGCTAGCCGCTTGATTCCATTTATCCTGTTGTGCAGGTCTCAAGCGCGAATAGAACTCACCTTCCCAAGGATCGTCAGGGAAGTTCTTCATTATCACACTAACGGCAAACTGCCGCATTGCATCCAAGAAGATGCTTAAAGCTCTAAATAGTGAATCATTCATATCGCTTTAGTTTTTATTCGTCAAACGAGATGTTCATCTGCTTGGGAGCAATAGTCTCTTTGCTCTTAACACGCAGGTAATCAGCTGTGCGAAGCAGTGCCTGTACATCATTCAGATCTTCGCCTGCAGGGAGTGTTTCCTTCAGAGATGCGAGCAGGCGCCAGAATTGAGCGTCACTTGTTTGGGCACAATCGCGGATGAGTTTGAGTAATCCGACATTGTCCTGCTTGCGATTTAGCAGCATGGCGCGATGTACCTGGTCGATGAGCGGATGATCTGGTTGTGTTCCCTGGGACTTGCTTGAACCAAGGTGTTCCTCTGCATTTGCCAAATGATTCTTGTTGCCTTTTTGTATAAGCAGTCCTTCCTGTATTACATCATGAATTTCAACATTCACACCAACTCGTGTAAACTGTGTCACATCATCATGATCGGCTTCTCCCATGCCGTTCATCTGTAGCCAGCCGATATAGAAACGAGTCATTTCATCTGCCTGAATTCCTTTTAACAGTGTGTCAAATGCCGTTTGACGTGCAAGTTCAAGTAATTCTGCAACCGTTACTTTTTGACCGTCAGCCCTTTCAACTACTTTGTACTTACCGAATTCGCTCACGGCTTTTCCGAAGCATGCTGTAAGTAAATCCGCACCTCGAAAACCAAGCTCATATAATGTCTCGACTTCGCTTACTACCTTATCTTTAATTGCGTTCTCAACAACTTGATATTCTTCATCTCCTTTTCGTTCATTAGGACGGCATGCCACTGTTACTGATGATTCAAGGGCTGCACCGGCTAACCCAATGCTGCGATTTGCCATCTCTGTATCCATAGGCCAACTGCCTGTTATATTCATACGGGCTGCTAAAATAGAATTACAAAGTGTTGTCCAGGCTCTTGTGCTTTGATGGGCAAACATGATACTTACAATATCAGATGTCTGTCCCTCAATTGCATCAAAAATCTCTGTAAGTTTAGTTTCAAAATGCTCATTAGCTTTATCAACATCACCATTAAAACGATGTTTGATTGCAGTGCATTCCTCTGATTTTGGAGTTTGGGGTGTCGAAAACATGACAGGAAATGTTTCATTTAATGTCCTCTTGAGCCAAACATAGAAGAAGTCAGACAAATCTGCGTATGCAATAGCATCATAATAAGGAGGATCGGTAACAACTGCAGTTATGGATTTTTCATCGAATTGCATCTTGTCGCCACTAGATGAGTTAGCGAAACTAGCAGGGAAACATGATATAGACTCTGATTCCAAATACCTTGAAAGCCAATCAAGTTGATTAGAAGCACTACCTGAGCTATTACAGAATGGATTTGACTCAGGATAATCAAACATCATAGGAATAGCTTGTTTGCTATAGGGATGCTGGATATTTTCTCTTGAGATATCATATCTTCCAAATGATGTGTTATACAAAAGTGTCCTGTCTATCCAAATAGCAAGGTAGATGATTAATGCTTCTGCATATTTATCTTTGCCGATAATTCTTATCGTTTTTTTATACTGTTTAATTAGAGTATTAATTGTTTTTAATTGCCTATCAGAAAACAAGCTGCCCCAATTCTTGTAACCCCAAAGAGGGACTTTAAGATTTTGTGAATCATTTTGTGGCAACATTTCAAATGGAGCATCTTCTTTGAAGTGTAAAGAACATACTTCTTTTTCTTTTTTTGTTGGCAGTGTGTATTCTTTGCCGCTATCACCTTCTTTAATAACTGCGATTAATCTCAAGCCTGTTTTGTGCTCATATGATTGTCTCTTTACTTCTGCTCCGGAAAGAACATTTCCGCAACAAGGACAAGTAATAGAACACTCTCTTTGCTTCATGAAACCCTTTTGTGAACAAACTCCAGATTTAATTTCAAAATCAATTTCATTTCCACTTATTATAGGGCTCAGGTATATTTTCTTGCTTGAAGTATTGACCAGATAGAATTGTTTGAGCATAGGCACCTCTGACTGGCACGACGGATTTGAACATGTTGCAGTTCTTGCCCAATAATATGCTACAGGTTTGCGTCCCTTCTCGTCAGCTGGATAAAGATATCCTACCTCTTTTTCTGTCGCATCTAGGATTTGTTTAGCATAGAACTCAACATCCCAAGCAAGGCGGTTAGGGATTTCCACCTTGCCATTAATGACATCTAGTTCATGCTCTTTTAGCATCTTATGTCCACGGTCTCCATAAAGACGGTTAAATTCATATTCAGTTAGAATAATGGGTTTTCCGTACTTCTGGGGATATTCTGCTGAGCCACGCTCAATGATGTGCGCAACAGGATTGATATCGTTGCCAAAGCTTCGGCATCCCAGACGAGCAGCTTCTAGAGGGATTGCACCGCCGCCGGCAAACGGATCAAATACGCTGGGCATTCGTTTTTGGAATGCCTCGATTGCACTGTTTAGGTTTTGTTCCAACTGCTTAACTTCGCCTGAATCCAGGTGACGGTTCACATGACTGTAAAGCTCATCTTCAGCAGTCGTAATTGCTGATGAGAGCTCTTTATACTCACGATGAAGCGACTCGAAACTATAATCAAGGCTGCTTTCAGCATTGTGTGCCACGAAAATGAGTTCGCGTGCCTTGCCTAAGATAACAGGGTTATTCTTGTTCTCCCATTTGATGAGCGAACCATCACTCAACTGATCTTTAGGAGAGGTTGAATTTCCTGCTATCATGTTCTTCTGGCATTTGTCACTGAACTTGCCGATAAACATCATGAGACGGTTGCGGAGTGTATCATCCATCGGGTCAATGATAGCAGTATATGGGATATCGCTGTATGGCTTATACATCATGTTGGTGTTCGGGTCCTCATTTTTAAGAAGGAAGGTCACCGCATCTTTGAACGCCTGCGGGCAAGCAGGGTCTTCTGGGTCGGGAACCAAACTGGCAAATACAACCGCGCGACATGCTGGCAGCGGTCTGCGTGCCCACCACAGATGGAGCGTTGATATATGGCCATGACGTATGGACTTATCTCGCACGCTCTCTGCGCTAATTTCTTTGATGGGCATTGCCACCTCGATGAGTTTCTTCGCTTTCATATCTAATGTTTTAGGTTAATTATCAGTTATTAGTGTCGTTGTGTGACTGCCAGGTTTCTTTGGGAAGGAAAAATTGGACACCCTTGATGAGCTTCTCAAATTCCAGTGAATTTGCCGGGTCGTTAATAGTCTTGAGCACAGGTTTACTCTTACATTCTGTGACGATATATAGCCAAGCTCGTTTGCCCAACTGGGCAAGACGGAACATCTCGTTGGAACTGAGCATCACGCCATCAGTGCCACTACGTCCTTTGACTTCGATGTAGCGTTTCTCGTTATGTTCGTCTTCACTTCTTAGGTCGTACCCCACATTATCGGCACTCACGTCGGTCACCTTTCGGCCATGCTCCGTTTCATAGTCTATAGCCACTTTCATAGCGATGGCTTCAACTTCATCGTCACGGTGCATTCCCGTAGCGTTAGCATATTCCATTTGAGTGAGAGGCACCACATAGGCGCAGCCGAGGACTTCGGGTTCACGCGGGTTGACTTCAACCATCTGTTCCATTTCGGCGAGTCTTTCCTCTCGTCGTTTCAGCAATGCCTGGTGACGCGCCATTTTATTCTGCAACTTCTGCTGCAGTTTCTCGTTATCCTGGAACAGTGATTTGGATTGCAAGTCGTTTATCTCTGCCTGTATATCCATTAGGGCATTGGTGAAAGCCTGCTTCACATATTCCTTGCGGCGATCTGCATCAGCCTGTGTCACCTTATTGGTGGTCTCATACAAGGGTGTGGTAATATGCTCAAACGCCCATTGCATGACATCGTCCTCAGATGTGACTTCAGGCGGGGTCACTTCCTTAGCGAGGACGCTGGGTGGGATAAGGTCTATCAGCTTGGCTGGCGAGGTGGTCTTGAACCCTGTTTCAGAGTTCTGAAGAATGAGGGTGAGCAATTCGGCCACAACATTCTCGCCATCCTTGGAAAGGCGATTGTCGATGATCTGGTTCTTCACATAGAATGCGAAGAATGGTTCAGTATCGTCTGGTGAGACGAGAATGGTGCCTTTGAGCATCTCATCACGGTAGGTGTCACGCACCACGTTGATGAGACAGTCAAAGAGCGGGTTACCCGGGTTGATGTAATGGGCCTTTCCGCTCAGAGGGTTCTGAGCCTGATAATCCAAGAAAATATGCTTGTCAAAGACAAAAAGGAGCTGCTGTACATTGCTAGCATAGATTTTGTAATCGTCCTTCATGCGCTTGGCAAGCACATCGGGAATGAAGTTGATTTTGTAAATGCCTTTCTGCACCTCCTCGTATTTACCTCCGAGGTATTTGAACGCCCTTTCAAAGAACTGACGTATGTAGATAGGCTGGAGGCGTCTCTCGTCACTCTCGTCCTTGAGCGTGATGGCCGTGTCATAATTTACGGAAGAGTGGGCAATGACCTTCTCGTTTTCTTCGATGGTCTTCTTGAAAATACCTTGAAGGTCGGTAGCGTCCTTGTCTATGAAAGCCGACAAGTCTGTGTCCTTACCATTGAACACACAATCAATGATGCTGTCAAGGGCTATTCCCTTGAACACATCCTGAATCACGTCATAAACGCGGTCGTCACCCAACTGCTGGCGTATAAGGTCTAGCTTGGTCAACAAGGTCTTGAGCACCTTTCCCTCTCTTGTGTTGTCGGCAACCATGTTGAAGACAAGCACATCCTGTTTCTGGCCGTATCGATGGATACGTCCCATGCGTTGCTCAAGACGATTAGGATTCCATGGGATATCCCAATTGATCAGTAATCGGCAGAACTGAAGGTTGATACCTTCACCTGCGGCATCGGTACATATCAGAATCTGCGCCTTGTCGGACATGAAGTCACACTGAGAAAGACGGCGCTCATCAACGCTCATGCCGCCATGGATGACAGCAACAGCATAGCCTGTGTTGGTCAGACGTTCCTGAAGATAGAGCAGCGTATCCTTATGCTCCGTGAAGATGACGAGTTTCTCGCCGCCGAGCACATCCTGGCTGCGAAGGAGTTCTTTGAGTTGTTGATATTTCTGCTCTTCAATGTTATTCACATACAAAGTGTTGGCAAGGTCGTAGAGGGCCTTGACTTCCTGGGCCTCCTCTGCAATCTGCCTGGGACTCTTGGATGTGGTGAAGAGTTTCAGTTTCCTTGGATCGGACATGATGTTGTCCAAGTCTTCGCGCTCGTCATCATCAAGGTCTTCCCACTGGTCAATGTCGCTCACTTCCACATCCTGGATGTTTTGCCGCTGGCTCCACAGGCCGGGGTTCTTGCGCAAAAGATCTGCCAAACCCTGCAAGGCCTGCCATCTGCGGAACAATGTGTTCTTGATGGCGAAGATGGAGCTGACGAGACGCCGCTGCATCACCTGCAAGGCAAGGGAGACATGAATGTTCTTCGTTTCGGCAGCCTCCTTTTTCCTTGTGGTAAGGTAACTGGTCACGGCATCATACAGGCGTTTCTCCTCAGGAGTGAGCTGATATGATACAGTGCGAGTGTAACGAGATTTATAGAGAGGATTGCCTTGCCAATCCTTCATGTCCTCCTTCAGACGGCGAATGAAGAACTTGTTGACGCCATCCTGCGAGTATTCCTTGACGCGGGTGGCCGCAATGTCAGCTGTGGAAAAGATATCTTCATCAAGGAGCTGGAGCAGACGCTTGAAGGTGTCTTCACGGCCACGGTGCGGTGTTGCCGTAAGCAAAAGCAAGTGCTCGCACTGCTTGCTCAGCATGTGTGCCACCTCATAACGGCGCGACTTGTAGATCTTCTCGCCATATTCGTATGCCGACAGCTTATGGGCCTCATCAAAGATGATCATGTCCCATTGCGTTTTACTCAGGACGGCCTGGATATCATCACGACAGATAAAGTCGATAGAAGCGACTACATGGTCATGATTTTGGAAAATTGTTGGTTCGGCATTATAGGCAGCTCGGTTGGCAAGTGTAAAGGGGATGTTGAACTTGATATACATCTCGTCCTCTTGCCATTGCTTGGTAAGGCCTCCTGGTGTGATGATGAGGATTCGCTCAATCAGATTGCGGAGAATCATCTCCTTCAGCAGCAGACCAGTCATGATGGTCTTACCGGCACCCGTGTCATCGGCAAGCAAGAAACGGATATGAGGCTGGGGAAGCAGGAACTTATAGACAGCCTCTACCTGGTGAGGCAACGGGTCTACGACCGAACAGTTAATGGCAAACAGTGGATCGAACTGATAAGCCGAATTGATGCGCTCAGCTTCGGCAAAGAGGATGAACTTCTCTGGGTCACCCTTGAAGTTGAACTTGCCGGTGTCTGTCAGCACCTCGAGCGCATCGAGCTGGGACTCCTTGAGTATCTTCGAGCCTAGTTTATTTGAGTTGACGCCAATATAAGTTAGCGAGAAAGATGCACCAAGTTTCTTCACACTGGTAATCTTCACCGCTTCATCAGGCTTTATATTCTTCACAATGTTTCCTACTTCGATCATGGCTCTTAAGTGAAAACAAACTCTTGTGTATTAATTTGTTGACCATCACCTGGGTGGTCCACGAAAGGGTTGTTAAGTCGTTCGGTTTTAGTTTTATGCTGGTGATACCTTCCCTTCATGAAAATGAGAAGGTGACGGCAAATTTACGACTTTTTTTATAATTATATTATAAAACCCTCTAAAATCTATACCATGAAGGAGTGATTTGATATTTGGTCTTTTTGCTGGCATGTGGAACGTCTGGACAAGTGTGGCGAAGAAAAAATCAAAAAACTGTTAAAAAATGATGCCAAATATGTTCACAAATGTTAAAAAAGTAGTACCTTTGCCAAGATGAGAGTTTTGCGCTCTCAGAAAAATAATCAGAAAAAAATACATTAAAAATGAAATTCTTTTATGAAATCTTACAATTTCTAAACATTACCCCCGACGAATTTACGTCACACTTAAAACTCTATTTCCTGATTTTCGTTTTCGAAAAGGCCTTGAAAGGCATTATAAAACTTTTGAAGTTTGCAAAGAATTATTTTACAGGGAGAAAGCAGGTTAGTGAGAATCAGCTAATGCCATTTGATGTTATCATGCTGGTTTTTGTGCCGCAAAAGGATGATTTAGTGTTAGCGGCTGTGGTAAGGTTACAATTGCTTAGGTAGCCTTTAAGAACGAAAGAGTCGCCGTTGAAGAATATGCAGCGGCGTCTCTTTTTTGCATATCATAAAGCCACGCTTTCCATGTGTTAATTGTTGTAATGGTTTTGCTGGCAGGGAAAGTCATTATGTTGAGAGTTTATTCAATAACTCTTGAAGTTGTTCTGGCAACATCGGTGGATTAGTTCGGTGAAGCATATAATGGCAATTCGGGCATACCGGCACTAGGTCTTTCTCTGGATCGAGTTTATATTCTTTGCCAATGCTGCCGATGGGGACGACATGGTGGACATGAATGAAACCCTCTCCAAGTTTCCCATATCGCAGGGCAAAGTCACAACCACAGACCATACATTTGCACCCCTGTTTTTTAATGCATTGCTTGCGGGCTTTAGCATTGCGCTCATATTTGTTGACTAGCACCTTGGCAACAGCACCTTCATAGAAGGCCTCCTCGTTGGCCGGGTAGTCAACTTCGCAATCGTTGTTTTTGGGCTGAAGCTGAAGAACTGATTCGATGTACTCTAGCAATTCACCTCTTATCCGTTGTGTCCTCTGCACGGTTTTTAGGCCATGCTTTTTCAAATTATCAAATGAAAGATCTTGTAGGTTCGGCAGTCTTTCAACCAGCTTGAAGTGGGCATATCGACCATAATCTGCTAATCGCTTCTTGTCGATGGTCTCGTCCATCCAATACTCTTCATCATCAATTAACTTTGATGTCTTTAGGTTTGCGTCAGTACAAACCATTCTATATGTGATGCGAGCAACTGGTTTTGTCGTGTACACATAGATGATATCGCCTTTTTCGAAATTATCATTCTGGCGCCATGCAATGGTGTCTTGTCTTAGCAGCAGGTCATCAAGGCGATAGAATTCATTGTTCGATATGATCAGCCAATGCGTTATTGCTGGGGGATTGGAGATTTCATTTTGTATGTAATCAAGAAGTTCACCATGTACTCTGAAAGAGCTATGCATGGTGGATGTACACCCATGCTTCTTGAGATCGTCCAATGTCAGCCTGGCCTGAAGTGGAATGGCCGAGATGAGCTTGAACAGCGATAGTTTATCATTTGATTTAGAAATACTGCTGGATTTGCCGGACGAATATGCACTGTCGTTGTACTTGGTTTCGTACTCTTCTTGAGTGACATTCGTTCTAACGACTTCCATTACATATGTCAGTTTCTTTAATGGAGAGGTTGCATAAATGTAGATTATGTCACCGACGTTAAAGTTAGAATAGTGAACCCATACAATTTCATTGAAGTCATGAAGATAATCATCGAGACGGAAATAAGAACTATTTGATGGTACGATCCAATGCGTCATAGACTATGTGATTTATATGAGTAGTGAATATCAAATATGAACCCCTTGACTATTTTATGTTTGGGCATTTTTTGTCCAATAGTCATGATAATGAAAGAAGAAAAAGCGTGAACCGTACAACACCTTTATTGGGGTACGTAGGACTGTAACCTTGCTATCGATGTGTAGCGGTTCACGCCATAAGGCGAGAACCACTATACAGCCGAGATAGCAGTAATTGAAAGTGTCCTACGTTTTCAATAAATCAGGCGGTATAATGTTCTTTTCTTCCCTCGATGTCTTGTCAACCAGAAGGATTGACATTGCAAAGATAATGACAATTTCTTAAACTAAGTTGACAAGCCAAGAAAAATCAGTCATTCAAGGGGCTACTGCATGTGAAGCGCAACTTAGCGTGTAGAGTTGTGCCATCAGGCGATAGTTGGCTTGGATAACGCATCAGATCGCTGCCATCGGGTGTCAGTTCATGAATGATTTCAGTATCTGCATCCACAAGAAAACTTTTCCCCTGGTCATCATACCAAATTGTAAATTTGGTGAACGGCTTGAGCATCCCGTTCTCATCAAGAACGAGTTTCGCAAAGCTGCCAACGAGTTCAATGCTGAAGTTTCCACCACAAGATGCTACATCATAGCTGAAAACATTCAGAGGGACGATGAGGTTTTGGCCATGGTCTATCAGATGCGGGACACGAGGAATAAACATCGTTGTGTTCATGCGCTCAATGATGTCCTCGTACTGGGAGAATTCATGGAACGGCAGTTGGAGAGGAGCTACAAACTGACGGGCATTGATCACACTGAACAGACCAGGGATATCAGTTGGACCGATGACAGTAACAGAACCAATAAGAGCATTGGCCGGTAGATCTTCGACTTTTGGCATATTGCCAAAGATATACTGATTCAGATACTCTTGGTGCCACTCATAAGGATAGTCGGCAGCTCGTTTGTAGAAATCAAGTGCGCAAATATACGCCTTGAACGGATAGGACTCAACCTGCAGATCAGTAAAAATAGCAGGCAGTAGCCCCCTGCAAGCCATTGTTGCAAAAGGCTGATGAACAAATACATAGTACATCATAGTGTAACTGGTATTTTTGAAAGGTTAGTAAAATACTGCTACATGTGACATGTGGTTTGTCACAGGACACAAGGCAGCCTAACCGATCTACAGGGCACAAAATTACGGATAGATAATGCCAAAATTTGGCACATATTTACGAATTCTTATTAAATGACTGATGCGTGTTGACTATCCCTAGAATAACTTGACAGATTTGAGAGCGATTAACTAAGTTGGTTTACACTATTTTTTATGGTTCGCCTAAACTGGGTTGACAGTTTGGCGGTTTTATCATTGAATGTGTTTACAGCTCTTGAGGTTTCCCTGATCTGGTTTACATCTTTTTTGCTCCTTCATATACAAGATTAATTTTTGTCGTATCTATTCTTTTTATGTATATTTGCCACATGGAAAAGGAAGAAACAAGAGTATTAAAGATGACGGATGATTTCTCAATAGTTGAGAATAGTCCTTTGTGGCGAGAAGAGGAGTTTATTCCAATCGTTCTCAACAGCGAACAGTACGAGAGTCTGAAACGAGGTTTTAAACCTGATTGGGACTTTCGCTACGAACCGCATTACATTAATGGATGGCACTACTTTAGCCGTTCTGGATTTTGGGTGAAAAAGTTCCGATTTGAGTATGATCAGGAATTCGACGATTATACTCTTGTTGAATGCTACTCTACAGACGCTGAGCATGGCCGTCCTTTGCTTGCAGAATCGCTGCGCGAAGGTTATTACAATCCAAGAATTTGGTCCAATGAAGAAGCACATGAATACTGGTTTGAATATCAGGCCACGTTGGTACCAGCTATTAGGGTAAAAAGAAAACCTGCAAAGTGTAAAGCATGCGGGCAACCTACTGTATTAAGAATCCTTTACGGCGAGCCATCAATAGAAGGGTTCGAAGCGGCCGAGCGAGGAGAATTGATACTTGGTGGATGCTGTATCAGTGAAGATAGCCCCGAATGGCAATGTGCCAACTGCGGGCAAAGATATAAGAAATCATAACACACCGCTGGAATTGATACCGAAGGTATCGCGGTACGGGAACTTTTCACAGCCGATGTAAAGCGTGTCGAAAGCATCGGTGCCGTCGGTGCGGTGCTGCAGCAGATCTTCCTCGGTCTCGGCGAGTTTCTCGCCGCCCTTGTCCTTGCGGAATCCGTTGCGGCCACGAACGACGCCCGCCGTCTGGATGGCCAGGACGAGGTCATCATTGTTTTGGCGGTTAAACATCGGCATGAGCCGTTGTTTACCGGCAAAGCCCTGATTGATGAGCAGGTACTTCTCGTCGTGGCGCATGGGATTTCCAAGGTTGATATCCTCAACCTGCCAACCATGCCGTTCGAACTCGTGGCACACCACCCAGTGGAAATCCTGCTCGTTGACGGCATAGTTGCCGCCGAGAGCAGTGCTGTCGTAGTAATAAACCACTACCTTGCACTGGTGGTGGACGTAGTAGCGGCAGAAGTCGTCAATTAGAGCGGGTATCTTGCGCTCGAATTTCGTGTAGAAGGACTTGATTACGTTCAGCCTACGCCCGCTAGGCTGGCCCGCCACAATCCAGTTGATATTGGCGTTGTAGTCCATTCCGATGCAGATTGGGGCGTAAGGATTCAAGTCTTTATCTGCTCTGCAGTCCAGTTGATTTTCGTTGAACTCATAGCCGAGGCTGTCAAGGTACTCGAAATCACTGGCGTTGTACTTGTGGGCCTCACGCATTGACGAATAGAATCCGTCTTTGGCAATGCCTATGCGTTGACAAAGGATGGATGTCTGAAACGTCTTGGGTGTGAGGTCGCGCTTCATTTGCTTAATGTACGACTCGCCGAGCAGCTGCAGGTTCTCAATCGAGGAGTATTCCTTGTAATAAACGGCCACAGATCGCATCTTGTTGAGATTCCTGTCCAACTGCCGGAGGTAGTTGCGCAGGTAGCTCGGCACAGCTTCGCCTTTGGCGTTAAGCTGGCGGATGCGCTCCTTGGTCTTCCATATCTCATAGATGGTGCCCTTGATCGTCTCAATAAGGTCAGCATCCATCTTGTCCTGATAATGAAGGAACCACGAGCCTTTCTGCGTCTGCGGCATGTCACTGAGTATCATTACTGAGTGATTGAACGAGTGGTGCCCGAAATAAGACTTGATACCTCCATTGGCAGGCAGCGTCTCGTCCTTGAGGCGCTCGTAATCGATGAACTTGGCCTCATCGATCAGGAGCCACGAAAGGGTCAAAGAGTTGCTGGAGCCTGGTCGGTCTTGAGATATGATGATGGCGCAGGAACCATTGTAGAAGGTGATGACATGCTCATACTCGGCAGGCTCGATGATGGGTTTGCCGAATGACTTGGGGGGCTTGCGCCCAATGACGTAGTGAATGCCATTCACGAAGCCCCAGCGTTTCCAAGCCGCCAACAAGCCAGGGATGGTGTTTGTCAGGCCGTGCTTGTAGGTGGGCACTACAATACCACCAGTGCTGCCAGGCATCCGTTGCATGTTGCGCAGCACAAAGGGCGAGGCGATCGAATCCGTCTTGCCGGTTCGTCTCCCAGCCACGATGACGGTGGTATTGGCTCCTATCAGCTGAGTCAGGCGCTGAGGGGTGTTAAAGTATATTTTCTTCTCCATCGGCTTTGTCGTCAAACTGGGTGGTGGGTGGGAATAGTGTGGACTCCTCCAGATCAGCCTCCTCAAACTCGACATCCTCGATATCGATGTTCTCTGCCTGGTACTTGTGCAGCAGTTCCTGAATGCGCTCCTGGAGTCGAGGCATCGGTTTGATGCCCAGCACCGACGGGTCGTCGGTAGCTGTGAACGGCTGCACCACGATTAGGTCATAAGGGACCGCCTGCTCGTCCTCCAAGTCCACACGGTTGTATTTGGCATAGGAAGATGCCGCCTTCTCCATCGTCTTAGTATCCTTGCGTTTCTTTGCCATCTGGTAGGTCTCCAGGATCATCTCGTTGTACCGATAGCGATGGAAGTCACGGCTGGCCTGTGCCAGGTGAGGCAGCAGCGCCTTGATGACACCGAGATCCCGATAAGCGAGCGACTTGTGTATGCCGAAGCGGCTCACCGCATTCTCAATGAACTGACGGTCCTTTGCGTCAGGGTTGGCGATGAACCAGTTATACTCTTCACGGATGCGCAGGATGCGTGCCACAACGTCATCTGTGTAGCGTTGCTGCAGCTCGTCCTGCGCCGTGAACAGGTCGATGCGGCATATTTCAAGCGTCTCAAGCTGTGCCATGGTTACTCGTCATCTTCCATATCCAGCAGGTTGCGGTGGGCATTCTCGATGGCCAGCGGCGAGCCGACCTGCGCCAGCATCATCTCCTG
>Ga0247611_10003011_pt1 | contig 25841 bp, 24 predicted proteins | sample 177DNAGHGhighgp2_FD_192422 | JGI IMG/M metagenome (GOLD analysis project Ga0247611, IMG submission 192422) | Sheep rumen microbial communities from Palmerston North, Manawatu-Wanganui, New Zealand - 1770 DNA GHGhigh gp2 | ecosystem: Host-associated > Mammals > Digestive system > Stomach > Rumen... | reverse complement strand
AAGAATGTCGCTTGCCAGAACGCCCTCAAGACGGCAGCGCAGGCAGCGAAAACGGCACTCGCCGATCCGTCGGAACGCGCCACGCTGGAAGCGGCATTCCAAGCGCAGAGCAAGTACACGAGTCTGTTTGCGTACACGGTGGCGCAGAAGTATGTCAAACCTACGTTCAACTAAGCGCTATGACCAGGCAACAGATTATCAAGATCATCATCTCCGTGCTGATTGCAGCCTTGACGGCGCTGGGCACAGCGTTCGGACTGACGAGCTGCAATGTGACGCGGACGATCACGACGCAGAGTCAGTACTTCCAACACGGCGACACGAGCGTCGTCATCCAAACGCGCACCGTAGAATCCTACGATGCATCGCGCAAGCTCTAAGCGCGGGGAGTTAACCCCGCGAGCAGAACCTAAGTATTTGAGCTCGCATATGCTCACAATTATCAGTAACCCTTTAAAACCTTAACTAAAATGGCAAAAGTAGATTGGAGTGCCGGTATCGACCATGTGTCGGGCGCACTCGCCAAACCGAGCAAGAGCGGTCAACACTCTTGTACCAAAATGCTGCTGGGTACGCACCGCGTGAAACCCACCGAGAGCAGCGATTGTAACCGTATTTACCTCCGCAAGAAAGTCGTTCGTTCGACCGCTCCGGGCGAGGATGAGCTCTGGGCACGCAACCGCTTCACCGCGGTAGCAGCAGCGGTCAAGACCCGTCGTAAGGACCTGAGCCACATCGCTACCGACATGGCAGCGTTCGAGGCACAGAAGAACACGGCCGGCGGCAAAAAGACCATGAAGGCCTACCTCTGGCTTGTCTGCGGTCAGGAGTACGATCAGGCGCACCCGCGCGCGTAAGGGGCGCAGAAAAAAAAGAGAAGGGTCACCTCACAATCTGAGGTGGCTCTTTTTTTTGTTTTTGTAGTAACTTCGGCACGCCCGATTTAATACCATCCTAGGCGGAAGCCGCTCCTTCCGAAAGCGGAAGGACGCTCCGCCCGCCGAAATTACATTCGCACCTCTCTCGGTTGGCATAGTCTCCCCGACCGCCTTTCCTTTTCGAAGCCAAAAGTCAATTGGCTTCTCCATGTGCAAATAACAAGGCTTAGTAGCACAAAACATAAATAAATTTATATTTGCTTGCTAAAATCCTTGTGTGTTTCAAATATTTGTAGTAATTTTGCACCCGATTTTGAAATAAGATAATGAAAAATGAACTGAATGCCTTGATCATGGAGGCAATGAAAAACCATGACACCGTGCGCACGGAGAGTCTGCGCGCCATCAAGAGTGCGTTCCTCAACTGGCAAACCAGCAAGGAGAATGCAGGTAAAGAACTGACCGAAGCGGACGAGATCCAGATCATCAAGAAGATGGTCAAGCAACGTCAGGAGTCCGTGGAGCAGTATATCGCTGCCAAACGTCAGGAGTTAGCCGATGCGGAGCAGGCACAGATCAACGTGCTGGAGACTTTCCTGCCCAAAGCAGCATCCGAAGAGGATATCGTTCGTGCTTTCAATCAAGCCAAAGAAGCGAACGGCTGGGAGGCAGAGAAGAAGAACATGGGACTATTCGTGAAGGCCATCAAAACGGCGCTGCCGAATGCGGACGGTAAGATGGTGGCGCAGGTCGTTCAAAGCCAATTGGCATAACTGGAAGCGATCGCCGGAGGTATGAAACGAATTATCAACCCTTGGACGAAGATGCCCGGATACAATTGTTTCGGTTGCAGTCCGGACAACCCGATAGGCACGCAGATGCGCTTTTTTGAGGACGGCGATGCGATTGTCTCCATCTGGCGCCCGACGCAGAACCATCAGTCCTGGCTCAACACGCTGCATGGCGGTATCCAGGCCGTGCTGCTGGACGAAGTATGCGGCTGGGTGGTGTTCCATCTGCTGAAGACAGCGGGTGTGACGGCGAAGATGGAGATGCGGTACCACAAGCCCGTATCAACCTTGCAGGAATACATCAAGCTGCGGGCCTATCTGAAGGAGATGCGGCGCAACATAGCGATCGTGCACGGTGAGTTGTACGGCGCAGACGGGGAGTTGCTCTGCGAGTGTACGTGTACCTATTTCACTTTCCCGCAAGCGCAAGCGAAAGAGACGATGGGTTATATCCCTTCCGAGACCGAAGACAAGGATTATACCGATGAAGATATCCTTAGTTACTGAATTGCCGCGTGAAGGTTTTGTGCGCCTGGCCGGTCATACGCTGTACGCCCCGCTCGAAGAAGCGGAGGTGCTGGTCAGTACGTTCGACAAAAAAGTGACGCGCGAGATGATTGCCGCGATGCCGCACCTGCGCCTGATTGCCAATTTCGGTGCGGGGTACAACAATATCGACATTGAGGCCTGCCGCGAGCGCGGGATACTGGTGACGAACACCCCGCAACCGGTGATCGAACCGACGGCGGAGTTGGCGTTTGCGCTGATGATGGATGTGGCTCGGCGGGTAAGTGAGTTCGATCGCGCCCTCCGTCAAGGTACCTGTCAGCCGATGGCCGTGATGAACAACCTCAGCCATTCGCTGTACGGCAAGACACTCGGTATCTTAGGCATGGGGCGTATCGGTCAGGCCCTCGCACGCCGGGCAAAAGCATCCGGGATGCGGATTATTTACCATAACAGGAACCGGTTAGCGCTTGGCGTTGAGCAGTTGACGGATGCGCACTATGTGGATTTCCAAATCTTGTTGCAGGACAGTGATTTCCTGAGTCTGAACCTGCCGTACACGCCTCAGGTGCATCATATCATCGGCAAACCGGAGTTGGGGATGATGAAACGAACGGCTTACCTCATCAACACGGCACGCGGTGCGCATGTAGATGAAGCAGCCTTGGTAGAAGCCCTCCGGAGCGGTATCATCGCCGGTGCTGCCTTGGATGTGTATGAGTTTGAACCGAAGATCAGCGAAGCTTTGTTAAGCCTTCCGAACGTGGTGCTCTCCCCGCATACAGGTACCGGCACGATGGAAGGGCGCATCGCGATGTGCGAGAACGTGTGCGATAATATTCTCGCTTTCCTGGATAACCGCACGGATGCGATGAATCTCGTATAAAAACAACGAATGATGGATTTTTTAGAGCAACTCAATACGGTTCAACGGGAGGCGGTGACGTGCACGGAAGGAGCGTCGCTCATTGTGGCCGGTGCAGGCTCGGGTAAGACCCGCGTGCTGACCTACCGTATCGCCTACCTGCTGCAGCAAGGGGTACCGGCGAGCCGTATCATGGCGCTGACCTTCACTAACAAAGCCGCACGGGAGATGAAAGAGCGTATCCAGAAGTTGGTGGGCGAGGATGCCCGCTACCTGATGATGGGTACCTTCCATCATGTATGCACGAAGCTGCTGCGGCCCGAGGCGGATAAGTTGGGCTACACCCGCGACTTCACCATCTACGATACCACCGACAGCAAATCGGTGCTCAAGGCCATCTGCAAGGAGCGGGGCTTGGACGAGAAGATATACAAACCCGGTGCCGTGCAGGCACGTATCTCCATGCTTAAGAACAGCGGTATCAGTCCTTCGGCTTATGGTGCCAACCAGCAGTTGCTGCGCGAAGACCGCGAGGTGCGGTTATACGAGATGGCGACGGTCTATGAGCAGTACCAGGTGCGGTTAAGGGCAGCCAATGCGATGGACTTCGATGATCTGCTGATCAATACCCTCGTGCTGATGCGTACTTTCCCCGAGGTGCGGGCACGGATACAGACGCAGTTCCAGTATATCCTGGTGGATGAGTACCAGGACACGAACAATATCCAGTTCCTGCTTGTGAAGACCCTCGCCGAGCCGCAGAACAATATCTGCGTGGTAGGCGATGACGCGCAATCGATATACTCCTTCCGTGGTGCGGATATACGCAATATCCTCAATTTCCGGCAGCAGTACCCCGATGCCAAACTGTTTAAACTTGAGCGTAACTACCGCTCGACACAGACCATCGTCAATGCCGCCAATTCGCTCATTCATAAAAACGTGCACCAGATCGAGAAGACCGTCTATTCGGAGAAAGAGCAGGGACAACCGCTTCGCTTGCAGCCGTATATGGATGACCGCACCGAAGCGCTCGGAGTGGCAACCGCCATCCAGCGGCAAAAGCACAAAGGCTACGACTCTTTTGCCGTCCTCTACCGCACGAATGCACAGAGCCGCGTGATCGAGAACGAGTTGCGCAAGCTCAATATCCCGTACCGTATCTACGGCGGCACCTCTTTCTACCAGCGCAAGGAGATCAAGGATGCGCTCGGTTACTTGCGTCTGGCGGTCAATCCCCGCGATAACGAAGCGCTGCTGCGTATCGTTGGTTTTCCGGGACGCGGTATCGGTGAGACGACCATGAAGAAAGTCTCGCTCAACGCCATCGAGCACCATAAACCCTACCTCGACGTGATGCGCAATCCGGAAGAAACCGGCTTGGATATCAGCAATGCCGGCATCATCAAGAAACTGCAGGCTTTTGCGGCGTACATGGACGGACTGAGTGAACAGAGCGAGACGATGGATGCCTATGCGTTCACGGAGATGGTGCTGCGTACCTCGGGCGTGATGACCGCCTTGGCGATGGATCGCTCGCAAGAGGGTATCGACCGTGCGCAGAACGTGCAGGAGTTGCTCAACGCCATCCGCGAGTTCGTGGAGCAGCGTGTCAACGAGGGCATCGACTATACACCGATCACGGATTTCCTGAGTGAGGTCAGTCTGCAGACCGATCAGGACGAGAACCTGACGGACACGTCGGAGCGCGTAACACTGATGACCGTCCATGCCGCCAAGGGGCTGGAGTTCCCTGTGGTGTTCATCGTGGGACTTGAAGAGAACCTCTTCCCTTCGCAGTTCGCAATCAAGCCCTCCGAGGTCGAAGAAGAAAGGCGACTGCTCTATGTCGCCATCACCCGCGCGATGGAGCAATGTCATCTGTCGTTTGCGCGCCAGCGCTTCCGCAACGGCACCTTCAATTTTGCTTCGCCGAGCCGTTTCCTCAATGATATCGACCGGCAATATTTCGAGATTCAGAGACCTCGAAATGTCGAGACTTCGACTCCTCGTTTTATCGGTATCCCGGTATCCCGGGAGCCCGAAAAACCGAAAACACCGGTCTCCAATGCGCAGACGCCGATTGCGTCCTCATGGAAAGAGGGCGATCGGGTGAGTCACCGTGTGTTCGGCAACGGCACCGTGCTGCGCGTGTACCGCGACGAGGTGACGGAGAACGACAAGATAGAGATCCGCTTCGATACCCAGGGCACGAAGACCTTGCTGCTCACGCACGCAAAGTTAGAAAGGGTTTAATGGATTAGTGGTAGATGCAATACCCGGCGATGCCGGCGAGCACAATGAGTAGGATAGGGTGACTGATGATCTCGGTCACCTTGTTTTTTGTGAAATTAGGCAGGATGGTCAGCGCTACTACGACGGCGAAGATGATCCAGCTCACTGGGTCAATGAAATTGGTGGGTTTGATAAGCAGCAAGGCCGCTGAGGCTACCAGTCCGATCACCGTAAAGCGCAGCATCCGGAGCGTCTGTTCGTAGTATGGATTGCCTTGGAACTTATTGCTCAACCAGAAATACGCCTTGCAGATAGAGAGCATGATGATGAGGCTCGGTAGGACAATCGCCGATGTGGCCAGCACGCTTCCCCAGAACCCCGCCGTCGTATAACCGACGTAGGTCGCGCAGTTGATGCCGATTGGACCCGGGGTCACCTGACTCACCGCCACAATATCCACGAACTCCTGCTGGGTCATCCAGCCATGACTCTCTACCTCCATTTGGATGAGAGAGAGAATCGCCAGGCCGCCGCCAAAACCGAACAGGCCTATTTTGAAGAACGATAGGAAGAGAGCCAAGTATATCATTGGTGATTGGTTATTGGTGATTGGTGATGGCAACAATACTGAGTGTTAGCAGTATTGTGGTCAAAATAACCCAAACGGGATTGACATGACCGAGCCAGATAAGGAGAGCTGCGGCGATGGGGATAAGCGCTGTGCCCCAACCGATCTTGGCGGATTTGGCCATCTTAAAGAGCGGTGCGGCGATGAGTGCGACTACCGCCGGACGGATACCCTTGAATGCAGCTTCCACGGCCGGCAGTTCTTTCCACTCACGGAAGACCATTGCGATGGCGAGGATGATGAGGAACGATGGCAGTACAGCACCTAAGACGGCACCGCAGACACCCTTCCATCCGCCTACACGCCAACCGATGAAGATCGCCGAATTGACGGCGATCAGACCCGGTGCAGCTTGCGCGAGGGCGATCATGTTGAGGAATTCTTCCTCGTCAATCCAGCCCTTGCGATCCACCACTTCGCGTTGGATAAGGGGTAACATGGCATAACCTCCACCGAGGGTGAAGGTGCCAATTTTGAGATATGTGAGGAATAATGGCAGGAACACTAATCTTTGTTCTCCCGTAGCTGTTGTTTTACGAACTTGGAGAGCATGTTGATGGCTGCGTTGTTATGGCCGCCTTGGGGCACGATCACATCCGCAAAACGTTTACAGGGCTCGATGAACTGCTCGTGCATCGGTTTGAGCACACGTTTGTAGCGCTCGATAACCTGCTCGGCGGTACGACCACGCTCCACAACGTCACGTTTCATCACGCGGATAAGGCGCTCGTCAGCATCGGCATCCACGAAGATCTTGAGGTCCATCTGGTCGCGCATCTTCGGCTCACGAAGGGCCATGATACCCTCCACTACAATCACCTCGCGGGGCTCGATATGCACGGTCTCTTTCGCACGTGTACAAGTGATGTACGAATAGATCGGTTGCTCGATCGGTTTACCCTCTTTGAGCAGGGCGATATGCTTGGTCAACAGGTCCCAATCGAAGGCATCAGGATGGTCGAAGTTAATGTTCTGACGCTCTTCCATGGGGACATGACTGCTGTCCTTGTAATAAGAGTCTTGGGGGATAACTACTACCTCTCCTTTCGGAAGGCGTTCGATGAGTTTTCTGACTACCGTTGTTTTACCCGAGCCGGTACCACCCGCAATGCCGATGATAAACATAAAATGGAGTTGTTTGTCTTTTCGGGCTGCAAAATTAATAAAAAATTTGCATATGTGCAAGAAATTTTGTAATTTTGCACGCAATTTATGAATTTTATGAGAAAGACAGGAATTATTATAGCGCTCTTGGCATCGTTTTTGCTCGTCGGATGTACGGCATTCGAGAAGAAACAGCAAGCCGGTGCGGCGGTGGAACTGAACGGTCAGTACCTCTACCGCTCGACCCTGGATTCGTTGACGCTCGGTCTGGATCCGGAGGATAGTACGCGCGTGGTACAGCAGTATGTGAGCCAGTGGGCGAAAGATATCTTGGTGTACGACAATGCCAAAGCCCGTCCGAACGAGACCATCGAGCGTATGGTGGAGGACTATCGTCGTGCGCTCTATGTGCATGCGTACGAGGAGTACCTAGTGGAGCGCCGTATGCCGAAGACGGTAGCGGACTCGACGGTGGCGCAGTTATACGCCCAGATGCCCGATCGGTTCACCTTGGACGAGAGTATTGTCAAAGGCATGCTGGTGGTTATCCCGAACGATGCGCCGAAGATCGACAAACTGCGCGGCTGGATGACCAAACCCGATATGGACGCGATCGAGAAATACGTCTATCAGAACGCGAGCGGTTACGAGTTGTTTACCGATAAATGGCTCACGACCACGGAGCTCTTGGCGAAGATGCCCGTAGAGCGTGCCGAGCTGGAGACAAGACTCAAGGCGAAGAACCAGATCGAGGTGGCGGATACGCTCAAGACCTATCTACTGCAAGTGGAAGACAAGCACTTGCGCGGGGAGCAGATGCCGATGGAGTATGCTCGTCCGCAGATAGAGAAAATGGTGCTCAGCGCCCGTCAGGTGGAGTTCCTGACCAAAGAGCGCGAGCGCTTGTACAACGAAGCGATACAAAATCAGAAAATACATTTCTATGAATAAGATAAAGGCGATAGGTTTGTTCTTGTTGTTGGCAGGAACGATGCATGCGCAAGGCATCATCGATGAGGTGATCTGGGTGGTTGGAGATGAAGCGATCCTGCGTAGTGAGGTGGAGGAAGAACGCCTGAGGGCGCAATACGAAGGACAGACGATTAACGGCGATCCGTACTGTGTAATCCCAGAGCAGCTGGCGGTGCAGAAACTGTTCTTGCACCAGGCCATCATCGACTCCGTGGAGGCCAATGAGTCGAGCGTGAGTCACCAGGTCGATATGCGTATGAACTACTACATCAACCAGATCGGCTCCAAGGAGAAGATGGAGGAGTATTTCCGCAAGACCAGTTCTGAGATACGCGAAGAGATGATGACTACCGTGCGTAACCAGATGATCATCCAGCAGATGCAGCAAAAGCTGACGGCGGATATCAAACCCACGCCGGCGGACATACGCCGATACTACAACTCCTTACCGCTGGACTCGCTGCCGATGATGCCGGCGCAGGTGGAGGTACAGATTCTGAGTTTTGAGCCGCCGGTACCGGCAGAAGAGACGGAGCGCGTGAAGCAACGTCTGCGTGAGTTCACCGAGCGCGTGCAGAACGGTACTGCGGACTTTGGCATGCTCGCACGACTCTATTCGGAGGATACAGAGAGTGCCAAGCGCGGCGGTGAGTTGGGTTTTGTTGGCAAGGGCCAGTTGGTGAGTGAGTTCGCCGAGGTGGCGTTTAACCTCAATGACCCCAAGCGCGTGAGCCGTATCGTGCAGACCGAGTACGGTTATCATATCATCCAGCTCATCGAGAAGAAAGGCGAGCGTATCAACTGCCGGCATATTTTGCTGCGGCCGCGTATCAGCGCTACGGACAAGGTACGTGCGATCGAGCAGTTGGACAGCATCCGTCGGTTGATCGTAGCAGACAGTATGCTCTTCGAGCAAGCCGTTATCCGGTATTCGCAGGACAAGAACACGGTGATGAACGCCGGTCTGATGATCAACCCCAACACGGGAAGCAGTCGGTTCGAGTACCAGGATTTGGCACCGGAGATCGCCAAGCAGATATACAACCTCAATGAGGGCGATGTGTCACAACCGTTTGTGATGATGGACCAGACCAAGAACCGCGAGGTATGTGCGATCGTGCGCGTGGCGAAAAAGACCGATGTGCATCGCGCGAACCTGAAGGACGATTTTCAGGCCATCAAGTCGATGCTGGAGCAGAAACTGAGTGCGGAGTTTATTCATGATTGGATTCTGAAGAAACAAAAATCAACCTACGTACAGATCGATCCGGCTTGGCAGGGTTGCGATTTTGAATATCCGGGATGGGTACACTAATCCTCATATTACTGCAGACGATGGTCTATCTGGAGAAGGCGCAGAACCTCCTCTTTGATCAGGAACGTATAGCGGATGCACAGATCCTGAAAGGCGATGTGATCTTCCGTCATGAGGATGCCCTGATGTACTGCGACTCGGCCTATTTCTACGAGGGCTCCAACTCCTTGGACGCTTTCGGTCGCGTGCGTTTTGTGCAGGGAGATACTTTGAAAGGTTTTTGCGACAAACTCTTCTACGACGGAAACGTCAAGCTCGCGCGTATGCGTAAGCATGTGCGACTCGTGCACGGACGCACCGACGAGAACCCGACCATCCTGACGACCGACAGCCTCAACTACGACCGTGCGGCTGGCGTCGCATATTACTTCGCCGGCGGAGAGGTGCGGGACTCGCTCAATACGCTGGTCTCTGTGCGCGGAAACTACCGCCCGAACACCCAACAGGCGGTGTTCAGCAAAGAGGTGGTACTGACGAACCCGAATTTTATTCTCACATCCGACACTTTGCTCTATAACACGGACACGAAGATAGCCGATATCATCAGTCCGACGGAGATCATCTACGACGAGGAGACGGATATCCATTCGTCCCGCGGATGGTACAACACAAGCACGGAGCGCTCGATGCTGCTCGACCGCTCGGTGGTGCACCATATAGAGGGAAAGATGATGACCGGCGATACGATTTACTACGACAAAATGATCGGTTTCGGCGAGGTGCTGGGACAGATGATGATGAGCGACTCGGTGCAGAAGATCACACTCACGGGCGAGTACGGTCAGATGTGGGAAGAGGACAGCCGCGGTTATGCGACGGACAGCGCCCTGATGATCGATTGGTCGGACACCGACCATATGGCGTATATCCATGCGGACACCCTCTTTACGGAGGCGATCCATTACCCGGACAGTTTGCTGATGGCCGATAGCACGATCACCGACAGTACCTACCGTCGTGCGCGGGCGTATTACGGCGTACGTGTCTTCCGCGACGACATGCAGATGATCTGCGACTCGATGGTCTATCTGGGCTCCGACTCGACCATGCACCTCTATACGAACCCGATCTGTTGGTCAGAGAACCAGCAGATAGCGGCAGACAGTATCACCGTCTATATCGTCGATGGCGCGGTGGAACATGCCGTGGGAATAGGCAATGCACTATGCGTGATGCATGACTCGCTGGCGTTCTTCAACCAGATGAGCGGTAAGCAGGTGATTGTCTATCTGGTGGACGGCGAAGTGAAGATCGTGGACACGGACGGTAATGCACTCACGATCTATTATGCCAAAGAGGATGACGGGGACTACATCGGTATGAACACTACCGAGAGCAGTTTCATCCGGATGTACGTGCAGAACCAGAAACTGCACCATATGCGGTTCACCAAAGAGACTACCGGTGTCATGTACCCCATGGACCAGATACCCGAAGGCGGGGAGCATCTGTCGCTCTTCTTCTGGGAAGAAGCCGCACGACCGACCGACCCGAACGATGTGTTCCGTAAAACAGAAAGTGTTAGCAGACCATGATACCCAAAGAAGTAATCGACCGTATCCACGCCGCTGCGAAGATCGAAGAGGTGGTAGCTGACTACGTGACGCTCCGCAAACGCGGTGCGAACCTCATCGGACTCTGTCCTTTCCATAACGAGAAGACCGGTTCGTTCACCGTCAGCCCCTCCAAAGGTATATACAAATGTTTCGGTTGCGGCGTGAGCGGGAACGCCATCGGTTTCATCAAAGAGATCGAACAATGCTCGTATATCGATGCGGTAAAGCAGCTCGGCAAGAAATACCATATCGAGGTACCGGAACGGGAGATGACCGCCGAAGAGCAGCAGCGTCAGGATAACCGCGAGTCGATGTTCGTGGTCAATGACTTTGCCAATAAATGGTTCCAGAAACAGTTGTGGGAGACGCAGGAAGGTCAGGCGATCGGTCTGGGTTATTTCCGCGAACGCGGTCTGAGGGACGATATCATCCGCAAGTACCAACTCGGCTACTCGCCGGAGAAAGGCAGTCCGCTCGCCAAAGAGTTGCAGAAACAGGGCTTCAAGGAAGAGTTCATCACCAATAATGTGGATACCAAGATCGGTGTCGGTGTGGTCGGCAAATCCGAAGACGGACGGCTTTATGACCGCTTCCGGGACCGGGTGATCTTCCCTATCTTCACCGTGAGCGGTAAGCCCGTTGCTTTCGCCGGACGTATCCTCAAAAAGAAAGACAACGTCGGCAAATACGTCAACTCGCCGGACTCGATTATCTACTCCAAGACGAACGAGTTGTATGGTCTGTTCCAGGCCAAGCAATCTATCGCACGGCTCGATATGTGTTATCTGGTGGAGGGACAGATGGACGTGATCTCCATGCACCAATCGGGTATCGAGAACGTGGTGGCCAGCGGTGGTACGGCATTGACCAAACCGCAGATATGGCTCATCAAACGTTTTACCTCCAATATCACTGTGCTCTATGACGGCGATGCGGCGGGTATTCATGCCGCCCTACGAGGAATCGATATGTTCCTGGAGGCCGGCTTTAACGTGAAGGTCGTGCTGCTGCCGGACGGCGAAGATCCGGATAGTTATGCGCAGAGTCATGACTCGACGGAGTTTATCCGGTATATAGAGGAACACCAGACGGATTTTATTCAATTTAAACTGAATTTGTTAAGTAAAGCCGCTGGTGATGATCCAATCAAAAGAAATGAGTTAGTAAAGGATATAGCATCAACCATCTCTGTAATCCCAGATATAATTAGTCGAAGAAGCTATATTCGTGATTGTGCAATGCAATTGCATGTAGATGAAGAGAGCCTAATGAGAGGTATCGATAAAATGAGGAGGATGCAAGAAGATGAAGAGAAAAAACGCATAAAGGACTCAAATGATCAGTTTCAGATTGCAGGAGAACAGGTTGAGGATAATGATCCATTAGGAAATATTCAGTTTTTAGATCAAGTACAAAACAATAAATTCGAGGCGAACTACTATAACCTGATGCAACTGATCGTGCGGTACGGCGAACGTCCCATCGAGGTGGACGGCACGATGTATTCGGTCGGGGAGATCATCATCTACACCCTCGAGAACGACGGGGTAGCGGCTCCGCAACCGATCTACCAAACGCTCATCGATGAGTTCAAAGCGCACGGCAAGGACGAAGGCTTCAAGGCGCAGTCGTTCTTTACTTTCCATTCGAATCCGCAGCTCAGCGCGTTGGCGGTAGAGATGATCGCCGAGCGCTATCAGTTCGTCAAGCCCGAGCAGGAGGCACGCCTGGGTGAGTTGGTGGCACAATTGCTGTACGAGATCAAGCTGACGGTGGTGAACATGCAGATCGATAGTCTGGAGGACCGTATCAAACAGGCACAGGCGGCAGGCGATGTCAACACGCAACTGCAGCTGCTCGGGCAGCAACCGCAACTGATCGCCATGCGGAATGAGTTATGCAAGGTATTGGGTAACCGCGTAATCAACGTCTAATGTTATTCGGAGAAATCGCATATGGTCCTATTCACAGCCGACGTCTGGGCACGAGCCTCGGGGTCGAACTGATGCCGCTGGCGCATAAGCTCTGCACGTTTAATTGCGTGTATTGCGAGTGCGGTTGGAACGTGCCCGTGAGCCATCCGCAACTACCTACCCGCGAAGAGGTGAAGGCGGCTTTGGAGGCGAAGCTCCAAGAAGGTTTGGACCTGGACGTCATTACCTTCTCCGGAAACGGCGAGCCGACGCTTCATCCCGAGTTCTTGGGCATCATCGAAGATACGATCGCGCTGCGCGACCGGTACTGCCCGAAAGCGAAAGTATCCGTACTCTCCAACTCGACCCAACTCGGTCGGCCGGAGGTGGTGCAAGCGCTGCGGCTGTGCGATAACCGTATCCTCAAACTCGATGCCGGGACGGATACGATGATGCGGCGTATTGACCTGCCGGTGAATAAGGACCTGACGGTGGCGCAGATCATGTCTTGGTTGCAACTATTCGATGGGAACTTCACCCTGCAGACCTGTTTCTTGCGCGGCGAGCATAATGGGGAGATCATTGACAACACCACTCCTGAAGAGCTGGAGGCATGGTATCAAGCAGTGGATACGCTTCGCCCGAAGCAGATCATGATCTACGTCATCGACCGGAAGACCCCGGAGGAACATCTGATGAAGATCGCCCGCGAAGAGATGGAAACTATCGCGGCGCCGCTGATCGCGAAAGGATATAATGTCTCTATTTCCGCATGAAGATTCTGGTCGCACCATTGAACTGGGGACTCGGTCATGCGAGTCGTTGTGTGCCGCTTGTGCAGCGTCTGCTGGATGAGGGACATGAGGTGGTGTTAGGCGGTGACGGTGACAGTCTGACCTTGCTACGCAAACATTTCCCCAAACTGCGATACACGTACCTGGCACCGCTCAACCTGCGCTACAGTGCCGGTCATCGGCAGGTGGGTGCGATGCTGAAGGCTATCCCTAAGATCGTTCTCTGGTCGATGAAGGACCATGCCATGCTCCAAGCCATTCTGCGCGAGGAATCTTTCGACCAAGTGATCTCCGACAATCGGTTCGGGCTGCATAATAAACAAGTAGCATGCATCTATATCACGCACCAATTACATATCATGCTGCCTAAAGGCTGGCGCTGGGCGGAAGGCATCGCATCGCGTATACACGCACGCATCTATGCGCGGTTTAATAGGGTATGGGTGCCTGACTATGAGGAGAAAGAGAAGAGCCTGAGCGGGGAGTTGGGTCATACCGGTGCGGCGGTGGAGTATATCGGACCCTTGAGCCGTTTTCCGAATAATCCGAAGATGCCGGAAAATCCGAACTATTCGGTGGTCGCTGTCTTGAGCGGTCTGGAGCCGCATCGGACGATGCTGGAGAAGGAAATCATCGCCCGCTATACGGGTCAAGAAGAGAGGGTACTGATCGTGCAGGGGCTGATGTCCCGTCCGAACACCCGTATCAAACGGGGTAATCTCACAATCGTACCGTCTATGGGAGATGAGGAATTAGTACCGGCGCTCATGGGCGTCAAGCGGATTATAGCGCGCTCCGGGTACTCGACGATCATGGACTTGGAGGCCTTGGGCGTGATGGACAAAGCGGAACTTATTCCGACGCCCGGACAGCCTGAACAGGAGTACTTGGCGCACTTTATTGCGGAAAAATACACTAAAAAATAAAGAAAATTGCAAAAATATTTGCGTATGTCAAAAAAAAGCAGTACTTTTGCACCCGCTTTTGACGCGAGGCATAGTGTTGCCCCTTCCGGCGGAAGCCGGTTTCCCCGATTAACGGGGACACCTCCGGGTGCCATCGTATAACGGTTAGTACTCAAGATTTTCATTCTTGCAATAGGGGTTCGATTCCCCTTGGCACTACGAAAGACCTTCCTAAAGTCAATTCCTGAGGCGGATCCTCTCAAAGCCGAAGGACATTAACAAAACCCGTCCGCGAGTCGGACAAAAAACAAACACAAAGATGGCAAATCACAAAAGCTCTTTGAAGCGTATCCGCCAAACGGCAGCGCGCAAAGCACACAATCATTATTATGCAAAAACCGCACGTAATGCTGTGCGTGACTTGCGCAAGACTACAGACAAGGCAGCAGCAGCTGCTGCGCTTCCGAAAGTTAGCTCTATGCTCGACAAACTGGCTAAGCGTCATATCATTCACGTGAACAAAGCTTCCAACCTCAAATCGAAGCTCGCACGTATGATCAACAAGCTCGCTTAAGAATACGCAGTTTAGGTCAAAAAGAAGGACACCGTTTGGTGTCTTTCTTCGTTAAATCGATACAGCTATGAAAGCAATCAAATGTATTTTTCTATTCCTCCTTTTCGCAGCCTTTGCTTCGGCGACGAATGTGACCTACACGGCGGATGATGTAACGATCTTTCGCAATCCCGAACGTGGTTTTACGGAGGAGTTAGGTGGGGAAACGATGCTGTCCAACAGCAGTAACCATGTGGTGCTGGCGGAGGCAGATTGGTTCTTTGATGAGGAGGACGAGACCTACGAGGACCGGCAATACCAGACCCTTGTGATGCTGATGTACTACCTGGGCAATTACCGGACGAAGGACCTGAGTAATGCCATCTTGCAGGGTTTTGACGAGGACATGCAGAAACTGCGTGATGAAGGATTCAAATGTGTGCTGCGTTTTGCGTACGATTGGAATAGTAATAATGACGCGGATCTGACCCACGTGCAGCGCCATATCCAGCAACTCAAGCCGCATCTGGCAGCCAATAAAGATGTCATCTATGTACTGGAGACCGGTTTTGTCGGCGAGTGGGGCGAGTGGTACTACAGCACCCATTTCGGGAACGAGTCCCAGCATCTGAATACCAACCGCAGGGCGGTGCTGACGGCGATGTTAGACGCATGTCCGGCAGACCGTTTTCTGTTGGTTCGCTATCCGCTTATCAAGACCGAGTATCTGGGAGACGAGAACGCGTTGACGTCTGCACAGGCGTTCACGGGCGCAGACCGCGCGCGGATAGGGCATCATAATGATGCGTTCCTCAACGAATACGGTAACGACGGCACGTACGGCAGGGACGGAGACGGCCCGGATGATGACCCGGTGCTGCGCGCATATATTGCGAACGAGACCCTTTTCGTGCCCAATGGTGGTGAGACGAATGTGGAGAACACGAACCTCGCAAAAACGGTGGCGAAATACGATACGACGATGGCGGAGTTAAAGCGCTACCACTGGACGTTCTGCGGTTCGACGTACTCGGAGAAAGTGACCGACAGATGGCGTACGAACGGTGCATTTGACGAGATGAACCGTAAGTTAGGTTATCGCTACCAGTTAGTGCACGCCGATATGCCGGAAACGGCGCAAGCCGGAGGGCAGATGACCTTCCAATGTACGATCCGCAACGTCGGTTTTGCTCCGATATATAATGAACGCAAAGTGTATCTGGTGCTGAGAAATGAGGATGCGGTATTCCCTATTCAGTTGGTTTCAGATCCGAGGAGATGGTTGCCGAACGGTGTAGAGACGTTGATCAATGAGACCTTGACCTTGCCGTCAGATATCCCTGCAGGCACGTATCAGTTGTACCTCCATATGCCCGATATGGCATCGTCTCTTTCGGATGACCCGCGTTATGCGGTTCGTTTCGCGAATGTAGGGGTGTGGGAGGCAGCCACCGGTATGAACAGTCTGAGCGCATCGGTGACGGTAACGAACGGTGCGTCCGGTGTATGCACACAAAGGACGATGAACCGACCGACGAAGTCGCTGCTGAACGGGCAGTTGGTCATCGAACGCAACGGGGAACGTTATACGGCGCAAGGCACGCGATTATAAGCCGAGGTGAATGCGGAATCGCATGCCCCACTGAATCGTGGGCGATAGACTCCAAACAGAATAGAGGTCGCAGACCCGGAGAAGATTACCGAGTCCGACACCGATCTCGGAATACAGTTGGTGACCATTCGTCACCAATTGTTGATTATAGCCATAGGCAATCTTGGCTTCCACCAGTTCGCGCAGATGCAGCCAACGGATACCAGGGATCAGATTAAAGAGAATACCTTGTCCGTTCCATTCGGCTTGGAGGGCCATGTATTTGTCGGCGAGCAGTTGGTTGCCGTGCAGGAGCGTGAAACGGTAGGGATCATAGGCGTAGCCTTGGTTCGCGGATGCCTGCCATAAGAAAGCGTCAGGCACCTGTCCGAAGATCGCACCGGCCTGGAAAGCGTAGGTGAGGGTACCGCCAAAACCGAGGTTCGCATGTTGGGTGAGCATGATGCGTAAATGCGCGTATAGTTCGTCGGTACAATGACCCGCTTCGAGTCCCAGATAGAGCACCGGATAGACATTCGAATAGGCGTAGCGACGGAGGAAATAACCATCGTATTTTTTCTCGCCCCAACTGAGTCGTGCGATCGCAGAGAGCGATTGGTAGGCGTAGCCTTGTTGCCATCCGGCGCGGGCATAGAGATGGGTCTCGAGACTAACCGCATGGCTTAAACGTGTGGAGAGACTCTCTCCCCAATCGGCCCACCAGTGGTACTGGATCTGGCGTTGACGCATGGCGGTATTGACGCAGAGCGAGTCGCGATGCAGGGCCTCGAAGGCATAGGCCGTAAAATCGAAGTTACCCCAACCCATCGAGTTCTCGCGTAAGAGGCGGTCGAAGTCATCCACCTCGGACCAAACATACCGGTCGTTGTACTCCAGTTGCATAATATGCCGCCGCGGTGTAGGCAGATTGACGGAGATACGTCCCATACCTTTGGGCGAACGATCCTTGAAACCGTAACCGACAGAGGCCTCGAGAGATACTACTTTAGATAGTTTCTCGTTGGTTCGGAAAGGCAGTCCGACATGCACGCCTTCGTGGTGGTTGATCTGCAAGATCTCCTCCACATGCCCGATATCGAGGAACGTGCCGGTAGGAATATAACCGGTGGTAGCAATCGTGGCGAACCATTTGGCGGTGCGAATGATCGGGAGCGAGTCCAAGGTGTTAAAGGCGGAATCGGTGGTTGCGGCCGGTGGATTATCGAGATGACGAGATGACGAGACCTCGAGATTTCGTGAAGCCGCGATATCGTTATTGCGAAGGGCGGTCGTCAGCAATAGGGACGGAAAGACCGTTCCGGCTTGTTCGGATTTGACTGCAAAATCCAGGAGCACCGACAGCGACTCGTCGAGGATCGTGCCGTCCGGTGCCAGGGTCTGGGAGACATGCAGGTCGTTGATGTAGTTGACCGCTACCTCCGGGGGCACAAACGCATGGATCGAACGCAAGGCATAGGTGGTGGTGTCGATGACCATTTCACCATTGAAGGTCGCATAGAACGCATTGCGAGTGCGGAAACGGATCGTATCGTCTCCCACCAGGTAATAGCGGTAGTAAAGGTTACCGCCCTGCGCCAGCGGGGAGAGGAAAGCATGTCCCATGAGCGAGACGGAGTTCGCGTAGAAATTAAGATTGCCTTCGCTGCCCAGCAAGGTAGAGTAGTCCGTCTGGCTGAGGATAAGGGTCTGCGAACGCTGGTCATTAGCCGGAGTGAACTCGTTCCCGGCGGCACGGAAAGACTGCGTCTCGCGGTAAAGGGGTAGGATATAGGTCGAGTCTTCTTGGGCGATCATGCCGGCTTGCAGACTGCGCCACAGCGCCCGACGCAGATGCCTCTTGTTGATCTGCGAGACGTAGAGCGTCTGCTCGCGTTGGAGGACGGAAGATAGATCGGGATGGAGGGTACGGTCGTTCTCGGAACGGTGGGCACGGACCAGACGCAGCAGCTCCAAAGCGGGGTTCTCGTTCGGGGCTACCACCACTTCGGTGAGCATCGCCGTACGTTCGCGCATCGCCACCTGCAGTCCCGCCATCGCTCCGGGCTCGATCTCAAAACGCTGGGTGTAGTAGCCGACAGCCGAGAAGACCAACTGCGCTTTGGCTTGCATATCGACCCGCAGCACGTACGAACCGTTCTCGTCGGAGGTGGTACCGATCTTCGTGCCCCGGAAATGGATATTGACATTCGGAATGGCCTCGCCGGTGGTCTCGTTCACGATCTCCCCCACGATAATCGTCTCCACTGCCGAAAGCGGAGCAAAGAGCAAAGAGCAAAGAGCAAGGACGATTATTTTAAGTTTGCGGGATGACATTGGAGAATCGCTTTGCGGAGGTCTTGTACATCGAGGTGGGTATAGATTTCGGTGGTTGCCAGATCTTCGTGGCCCAACAGTTGTTGGATCACGCGCAGGTCAGCGCCGTTCTGCAGCAGGTGGGTGGCAAAAGAGTGACGTAGTGTATGGGGACTGACGGTCTTGGTGATACCGGCTTTCTCGCACAGCTGACGCACGATGGTAAAGACCATTGCGCGGGTCAGCGGACGACCGTAGCGGTTGATGAAAGCGTAGTCTTTGAATTCGGGTTTGTACGGCCAAGTAGCACGCTCCTGCAACCAGTAACCGAACCATTCTTCCGCCACGGGTGAGATAGGCACGAGACGTTGTTTGGACCCCTTACCTTCGATGAGCATGTAATGTTCGTGTAGGTAGATCTTACTCAGTGGCAGGTTCACCAGTTCACTCACGCGCAGCCCGCTGCCGTACAGCATCTCCATCATGGCGCGATTGCGGTGCCCTTCGTTGGAACTCAGATCGATAGCTGCCATCATCCGGTTCACCTCATCCAGCGTCAGCACCGTAGGCAGATGTTTGGGTTTCTTGGGCCCTTCAAGCAGTTCGGACGGGTCTTGCTCGATGTGGTTCTTATAGAGCAGAAAGCGGAACCACGCATGGATCCCGGCGAGTATGCGGGCTTGGGTGCCTTCGGAACGAACGTCTTTGAAGAGCACGTAGATGCACTCTTGCAGCGCATCAAAATCCATATGTACGAGATCCACGCCGTGCTCCTCGCAGTACGCACGGAGTTTGTCCAGGTCCTGTTCGTACCCCTCGACGGTATTGGGAGAGTACCCGCGTTCCAGGCGCAGGTAAGTGTGATATTCTTTGCTCAGATCACTCATGGTTCTGTAGGATGAGCGGACCGCCGAAAGAGGTCTCGTAGCGTTTGCCTTGGTTAGAGTACAACGTGAAAAGCAAGCTGTCGTGGCGGTAAACGAAGGAGCCGGAATCGAGGATCTGGATCTGCTGTATCTTGCCTTCTTCCACCTCCAAGAGGTACGCTCCGTTCGGTACGCCCTCGTAGTCTTTTCCGGGCAGAAAAGTATATACTTTCGCCACGGAGTCAGACCTGTACGTTCCTTCCGCCAAGAGCGAATCGGCTACGAAGATATCCGACAAACAGAGGTTATAACCGCTGCCTTTCAGATGGCGGGTAGAGTCCATGTCGAGTCCGCCTGCGTAGAGATCGAGACACACCACATCGAGCGGGATGGAGTCGTAGTACTGTCCGTAGAGGATGCAGTAGGCGGTGGTGTAAGTCGTGGGCAAGGTCTTCTGCGGTGCGGGTTCGGTCTTCTTACAGGAAGAGAGTCCAAAGAGACCGATAATAGCGAGCATGCCTACAGCCTTGACGCTCATTTTGTACGAAGGGTACCATGCTACGATGAAACCCAGCGCTAGCACGATGACGGCCACGAGAACGATATCGGTCCATTGGACGAGTACCGGGTAGGTGGAGATGACGTACTCCGCACCGCTACCTAACTTGAGCCAACCGAAATGCTGCTGTCCCAGGCAGATCAGCACTCCAAGCACGAGTCCGGTCAAAGTACCTAAAGCCGAGATCAGCCAGCCTTCCAAGAGGAAGATCCGGCGAATGGTCGTTTCGTCGGCTCCGAGGTGGGTGAGGATCTGACTGTCTTCGCGCTTGTCGATGATGAGCATGGAGAGCGAACTAATAATATTAAATCCGGCAATGAGCAGAATAAAGACAAGCAGTAGGAAGGTCAGCAGTTTCTCGATGCCCAAGATACGGAAGAAATCTGACTGTTGCTCGTAGCGATCCAATACTTTGTATCCTGGGCCCAAGGCTTCGAATATTTCAGATTTCAGATTTTTGATTTTTGATGGATCCTTTAGCGCTATACGCAAAGCACTCGCCGTATACTCGTCGTAGTCGAAAAGTCGTTGTGCCAAGGGCAGGGAGACGAGCATGAGCTGGTCGTCGTACTCGATCTGATTGACGGCGAACGTACCGGCAATGAACGTGTGCTCGTGATTAAGGGACAGATCCGGTCGGAGCAGGTTGATGCGTTCGGTGCGTTTGGGCGCGTACAGATGCAGCGCCCCCGTGAAATGGGCATTAATACCGATCTGGGCTGCCAGCCCGCGACCGAGTACCGCGCGGTCAAAAGCACCGTCCCAGACGGAGTAGTACCCGTCCGTGATGATCGAGTCGATATGCGCCGTGCGGGTGAAAAGCGAGTCCACACCCAGAATGCGCGCAGGTTGCTGATGATCTTTGTACCGCACGAGTGCGGTCTGCTCCAGTTGCATGGAGACGGCTTCGATATCCTCGCGCGCGTATAACGAAGCGATCGGGAGCGTGTCGGTGCGCAACGTCTGTCCTTCGGCAGGAACGACCATCAGTACGGGGTCAAACTCCGAGAACATCTTCTCCACCAGCGCCCCGAAGCCGTTCATCACGGATAGCACACAGACCATCGCCGCCGTGACAACCGCCACAGCAACCGCACTAATACCGGAAACGATATTAATAGCATTGTGCCCTTTCTTCGAGAAAAGGTACCTCCAAGCGATATGGGATTCGAGATTAGGCATGGAGCAGTTCATCAATGCGTTCCATCCGTTCGATGGTCTCGTCCAAATGGAAGACTATTTCCGGAATAATACGCAGTTGATGGCGCTCCAACGTGCCGAGTTCACCGCGAAAACGGTGCTTGTTTTCGTCTATGAGCGCCATCGTCTCGGCTACCTTGTCTTGCGGGAAGATAGAGAGGTAGATATGCGCGATAGACAAATCGACCGTTACGCGCACTTCGCTGACGGAAATCAACGTTCCGTGAAGCGTGCGCGCGTAACGCAATAGGATGTCGCTCATGTCTTTTTGAATGAGACGAGCAATCTTGTGTTGTCTAGTTGACTCCATTAAAATTTGTGGCGACCCTCGTCAGCTACGGTCAGTTTCTTACGACCTTTAGCACGGCGTGCAGCCAATACACGGCGACCGTTTGCGGAAGCCATTCTCTCCAAGAAGCCGTGTTTGTTACGACGCTTACGTTGGGAAGGTTGGAATGTACGTTTCATTGTCTTATTTGTTATTTAGGTTCTCTCACGAGAACGGGTTTATACGTCAAAAAAGCGTGCAAAATTACAACAATTTTCTGACATAGCCAAATTTTTTTGCAATTTTTTTGCTTTTGAGGGCTTTTTTTAGTCAAAAACCTCCATTAAGATGTCCAAGGATTTGGGATTTTGCCATGTTTCTACATGTTTTTCGAAATAGGCACAGAGGCTTTTCAGGGTTTCCTGTCGCTCTTTGCGTGTGTGCGGCAGCGCGGGCGTTTCTTCCATGGCGAAACCTAATCGTGCCGCCAGCCCGATGAGGAACTCGAGATGAAAATTCTGCGGGTCTTGGCTTTGGTCCAGATCCTGTATTGCCTGAGCAAGATAATCGTACATCGGTTCATCCACCATCGGATGACGCAGTACATGGAATAGCACCTCGCTCAAGAACAGCGCGATGGTGCGTTTGTACGGATCGGTGGTGAGAGTAGTCGGCACATAACTAAGTTGCGCCGTGCGAACGGAGCGATCGTCTATCGTCAGTTGGACAATGGAAAGCGGGCTGTACTTACCGGCGGCGTTCTTGCGCCCTAGACCGTACACCATATAATTAACGCGTCCGCCCGCGCGGGTGTACGCGTGAAGCACGTGCGCTTTGTCCGAGTGCGGCTGCAGCGACATTACTATCGCGTCAGTCGTGCTTAACATAAATCGAATCAATCAAAGTGTGGTCGTTGAGACGATACACGTTGAAGCGAAGATAGGAAGACGGAGATGAGAGCTTTGACACTTCCAGCGTGCCGTAAACCGGAACGGAGTCGGTCACCTCCGGGTGGTATTTGTATTGCTGCGGTTTGTTCTTTCCCGCCGTGTTGAGCACCACGAACGGTGTGCGGCGCATGTAACTGTGATCATGCCCGGCGATTACCAGATCGGCTTCGCCTAAGGCCCTGCGGAAAGCACTATACACTAGCACGTTCGCCCGACCTTTCGCTACGGACAGTACCGGATGGTGCATCACGACCACGATATACCGTCCGCCGGCTGTGTTCATTGCCTGGCGCAGCCAGGTCATCGTGCGCGTCAGATCGACGATGCGCACCAAGGGGTTGGTGTCGATAGCGATCAACCGAACGTTAGGCAGGTCAACATAGTAACTCGCACCGGGTACCTCTTTCGGACCGTTATTCGGGTGCGGGAAAGCATGATCCCACACGGGCGACAAGGTCTTATGGAACCCTTTGGAGTACTCATGATTACCCGGCGTGGTGATCACCGGCGTGCCGTACAAGGCGCTGTTGGTCCACTCGCGCAGCAGTAACTGGTAATAATAATTCTGTCCTCGTTCTAACCAATCGCCTATCTGGATGACTGCGTCGGTATTGGGTACGCGGGCAGCCAGGGTGTCGTAGTCGGCACGGCTCAGTTGGTTGTGGATGTCGCCGAGCACCAACAGACGCAGTCCGTCCTGCGGACTTGCAGCCACGCTGTCGGACCATTCGGAAGTCGGATACGGGAAGACGTAATCGATCGTCTCTCCGTTCCATTGCGGTTCGGCAGGCATCCCGAACCAAGCCTGCCAACGGATGGCGCAGATCGCTGCACCACCCGCCAGCAAGATAGTTGGTATCGCTATTTTAAGCCATTTACGCATTAGAAGGGCAGATCGCTCGTGCCTTCGCCGGCTGTAGCGTCAAACGGATCTACGTTCACCGGAGCGGCCTCTACCGGCGCGGCAGCAGGTGCTGCGGCGGGAGCGGCGGGTGCCGGTGCTGCCGTCGGAGCGACAGCGGCTTGTTGGGTCATATCGCCCTGTTGGATCTTCCATGCGCGGATAGAAGTGTACCAGCGGCCGTTGAACTCACGGCTCTCGATATCGAAACTAACCGTCACCAGTTGATCTACATCACAGGGGTTCATCTTGATACGGTCCTCGCCGAACACCTCGAAATGCACCTTACGCGGGTACTGATCCAAGGTCTCGAGTACGTAGCCTTGCAGCTTCCACGGGTTACCGTTACGGCCCACACCTTCCTGCATGGGCAGTACTTGAATAATCTTACCTACTACTTCCATGACTTATTCTCCTTTAATGGCTGCAACACCCGGAAGTACTTTGCCCTCGATGGCCTCGAGCAGCGCACCACCACCGGTAGAGATATACGAAACCTTGTCAGCCAGACCGAACTTGTTCACACATGCTACGGAGTCACCACCGCCGATGAGCGAGAAAGCGCCCTCTGCCGTTGCCTCTGCGATAGCCTCACCGATAGCGCGGCTACCGTCGCAGAAGTTATCAAACTCGAACACACCTGCAGGACCGTTCCAGAGGATGGTCTTCGCGCCCTTGATAGCGTTGCGGAAGTTCTTCTGTGCCTCCGGACCGGCATCCAGACCTTCCCAACCCTCAGGAATAGCGTTGGACGGGAAGATTTTCTTGTTGGCATCGTTGCTGAAGTTGTCGGCACAGATAGCGTCCGGAGCAAGTACGAGCTCTACACCGTTCTTCTTTGCCAACTCCTCAACGCCGAGTGCTACATCGAGCTTGTCGAGCTCTACGATCGAACCGCCGATCTCACCGCCGTGTGCTTTAGCGAAAGTATAAGTCATACCGCCGCAGAGGATCAACTTATCTACTTTGCCCAGCAGGTTCTCGATGATACCGATCTTCGAGCTTACTTTCGAGCCGCCCATGATAGCCACGAACGGACGTTTGATATCTTTGAGGATAGCGTCAACAGCAGCTACCTCTTTCTCCATCAGGAAACCGAGCATCTTGTGGTCTGCATCGAAATAGTCGGCGATGACAGCCGTCGAAGCATGTTTGCGGTGAGCGGTACCGAAAGCATCCATTACATAGCAGTCTGCGTATGAAGCCAGCACTTTCGCGAACTCTTTCTGACGTGCTTTCATCTCTTTCTTGGCGGGCTCGTAAGCAGGATCTTCTTTCTCGATACCTACCGGCTTGCCTTCCTCTTCCGGATAGAAACGCAGGTTCTCCAACAGCAGTACCTCACCCGGTTTCAGAGCAGCTGCTTGGTCTTGTGCTTTCGCGCAGTCCTCTGCGAACTGAACGGGGCGACCGAGCGCAGCGGCTACAGCGTCTTTGATCTGACCGAGGCTGTACTTGGCCTGTACTTTACCTTTCGGCTTGCCCATATGGCTCATGATGATGAGCGCACCACCCTCATCGAGGATGTGTTTCAACGTAGGCAGCGCACCGCGGATACGGGTGTCGTCTGTGATCTTTCCATTCTCGTCCAGGGGCACATTGAAGTCCACGCGAACGATTGCCTTCTTTCCGGCAAATTTAAAATCTTTAATCGTCATAATGCTACTATATTTAAGTTGTTAATTAGTTACCAATCAATACTGTTCAGCCTGCCTCTGTACACGTCGCTGAACGTCCGTTGGGCGTTCTGACCGCCAAAGAGGTAGATATAATCGTTGCGCACGATAGCCGTTTGTTTCTGTCGTGCCGAATAGACGGCCGGCAGCTGGTTCTTCGCCGTATCGGCCTCGTACCAGGTGAAACCCTCGTCGTCAGAGATCAGGATGTCGCGACCGAAATAGGTCTGGTTTGCATCTACGCCGCCGAAGAACATCAGCAGATCGTCGTAAACGATGACCGAGATGCCGGTGAGGGTCGTGAAAGACGGTTGGTCGATGGAGAACTCCCGCAGACGGTAACCGTCGTGCTCGTCGATATGAATCGAGTACTCTAAGTTCCAGCGGGTGTTCAGGCTCTTACCGTTCTCCGCAAAACCGCCGATGATCATCGCCCGTTCGCGACCGCTCGGGCTGTTGAAGTTCACCGTCGCAAAATCGCTTACCGGGAACTCACCGTTG